>Ga0302324_100006069_pt1 | contig 26199 bp, 28 predicted proteins | sample Palsa_T0_1_FD_201949 | JGI IMG/M metagenome (GOLD analysis project Ga0302324, IMG submission 201949) | Peat permafrost microbial communities from Stordalen Mire near Abisko, Sweden - Palsa_T0_1 | ecosystem: Environmental > Terrestrial > Soil > Palsa > Peat permafrost | place: Sweden: Abisko... | reverse complement strand
TGAGCAGGATGTCCATCTGCGGAAAGCGCTTCTGCAGGAGCGCGGAGGCTTCGAGATTCACCGAGGCGTCTTCGCGGATGGCCGTGTGCGGGCAGCCGCCGGTTTCGACTCCGACGATGCGCTCGGGCGGAAGGACCGCGCGACGGGTTAGGAATTCGGCGTCTTCGCGCGTGTAGATGTCGTTGGTGATTACAGCGAGATCGTAGGTGGATTTCAGGCGCGTGCAGAGCGATTCGACCAGCGCGGTTTTGCCCGAGCCTACCGGTCCGCCTATGCCGATCTTTAGCGGGCGGCCGGGGATTTTTTTGTCGATGCGTGCCGGACCGTTGTTGGGACTGTCGCTGGGACTGTTGTTCAGACTGTCGATGGGCGCGCTCATGAACGGAACATCCGGGCGTCGAGGGATTCGTGGCGCATGGCGGCTATTTCGATTTCGGGCGTGAAGCTGGACACGTCGTCTTCGGTTTTGTCCTGGACCGCGCGCGAGAGCGTCGCGATCACGGGGCCTAGGCTCCAGAGGATTCGCTGGCCGGCGAGTTGGCCTAGCGGCAACAGGCGCAGTGAGGCGCCTACGATCAGGGCGCTTGCCGAATAAAGAAAAGCTGAGGCTGTTTCTTCGGGCGGCCAGTTTAGCGCGGCGGAGGCTATACCGAATACTACGGGGTGATGGCATGGGGCGGCTTGTGATTCCGTCTCCGCTGCGAAACGGGCGATGAATGGACCGGGAGAAAGGTCGCGCAGGATGCGAAGTGTCTGGCGGCCCATCTGGCGGCTTGCTTCGCGCGGTTCGGCGGCGATCTTCAGGGCTTCGAGCATTTGGTCGAGGCGGAGGCAGGTTGGCAGATCGTGTGCGAGGGCGGCTTTGCGGGCGGCTAGGGCAATGACCGCGTCGGTGGGGGCGGCGGAGTTTGCCAGATGCGTACGGAGGAATGTTGCGACGTCGTCGGCGGTTTGCACGCGGCCGGATTGAACCAGGGTTTCGAGGCCGAAAGAGTGTGCGTAGCCGCCGGCGGGGAAGAGGCCGTCGGCGAATTGCAGGAGATGGATGAAGGCGCTTGGGTCGGGGTTCATGGAATTGGGGGTGGTGATGGGTTTGGGAAACGAAGAGACATATCCCTCGTCGCTTGGCTCTTTCGGGATGACAGCGAAAAGCCAAGGCGCGAGAAAAGTCGAAAGAAAGACCCACCCTTAAAAACGAAGGGTGGGGCACCCGGAAAAGCTGACGGCAAATGCAGATCCCTCGCTGCGCTCGGGATGACACGGTTGTGGATAGAGGGCACGCATGACACGTGTTCGGCCGCGGGTGTGCTAGCGCGCATGGATAAGGCCTATACCCAAGGGAGAGAAGATGGCTTGGCGGCGGGACCAGCTGGCGCCTAGGCGGTCGAAGAGCTGGGCCATGGCTGGATCGTCGGGCACTAGAAGCGTTGATCCTTCGAGGGCGAGGGGGAAGTGGCGGTTGCCGATTTCGAAGGCTAGGCAGATGGCGTCCTGTGAGTTTTCGGGCGTGACCGCGATCAGGGGTTCGGGGACGGCTTCTATGCGAAGGTACCAATCTTTTTCCACGAGGATGATTGTTCCCGGGACGAGCGGCGTGCCAGTGGGAAGGGCCAGGGCTACTTCGCGGCCTTTTGCGGTGGTGAATTTTCCGCGGATCCAGCGGCGCCGCTCCCAGGGAAGGGCCAGCGTGTCTTCTTCTTTGTCGCGGATGTCTTGGGCTGCCAGGGAATCGACGGGGTCGTAGACGATCAGCATGGGTATTGTCTCGCTGGCTTGGAGCGTGCGGCCAAATTGCTAAAAGATGATTTTTTCGCGCGTATGGCAATTATTTTCGGCATCGGCTTTCCGCAAAAAAAATCAAAAAATCGCAGCCTCTCAGAACAGGAAATAGCGCTGGGCCATGGGAAGAATTGTGGCCGGCTCGCAAGTTAACAGGACGCCATCGGCGCGGACCTCGTAGGTTTCCGCGTCTACTTCAATTTTGGGTAACGCGTCATTGTGGATCATGTCTTTTTTGGAGAGGCCGCGACATTTTTTTACCGCCGAGAAATGCTTCTTGAGTCCTAGCTTTGCGGGAACGCCCGCGTCGAGCGCGGCTTTGGAAACGAACGTTAGCGATGTGGACTGCACGGCGCGGCCGTAACTGCCGTACATGGGGCGGTAGATTACCGGCTGGGGCGTGGGGATGGAGGCGTTTGCGTCGCCCATTACCGACCAGGCGATGAAGCCGCCCTTTACGATCATCTCAGGCTTCACGCCGAAGAACGCGGGCTTCCACAGCACGAGGTCGGCAAATTTTCCCACTTCGACCGAGCCGATTTCATGCGACACGCCGTGAGCGATGGCGGGATTGATGGTGTATTTCGAGACGTAGCGACGGACGCGCACGTTGTCATTCTCGGGGGATTCGCCGGGAAGCGCGCCGCGCTGGCGCTTCATTTTGTCCGCAGTCTGCCAGGTGCGCGTGATCACTTCGCCGATGCGGCCCATCGCTTGCGAGTCGGAGGACATCATGCTGATCGCGCCGATATCGTGGAGGACGTCTTCGGCGGCGATCGTCTCCGCGCGGATGCGGGATTCGGCAAAGGCGAGGTCCTCGGGAATCGACGGGCTCAGGTGATGGCAGACCATGAGCATGTCGAGATGCTCGTCGAGCGTGTTGACCGTGAAAGGCATGGTGGGGTTGGTGGAGGACGGGAGACAATTGGGCTCGCCGCATACCTTAATAACGTCCGGGGCGTGGCCGCCGCCGGCGCCTTCGGTGTGGTAGGTGTGAATGGTGCGGCCCTTGAAGGCGGCGATGGAATCCTGGACGAAGCCGGCTTCGTTCAGCGTGTCGGTGTGGATGGCGACCTGCACATCGTATTTTTCGGCGACAGAGAGCGCGCAGTCGATGGCGGCGGGAGTGGTGCCCCAGTCTTCGTGAAGCTTGAGGCCGATGGCGCCCGCTTCGATTTGCTCGCCGAGCGGGGCGGGGCGCGAAGAGTTTCCTTTGCCGAGAAAGCCGAGATTCATCGGGAACGCCTCGGCGGATTCGAGCATGCGGTGCATGTTCCACGCGCCGGGGGTGCAGGTGGTGGCGTCGGTGCCGGTGGCCGGGCCGGTGCCGCCTCCGATGAGCGTGGTGAGGCCGCCGGAGAGCGCGGTCCAGACGAGCTGCGGGCAGATGAAGTGAACGTGCGAGTCGATGCCGCCCGCGGTGACGATCCTGCCTTCGCCCGCGATTACTTCGGTGCCTGCTCCCACGATCATGCCGGGCGTGACGCCCGCCATCACGTCTGGATTGCCGGCTTTGCCGATTCCCACGATGCGGTTGCCGCGAATGCCGATGTCCGCCTTGAGGATGCCGGAGTGGTCGACGATCACGGCGTTGGTGATGACGAGGTCGAGCGCGCCGTCGGCGAGCACGGCGGTGGATGACTGGCCCATGCCGTCGCGCAGGCTTTTGCCGCCGCCGAATTTTGCCTCGTCGCCGGGAGTGGTGAGGTCGCGCTCGATTTCGATGAAGAGTTCGGTATCCGCGAGGCGGACGCGATCGCCCGTGGTGGGTCCGTAGAGTTCAGCGTACTGGCGGCGTGGAATTTTCAGGCTCAACGATGCTTCTCCTGGGGGCGTCTCCCTGAGTGCGTCTCCCTGGTCAGGTCAGGCGAACGAAATTTAAGTGGGCGAAAAGCCTTTGTCCTTGGCGCGCTGGAGCGCGGCGGATTTTGCCGCGTCCGTCGCGGGGCCGTCGGTGAGGCCGTTGAGGCCGTGGACCGCTTTTGCGCCGGCGATTTCGGTGAGTTCGACGCGCTTGGCGTCGCCCGCCTCGAAACGGACGGCCGTACCCGACGGAACATTCAGGCGCATCCCGAAGGCTTGCGCGCGATCGAAGCGAAGTTCGCGATTGGCTTCGAAGAAATGGAAATGGGAGCCGACCTGGATGGGCCGGTCGCCGGAATTGACCACGTCGAGTTCGATGACGCGGCGGTTCGCGTTGGCGATCACGAGCTCGGCTTTCAGCCGATACTCTCCGGGGATCATCTGCGGTTCTCCTTATCGGCAGCCGTAGAAGAAAAGACCCACCCTTGAAAGGCACAAGGGTGGGGCACCCTAAAAGGCTGCCGAAAATACAGATTCCTCGCTGCGCTTGGTATTGCACCGTGAAGGAGAGGGATATTCATGGGCATTCAGTTAGCGAATCGGGTGGTGAACCGTCACGAGCTTTGTGCCGTCGGGAAAGGTTCCTTCCACCTGCACCTCGTCGAGCATTTCCGGCACGCCTTCCATCACGTCTTCGCGGCGAAGAATCGAGCCGCCGAATTCCATGATTTCAGAGACGGAGCGGCCATCGCGGATCGCTTCGAGGAGTTCGGCGGTAATCAGCGCGGCGGCTTCCGGATGGTTGAGCTTCAAGCCGCGGGCGCGGCGCTTGCGCGCGAGATCGGCGGCGACGACGATCATCAGCTTGTCGATTTCTCTGGGAGTCAGATGCATTGCGCTCGCTCGAGCCCCAATTCAGCGTACAACACTACCAGAGTCGCGGCGCGGCGGGCTATCGGCAAGTTGAATGCGATGGATAGCGGATTGCCGATTGCTGGCGAAGATTCGCGTACGTATTCTTGTGACGCGGTGGCGATCGCCGGAATGGAGAACGCGGTTGCGAAGGACGGTCCAGGCGTCGTAAACTGGCGCAGTTCCGTACTGCGCGCCCGTAGCTCAGCTGGATAGAGCGTCTGGCTACGAACCAGAAGGTCGGGAGTTCGACTCTCTCCGGGCGCGCCACTTTTCCCAATAAAACTAGGGTTTCTTAGAATATACCCCGGCGGGTAACTCGTGCGATTAGCGCCCGCGGGCGCGGCTTCGGGCGATCAGGGATGGGCAACGCTTGCAATCTCGAGTCGCGGCGCCGGTGGCATCGCTGCGTTTCTCCAACTTGCTAGAAGAAAGATTGTGCCGCTGACGGGCGACACGTGGATGTAGTAAACCGTGCCGCCGCCTTCTACTTCGTAGAAGTTTTTGCGCTTGGGGTCGGGCGTGGCGTTTACGGTGCCGGCCAGGAGAATTCCCAGGCGGATCACCGACGCCGCAGCGTGTTTTCCCAGGTCCTTGATCTCGAGTACTTCGCCGAAGTGCATTCTCATGGGATTAGGCCTTGGGCTGCGCGGCCCGCGAGCCGAAGACTCCGCAGCGGGCTCCCATTCCTTCGCGGAACTTTTCGCGTTCCTCGGGAGTCATCTGGGCCCAGCGCTCCATCATGCGTCCCCGCCAGTGCATGGAGGGGCCGCGGCGTCCGCGGAAACCGCCGAACAGAATTTTGCTCAGCAGCAGGAGGCCCAGCGCCTGCCAGAAGCTTATCGGATGCAGCGCAAAGAGCGCGGGCATCAGCCAGTTCCACAGGCTCATCACTACAAAGCTCAGCGCGGCTGCGGCCAGTAACACGAACGATGCAACTTTGATTCCCTTGAATATCCATCGAGCTTTCATCTTTTATCCTCTTCTATCCACTTTTATCCACGCGTTCTTCAAACTCGTCATAGATCGCTTCCAGGCGCTCGCGCAGATGGACTACCGCGCGATGCTTTCGCAGAATCAGGGTGTTCACGCTCACCCCGGTTGCTTCGGCTAGCTCCTTGAAACTTTGCCCTTCGATCTCGTGGGCGACAAATGCCCGGCGCTGCTCTTCCGACAGTTCGTTCAGGGCGGCATCGAGCTCTTCAATCAACACAGTTCGGGTATAGGCTGCCTCCGGCCCGGCATCGGGAGAAGGAAGCAGATCCTCCAGCCCGAGAGACTCTCCGCCCGCGTTCGTCACGGGATCGTTGGCGAGAGCCTTGGGCCTCTTCTTGCGGAAGAGATCGGTGATGCGATTCCGCGCGACGCGGTAGAGCCAACCGCTTAACTGCTCGATGGGCTTCATCATGCGGTCGGCCTCTACCAGTTCGTAGAAGACCTCCTGCAGAATGTCCTCGGCGTCCCTTTCATCGGGCACACGTCTGCGGATAAAATTCTTGAGGCGGGCCCCTTCGCGCTTGACCGCCTCCGCTATCCGTTGGTCTCGCTCGTGAGCCATTCCGTCGATTAGGGCCTCGTTCATCTACCTATGTAAACGGATGGGAGGCGCAAATATTTCAAAAAAATGCGGCTGGGCTGGACATCCCTTGTGGCCTCAAGCGACTATGCCTGTGGTATATACACGGTTGCGTGTTTGCGCTCGAGTAACGTAGAGAATAGTTTCTGACGGAGAGTCAAATTGCAGACATCGTTGACGGCGCGGGAAGTGCAGGAGGCCATCGAAGAGCGGATCAGCAAGGGTCTTTACGCGCAGGGTCACCGGCTGCCGCCGCTGCGTTCGATGGCCGCCGAACTTGGCACGAGTCCTTCGACGGTGAGCCGCGCCGTGCAGGAAATGATTCGCAATGGCTGGCTGGAGGTGCAGGAGCGGCAATTCGTGCGCGTGCGGAGCCATCTTCCCCACAAGCCGGTGCGCAACGCGGAGATTCAGCGGGCCATCAAGTCGATCGCGCACAAGTGGAAGCTTTGGGGCGGCGGCGAAAAGGAACTGCTTCACGACATCAGGGAGATTGTCGCCGGGGTTTTCGAGGATGAGGCGCAGTTTGTGTTCACCGAATGCAATACGCACGATCTCAATCATCTGGGCAAGCAGCTGGCGAGTGAACTCTCCAGCCTCTCGATTGCGCGCACCTTGATTGAAGATCTCGAACTGCCACGGCTTCGTCAGAACAAATCGGTGATCCTGGTGCCTTATTACCACTATGCGGAGGTGAAGGAAATCGTGGGGCAGGAGGTTTCCATCGTGCCGGTTCATACTTCGCCGAGCGCCGAGACGCTCGATGCGCTCCTGACGATCAAACCGCGCTCGAAAGTTCTGGTGGTGGGCCATAACAAACGATCGGTGGCGCGGCTTTCCGGAATGGTGCGGGACTACGTCGATGCGAAGATCACGGCGATTACGGAAGGCGAAAAAGAAAAGCTGCGCAAGCTGGCGCCGCAGTTCGATGTGGTGTTCGCCGTGTGGTCCGCGGCGGAGACGGCAACGGCGGTGCGCGGAGTGAAGCGCGTGATCGTCGTGCGGTTTGCGCTCGATACATCCCTGGGCGCAAAACTGAAGTGGGGAGTGTCGACGGCGGCGGAGAAATCGCGCTAGCTCTCGCGGTCGCACGCGGCGCAGCAAACCGGGGCGCTTGGCAAGGGCAGGCCGAGAAGCGCGCCGCGCAGGGCTCCGGTGATCACGTCGGCTTCGGCGATCCGCAGCGGTAGCGGGGGATTGATGGCCAGACGCCGCGGCCCGTCCACGCCGACGAGTACGCCGCGCTCGCACATCCCGCGACGGATTTGCGCCGCTGTGTGCGGCGAGGCCAGCGTGACGCGGATGGATAATCCCACGCCCTCGACGCTTTCAATCTGCGGGCAGCTTTCGCGCACCGCTGCGAGGCGCGCCATCAGATAGTCCGCAACGTCGCGGCCTTGCTGCAACAATCCTTCGCTTTCGACCTCAGTGATCGCTGCGGATACGCGCGCCAACGATTCGGGCGACGCCGGTTGGTATGCCAGCACATGTGCACGGCTCGCGGGGGCGCGACCGGCAGCGAAGCCGTCACGCGCCAGCACCGCAGTGAACGGCGAGCCGAGCGCGAGCGCTTCGCCCACGACGATCATGTCTGGCGCGTGTTTCCAGGCAGAGCTTGCGAGCCACCGGCCGGTGCGGCCGAGCGTCTCGTTTTCAAGCGCCACGAGCGGGCGGCCTGGAGTTGCCGGTTCTCCGGCGATTGCGTTTATTTCGACAAGGGAGCCATCCTCACCGATCTGCGCGGCCAGATCAGCCGCAGCCGAAAAGGTTTGCGTCATCGCCACGCACGCGTAGCCAGGGGCCAGCGAGGACAGCATTTGCTGCACCGTTGCTTCGTCGACTGCGGGTGTTAGAGGCAAATCGTGGCCGAGCAGGGCAGTCGCGGGTGTCGCGAGCGCGTCGAGATAGAGGCGTCCGGTAGATAACTGGACGGTGCAGCGGCGTGCATCCACCGGATTCTCGGTCTCCCGTTGCACGGGAGGCTGCGCGGCAAGTCCGGGCGTATGCGCCGGCCAGTGCGATTGGATCGGCAACCGCTGCTCCGATTTTCCGCGTTTGCGGCGGAATTGGCGTCTGTTATAGTGTCTCAGACAAGAGACAGAATACGGGGCGGGGGACCCGGGTGTCAACGGAGCTGGGGAATGACGGAACGCCTTGATCTGGTGATCAAAAACGGCACGCTGGTGCTGGGCGGCGGAAGCTACCGGATGGCGGTGGGCATTCAGGACGGCAAGGTGGCCGTCCTGGGGCGCGAAGAATTTCTGCCGCCGGCTAAAGAGGAAATTGACGCGACCGGCCTGCACGTGCTGCCGGGGATCGTCGACAGCGAAGCGCATCCCGGATGCTACGTTCCCTTTAAGTACGACATGACCACCGAATCGCGAGCTGCCGCGTGTGCCGGTATCACCAGCTGGGGCATTCAGGCGCCTTCCACTCGGCTCGGCTCGGAGCCCTTCAAAGAAGTGGTGACCGGCGCCGATGTGGTTTCGTTCAACAAGTGCTTCGGCACGGCGGTCGAGATCATCGAATCGGTTTCGATGGTGGATTGCTATCTCACCTACATGATCGAGACCGACGAGCAAGCCAACGAAATTCCGCAGTACGCCGAAGATCACGGCGTCACCTCATACAAACTCTACATGCAGACGCGCGGCATGAAGGGCATGCGCGCCGATCAGGACAACAACTGGCCGTCGCGCCGCGCGGGCCTGGGCACGGGAATTGATGACGGCACGGTGTACCTGGTGATGGAGAATGTCGCCCATCTCGGCTACCCCGCGATCTGCCATATCCACCCGGAAAACTGGGAAATCGCGCGCATTTTCGAGGAACGCCTGCGACAGGCGGGGCGCAATGATTTCGGCGCGTGGACCGACCGTTCGCCCGATTTCCTCGAGGCGCAGCACGTCCACGCCTACAGCTACATCGCGCGCCAGACTCCCGGCCATGTGCGGCTTTACTTGCAGCACGCGACAACGAAATTGACATTCGACGAGATTGCACGCGCGCGCGCGGAAGGACTCGAAGTGTATGCGCAGACCGGCCCGGCCTGGCTGTGGATGGAACCCCAGTACGGCTGGCGCATCAATGTGCCGCTGCGCCGCCGCGACAATATCGAGGCCCTGTGGGTCGCGCTGGCGGATGGCACGGTAGACGTGGTGGGTTCGGATCACGTGGTGGCGTGGGAACCTTCTTCCTACGAAGAGATGTATAACCCGAATATCTGGTCCTGCCGCACAGGCTTCTCGCGCGTGGAGATGATGCTGCCCGCGCTGCTGTCTGAAGGAGTGAACAAAGGCCGCCTTTCGATTGAGCGCGTGGTGCAGGTGGCCTGCGAGAATCCTGCCAAGACTAGCGGCATCTGGGGCCGAAAGGGATCGCTGCTGCCGGGATTTGACGCCGATGTGGTGATCGTCGATCTTGCCCGCGAGGTGAAGGTCAACAAGGGCCACATCAACACGCGCTCAGGCTGGTCCTTGATGGAGGGCCATACGTTCAAAGGCTGGCCGGTGAAGACGATCCAGCGCGGCAAGGTGACCGCGGAGTGGGCGAAAGACAGCCCGGGGATGCGGCCGGTGGGCGATCCGCGGGGCCGTTACCTGCGCCGCGAGCTCGGAACGCCGAGGCCGGGCAGCATGGAAGTGAACAGCCCGGTGCGCGTGAGCCGGACCGACCGCTGGCTCGCCGATCCGTATCAGCGGCCCGGCTTCAGTCCTGAAACGCTGAAATATACCAAGCCGCGGGGAAAATGATGGCTGTCTGGGACGATGTGATCAGCGAAAGCGACCGCCGGATTTTCGCTGCCGCCGGCTGGGGACGCCGGGCGGGGTTCGGCAAGCGCCCGGCGATCATGGTGATCGACGTCAACTACAATTTCTGCGGCGACAAGCGCGAGCCGATTCTCGAGTCGATCAAGCGTTGGCACTTTTCGTGCGGCGAACGCGCGTGGGATGCCATCGACGCCATCCGCAGGATTCTCACCGTGGCGCGCCGCAAGCGGCTGCCGGTGATTTACACCACGAATCCGCGCCGCGCCGATGGTTTCGATCTGGGCATCTGGTCGCTCAAGGGCACGCGTTCGGATGAGCAAGTGGATGTGCTCGGGCACAAAGGGAACGACATTGTGGCGGAGGTGGCGCCGCTCGCGGACGACCTGCTCATCGAGAAGCGCAAACCCTCGGCCTTCTTCGGCACGCCGCTGATGAGCTACCTTACGAACATGGGCGCCGATTCCCTGATTCTCACCGGCACCACCACGAGCGGCTGCGTGCGTGCTTCGGCCGTCGATGCGCTGAGCTACGATCTGCGCGTCACGATTCCCGAGGAGGCCGTGTTCGACCGCGGCGAGCTTTCCCACAAGATCGCGCTTTTCGATCTGCATATGAAATATGTGGACGTCACGGAACTGGCCGAGGTGTTCGGCTATTTAGAAACGCTCGAAGCGGGATTATTCGACGAGCGCTATCCGCCCTCGGCTCGCGCCGCGCCCGAGGGCAGCCGGTAGGCGCGCGCTTTATGGGTACCGTAAGCGAAATCGTGGTTCCGGCACGCGAAGGACGCGGCGTTATCGTGCGCGCCGGGCAGCTTCTTGACATTATCGATCTCGAAGGCCATCAAGTGGGCGATCTGGTGGCCTGGCGCCGCGGCGACGTGCGCGAATACATGTCCCCGGGGCACACAGTGTCGTGCAACGCGTCGATCCGGCTGGGCGCGGGTTCGCAGCTGTTCACCAACCGGCGTAATCCGATCTTCACCATTTTGCGCGATGATGTCGGCAAGCACGACATTATCGTGCCGTGCTGCGATCCGGAGCGCTATTCGCGCGATTTCGGGAAGCACGATCATCCCAGTTGCCTGCGCAATCTCGAACAGGCGCGTGACTTGCTTGGCGAGTCGTTCGATATCCGCGGCGAGCAGGCATGGAATGTTTTTATGCATAATTGCGTGACGCCGGAGGGGAAAGTGGTGACCGATCCCGCGGCGCATCCGGCGGGCGCGACGATTACCCTGCGCGCTGAAATGGATGTAGTGGGGCTGCTGTCGGCGTGTCCGCAGGACCTGACCCCGTGCAACGATTTCGATCCCACGCCGATGAAGCTCGTGGTGCGCGAGGGCTGAGAATTCGCGGCCGAAAGATCGACCCGGGAGGATCATTTGGAAGTCCGCAAAATCGTGACGTTTGCCGAGGACACTTTCGCCGAGGCGGGCCAGCCGGCTGATCCACCGTTGCGCAAAGTCGCTGTGGTGGCGGTGGTGAAAAATCCGTTTACCGGGCGCTACGTTCAGGACCTGGCGCCGCTAACTCAGGCGAGCTTTGAACTTGGCCGGCGCATCTCCGCACTTGGAGTCGCCGCGATGGGCGATCTGGCAGTCGAAAGTTACGGCAAGGCTGGCTTGGTGGGACTCGCCGGCGAGCAGGAGCACGCAGTGGCCATGCTCACCACCGTTTATGGCAACGTGATGCGCGAAGCGGTGGGTGGCGGCAAGGCCTGGATTTCCTCGATGACCAAGCGGGTCGCTCCGGGGCAGACCATCGACATCCCGCTGGCGCACAAGGACGCGCTCTACGTGCGTTCGCACTATGACGGCGTTACCGTGACGCTTCACGACGCGCCGCTGCCCGATGAAATCGCCATCATCGCCGCTTTCGCCAATCGGGGGCGGCTCAACCACCGCGTCGGCGGATTGGCGGCGCACGAAATCAAGGGCGAGGATGGTCTTGTCTGAGGCAACAGCGCCGGCCGCGCGGATGCGCGTCGCGATTGTCAACATCGGGCGCATCGTCAGCGGCGATTGGCGCAATCCGTTCGCCGGCGGCGATACGATCATTGCGGAAGCCGGACGGATTCTTTCGGTGGGGACCGCCTCCTCGAACGAGGTGTCCAGCGCCGACGTGATGATTGACGCGGGCGGCACCACCGCGATACCGGGGCTGATCGATAGCCACGTTCACACCACGTTCGGCGACTACACGCCGCGGCAGCGAACGGTCGGATTCCTCGAAAGCTATGTGCATGGCGGCGTGACGACCGCTATTTCCGCATCGGAGGTTCACATTCCGGGCCGCCCCACCGATCCGGCGGGCGTGAAAGCTCTGGCGGTGGCGGCCTTCAAGAGCTTCGAACGCTTCCGCCCCGGTGGCATGCGCGTGCATGGAGGCTCGATCATCCTTGAGCGTGGCCTGACCGAAACGGATTTCCGGGAAGTTGCCGCGCAAGGTGTGTGGTTGGCCAAGGCAGGCTTCGGCGCTGTAAAGACGCCTTTCGACTATGCGCCGATGATTGGCTGGGCCAAGGCCGCCGGGATGATCACGACGGTGCACACCGGAGGCTCGTCGATTCCCGGATCGAGCGCGATTCGCGCTGAGCATCTCGTGGCGATGCAGCCGCACGTGTCGTTCCACGTGAATGGCGGGCCGACGGCTGTGCCGGACGAGGATTATCGCGTGATCATCGAGCAGACCGCCGCGGCGTTGCAGGTGTGCACCGCGGGAAATTTGCGCACGACGCTTCTGTGCGCCAATCTCGCGCACGAACTGGGCGTGTTCGACCGCTTCATTATTGCCACCGACACGCCTACCGGCAGCGGCGTGATGCCGCTCGGCATGCTTTACACGATCGCGCACTGTGCCAGCTTGACCGCCCTGCCGCCGGAGTGGTTCATCTGCGCCGCCACAGGTTCGAACGCGCGTGTGTATCCTCTTAACTCCGGTTTGCTGTCCGCCGGGCGGGACGCCGATATTGTTTTGATCGATGCGCCCAGCGGCGGCTCTAAGTCCGATGCGCTTGACGCGATCAAGAACGGCGATATCGCCGCCGTGAGCGCGGTGATTACCGACGGCGTGCCGCGTTTCGTCGGGAAAAGCCGCAACACTCCCGCGGGGATGCGGCCCGTCCGCGTGGCGGAATGCCGCTTGCCGCAGGATTTTTCGGGTTAGCAGGGCCGATAGAAAATGCCTCAGGACCATCACGAGCAGCAAAACAATCACGAGCTGCGAAACGATATCGCGACGGCGGCGCGCGCCTTCAGTCGTCTCGGTTACGTTCACGCGTTTGGCCACGTCAGCCAGCGCGTGGGGGACTCTTTGTTGATTACGCCGACTCGGCCTCCGCTCGCAATGCAGCAGGGCGCCGACGTGATCGAGGTGGATTTCGACGGCCGCGTTATCGATGGCGATGCGGCGGCGCGGCCCATCGAGGTGTTTCTTCACATTGGCATTTACGCGGCGAGCGACGATGTGCGGGCCATTTGCCGCACGCACGCTCCTTCCGCTTCGATCTGGCCCGCGCAGGGCAAAATTCCGGCGATCCAGCACGGATTCGGCGGCATCGCTCGCGACGTTGCAATTTACGAAGGATGCGATCTCGTCCACGATGCGGAACTTGGGGGACGGGCTGCAAGACGCCTCGGCGGCGCAGATGCATTGCTTTTGCGCGGGAATGGCGTGCTCACGGTCGGGCGCAACATCGGCGAGGCCGCAGCGCGGATGTGGAGCCTGGAAGAACGCTTCGCGCAGGCGGGCCGCCAGGGAGCGCAGCAAGTGTCCTTCAGCGCGCAAGAGCTGGCGGCACGGGCGCGGTGGTATCCGGCCGAGGTCGAGCGCATCTGGATGTGGCTCAAGTACCTGGGATCGTCGGAATGGTAGCGACAACCGACCGGCAGGCTCGAATCCTCGAATCCAGAAAAAAGATTCGGCTGCCTGCGCGCCTTGACGACGAACTTTGCTTTTACTGCCCCCAGGAAAATCTCGAAGCCCTGCGACATCCGCGCGTTCGCCATTGGCTCAAATTCATGCGCGAGGAATATGTTCCGCCAGCCGCAAAAAAGGGCGGGAAGAAATTGCATTCGATCCTGCTCCTTTTGCCCTGCACAAAAACGAAGCCCTACCTGTTGAGCCCCGAGCATCTGAGCATCAATGCCGGCCTGCTGAAGGCCAGCTTTCGTCCCACGACGAAGGACGCGCTGTCCGATGGCTTTTCGGTTCATCTTCCCGCCGGTTTTCCGCCGGAGGTGTTGTCGATAGCGCCGCTGCGAAAGGGCGGGATCGTCGTTCATCGCGCCGTGATATCGGAGCCGCTGGGGTTTGTCCCGTACGAGCACGTACTTTCGTACCGAAACAAACCGTCCCCGGCCAGCTCCTACGACGATCCTGGCTTATTTGAGAGCCGAGGGAATGCAGTTTCGCCCTGGCGGAAGGATTTTACCGGGATTCGCATTTCGCGAACGAAGTGGCGATGGGGCGCCGAGGAGAGCCGCGCTTACGCGGCCATGCACAACGAGATGTCAAAAACGCTGGCCCACGTAATCGGGAGGCTGAAGCCTTATTACAGCGAGGTGATTGCGTGGGTGGCGCCCGGGTTGACGCATAGGAGTTTCATTCTCGACGCTGCACAGCGGAGCGCCAACGGCGTTGCTGCGTCGCGGCGTGTGGATGGCGAAAGTTTGCCCCTGCGGGGAGCGAATGACCTGTTACCAGCGGGCGCCCGGATCGAATGCTTGCCTACTCCACGGCAGTGTGAGCAGGCGAAAGCGCTCCTGGCCAAGCGGCTCGGCCGCCCTGTCTCTACTATCGGCGGATACTATTCGCGAGGCGGGGGAGATGCGACGCCGCTCGCGTTACCCGAATTGCTGAAGTTTCTGGTTTCCCGGCTGCAGCGTAACGGCGACAATTGAACGTCCGATTTTGTTTCGATGATTTGTTCGTACGAAACGCCAGGCAGAGTGTATGACGCGCACGGTCACATTTCTCTTTGTTGTGGCGACGGCGGCCCTGGCACTGGCCGGGTGCAAGGGAAAGACCGGCGCGTCTTCCGAATCTGCTCCGCAACTCCGCGTGATCCTCGATTACCTGCCAAACGCCGTACACGCCGGATTCTATCAAGCGGATGCGGCCGGGTATTTTCGCGACGAGGGCCTCAGTGTGAGGATCGATGCGCCGACCTCGTCCTCTGACACGCTTCGGTTGATGGCCGCGGGGCAGGCGGAATTCGGGCTGGTATCGCTGCTGGATTTCATGAGCGTGCGCGCGAAGGGAGAGCCGCTCAAGATCATCATGGCCGTGGAGCAGCGTCCTTTGGCGGCCCTGATCGCCTTGAAAAAATCCGGTATTGCGCGCCCGCGCGACCTCAAGGGGCGTCTCTTGGGGACCACTGGCGTGCTCAGTGATGACGCCGGCGTGAAATGGATGGTCAAGCATGACGGCGGGGATCCCGCATCCGTGCGGCTCATCAACATCGGATTTAACACCGCGCAGGAAGTGATCGCGGGAAATGTTGACGCAGCTTTTGGGTTCTGGAATCAGGAGGGCGTGCAGGTTTCCGCGCATTATCCGGCGAACGTGATGCGTCTCTACGATTACGGCGCGCCCGCATATCCGGAACTCATCGTTTTTGCGCGCGAGGATTTTCTGGCGCGGCAGCCCGCCGCCGTGCGAGGGTTTCTACGAGCCGTCGTGAGAGGATATGATGACGCCATTGCGAATCCGGACGCAGCTTGCGCCGCGATGGCGGGGCGCGTTGAGGGCGAAACCGCAGAAGGATTGCGGCCTTATCTCGATGCGCTGCAGCCCGTGCTGCGCGCGGATGCGCCTGCGTTCGGCCGGCTGAATCTCGCGGTACTGAAAGACTACCTGGACTGGATCAGAGACATGGGAGTGCTGGACGTCCGCGAGGATCCGTCAAAGTTTGCCACCAACGAATTCTTGCCGCCAGTTTCTTCGGATCAGGGAAAAAAGCCATGACGCCCGAGACGACAGCCATGAAAGTGCGCGGCGTTAGCAGAACCTACCGCGACGGTGCGCGCGCGGTCCAGGCACTCGAGGGCACCGATATCGACATTCCGGATGGAAAGTTTGTGACCATCGTCGGGCCCAGCGCCTGCGGAAAATCGACGCTGCTCAATCTTTTCTGCGGGCTCGACAAGCCGGATGCGGGTTCCATCGAAGCTCCCGCGCTGGGATCGGGCGAATTGCTCGGCCGCGTGGGCTACATGCCCCAGCAGGACACGCTGATGCCCTGGAGGACCGTCACCGACAACGCGGCGGTCGGCCTCGAATGCCTGGGATGCGGTCGCGAAGAAGCCCGCAAGCGCGCCCGCGAGCACATGGCCCGCTTCGGGCTCGACGGATTTGAGTTGTCCTACCCGGGCCAGCTCTCCGGCGGGATGCGACAGCGCGTGGCGATGTTGCGAACGTTCCTGTGCGAGAGAAGGATCAACCTGCTCGATGAGCCTTTCGGAAAGCTGGATGCGATTACGCGCGCGTCGATGCAATCCTGGCTGCTCGATTACTGGCAGGAGAACCGTTGTACAATCGTGTTTGTCACCCACGACATTGACGAAGCTTTGTTCCTTTCTGACGTGGTTCACCTGATGAGCCCCCGCCCCGGCCGCATAGTCCTGTCGCTCGACGTGGATGTTCCCAGGCCGCGGAACTATGGCGAGGTGGTTACCTCGGTCCACTTCAACGAACTCAAGGCTCGGCTGCTCGAGAGTTTGGGCAGGCCGCAATGAAAGCGGGAATCTGGCCTCCGCTGCTGCTCGGTGCGGGAATCATCGCCGTTTGGGAGATTTATGTTCGCGCGGCGGGCATCGACCCGCTGCTTCTGCCGCCGCCCAGCGCCGTAGCGAAATATCTCTTCGAGAACACCGGAATCTTCGTGAGGAATGGCGCCGCAACGCTCTTGGAGCTCTTGGTGGGCTTTGCGAGCGGCGTGATAATCGGCTTGTCGCTCGGCATTTTGATGCAGGTCTGGCACTGGTTTCGCGAGGCGGCCTATCCCTGGCTGGTGGCCACTCAAATGGTTCCGATACCGGCGGTCGCGCCCATTCTGGTTTTGTGGTTCGGCTTCACCATCGTGCCCAAGGCGGCGACGGTGGCGCTCATGTGCTTTTTTCCGGTGGCCGTCAACACGGTTGACGGACTCAGTTCGGTGAACCCCGAGCTGATCCGCCTGCTGCGCACGTTCGGTGCCGGTCCGTGGGATGTGATGAAGATGGCGGCGCTTCCATCGGCGCTTCCGAGAATTTTTTCCGGCGTGCGCGTGGCCATGGCTCTCAGTGTGGTGGGCGCGGTGGTGGGTGAATGGGTCGGCGCCACGAAGGGGCTCGGGTACCTGATGCTTCACTTTGAAAATCGCGGTGAGACGGCGGGGCTATTTGCGACGGTTGCCGTCCTGACCGCCATGGGAATCATTTTGTTCTTCCTCGTAGGATGGGTGGAAGACAGAACCATTTCGTGGCGGCGTTACGCCAAGGAGACGCTGTGAGCGCCACCACCACAAGCGCGGCGATCACGCTCGTTCGCGGAGGCCATGTGCTCACCATGGGTCCGCTCGGCGAGATCGCCGACGGCGCTGTAGCGATCGCGGGCGAGTTGATCGCCGGCGTGGGCACATTCGCCGATCTCAGCCGCAAATATCCGGACGCACGCGTTGTAGGCGACGCTTACGGGATTGTGATTCCGGGCCTCGTGAATGCGCACACGCACATGTCCGAGGCGCTGCTCCCGGGAATGGCCGAGAAACTTTCCATATGGGTGTGGGGCGCGAGGCTTCTTGCTCCAACGATGCCGCACCTGACGCGCGAGATGGCCCGCATCGGCACGTTGTTTCGCGGCTCGGAGCTGATTCGTTCCGGCGTCACCACGTTCAACGACATGTTTTGCCATTCGAATCCCTCTGACTTTGCAAGCCTGGGTGTCGTCGATGGAATCGAGGAGCTTGGCCTGCGGGGAGTGTCGTGTTTTGGAGCCGAGGATATCGCCTGGGGAACGTCCACGGCACTGCCGGTGACGCGGATCATCGAGGAGCACCGCGCTCTTGCCGAACGGTGCGCGTCCGCGAAGCGCGTGGGTTTACGCGTGGGAGTGGGAACAATCATTGGGCAGACGGATGAACTCTTGGAGGCTTCAAGCCAACTGGCGCTCTCGATGGGACGCGGGATTCACACCCATCTCGCGGAAGTGCGCGAAGAAAAGACCGCCGCGCAGTTGCGCTGGGGAAATAGCACCGTGCTGCGCGCCGAGGCCGCCGGGATACTTGCCGCAGGCTGTGTTGCCGGGCACGGAGTCTGGCTGTCGGCGGCGGAAATGGAAGCGCTCGCGGGAAGAAAGGCCGCCATCATTTACAATCCCACCGCCAACATGATCCTCGGTTCCGGTGTGTGCCCGATCGAAGCGCTTGAGCATCGGCAAGTTCCGCTCGGGATTGGCACCGACGGCATGGCGAGTAACGACAGCCAGAATATGATCGAGGTGATGAAAATCGGGGCGCTTCTGCAGAAGGTTCATTGGCACGATCCTGAAGTCTCGAGCGCTCGCCAGCTTCTGAAGATGGCCACGATCGACGGAGCACGCGCGCTGGGCCTTGATGCCGTGACTGGTTCTCTGGAACCGGGCAAGCGTGCCGATGTTGTCCGCTTCGACGGCGGCTCGTTCGGCGCCGCGGTGATACACGATCCGTTTCAGCAGATCGTTTACGGGGCAGGACCCGAGTCGGTGGCGGATGTGTGGGTCGATGGAAACAGATTGTTGGCGGAGGGAGCGTTTCAGGGCTTCGATCCGCGGTCCATTGTTCCCAAGGTGCGCGAACTGGCGCGCGTGCTGGCGAAAGCGGGCCGCCTGACGGAATTTTCATGCCTCGCACGGTGATCATTGGTGCGGGACACAACGGCCTGGTCTGCGCGGCATATCTGGCGGCGGCCAAGCATCAGGTGACTGTGCTGGAGCGCGCCCCGATTCCGGGCGGCTGCGCATTCACCGAGGAGGTCGTTCCCGGATACAAGTTCAATACCGGCGCAATCGAACTCGAAGGTTTTGTCCACAGCGGAATCGACCGCGACCTCGGGCTCGAAAATCACGGACTGAAGTGGGTCCGCACCAATCACCTTCTCGCAGCGCATGTCGGCGACCGGACAGCCCTGTTCCATCGCGACCTTTCGGCAACTCTGGAAGGATTCCGGCGCGATTTCGGTGCCGGTGCGGCCGGAGAATGGGAGCGCTTTGCGGCGTTCGCAAACACGGTGATGTCCGCAGTCGGGTCGCTGCAGCATGTGAAATCGCCGAACATCGGCGGCCTTGCCGATATGGCAGGCAGGCTGGGCGATTTCGAAGGCGATGTGGAAGGTTTGATCCACACGGTACTCGCACCTTCGTGCGCGGTGATCGACGAGTGGCTCAGTTGCCCGGAGATGCGCGCCGCCGCCGCCGCTTTCTCGAGCCATCCGCAAATGCCGCCGTGGGTGCCCGGAAGCGGAATTCTCGCATGCCTCCTTCCTTCTTCGCATGGAGGGCAGGGTGCGCGGCCCTTGGGCGGAACGGGAGAGCTGATTCAAGCGCTCGTCCGGGTGCTCGTTGCGAATGGGGGCGCGGTGAAATGCGGATCTTCAGTGCGAGAGATTCTCGTTCGGTCCGGCCGGGTGCGAGGCGTCACGCTCGATTCCGGCGCAGAAATTGAGGCGGATGCGGTGGTTTCGACGATCGACCTGAAACGCGTGGCCACGCTTTTGCCGCCGGAACTATTGACAGCGCCATGGCGCAAGGCACTCGCTGGAAGCCATTCCGGATTGTTCAATGTGGGCGAAATCAAGGTGGACGCGGCGCTGGACCGTCCGCCCGTATTCGGCGGCGAGACGCCGGAATTCGCGGGATCGCTGAAGTATCTGATGCACGCGCCGGACGCGTACGCGTCGGCGATGAGGATCGTAACCGGCGGCCGAATCCCTGCGCGTCTGCCGCTGATGGTTGCTATTCCTTCCGCGGACGATCCCTCGCAATGCCCACCCGGAAAAGCGACGCTGTGGGCATCGGCCTTCGTCCCCGCAATTTTTACGGACGGTCAAACCTGGCCGGCCGCGAACGAAAAAGCCGCGGACGCCGTCTTCGAAACGCTCGAGCAATTCGCTCCCGGCATCACCGCATCGGTGGTGGAGCGGAAGGTTACGGGACCGTCCGATTGGGAGCAGAGACTGGGCAATCCTGCGGGCAATCCCAATCACCTGGATATGACGATCGATCAGCTATTCAGCCTTCGGCCCGCCACAGGCTTTTCGCGCTATAGAACGCCCATCCCAGGGCTTTACCTTTCGGGAGCGGGGACGCATCCCGGCGGCGGCGTCCACGGAATGCCGGGAAAATTGGCTGCTGCAGCGGTGCTAGCGGACGGGCGTGGTGAGAAGGCTGCCGCGACCAAGCCTTCCTTCGTGACTTTGGCGAAAGCCGCATGGCGGCTGCGAAGCATTTTGAACTGAACCTCAATAGAACATGGATCCCTACCAGGAGCTAACTCTCTATCAAAGATCGGCCGCGCTGATGGCTGCCGCGAAACTGGGATTGTTCGCAGCCCTGGCGAAGGGGCCCGCGACGCCGCAAGAGGTGGCCGCCAGCGTGTCGGCCCCTGCTGATTCGTTATCGAGGTTGCTGAGCGCGCTCGCTGCGCTGGATTATGTGTCGAGGGATGGCGAGCGCTTCGCGCTCAACAATTTCTCGCAAGCTTTCGTGCGCGATGGCGCTGGCGGAATGGTGCGGCTGGCCTGGAAGGAGCATCTGTTTTACACGGCATGGAGCCGCCTCGCCGAAGCGGTTTCCTCGGGCAACGCACTTTTCCCGTCCTATGCCGACCGCCTGACAAATGATTTTGAGTCTGTTAAGAAATTTCTGCTCGCGCTCAACGACCTTGCGCAGCTGGCGGCCCCGGGAGTGATTGGAACGCACGCCTTGCAAGGCTCCGGAACCATTCTCGATCTAGGCGGGGGTGGCGGCGGCTACGCTGCCGCGCTGGCATCCGCGCTGCCGGGCGCCAAAATGACGATCGCGGATCTGGAGGCGGTGCTTCCCATCGCGAAGGAATATCTGGCGGGGAAGGGAATTGGGGATCGCGTCGAGTTCGTTCCAGCAGACTTCTTGAGTGACGGCTGCGGTCTTGTCGGCAGGACGTTCGATTGCGTCTTCCTGTCGCATATTCTGCACGATTTTGACGTGCCCACTGCCTCAGCCATCGTGAGCCGTGCCGCCCGCCTCGTGCGCCGGGGCGGCAAACTCGTGATCCTGGACGTGCTCGTCCCCGAAGAAGGCTACAGCAATCCGGTCGAGGCGCTATTCGACTTGATGATGCTCGTGGAGGTTCCCCGCGGGCGCACGCATCGGGTCGCGGATGTTCTGCAATGGATCGACGCAGCGGACCTCGCTTCACCGAAGATGCATAAACTCTATTTCGGAATTCTGATAGAAGCGACAGCGCCGGCGAGATAACCCAAACGGCGCATCTTTCTTTAAAATGAGAAAGAACTCCCTCTCCTTCCAGCGACGCTTTCCAGAATGGGCTACATCAACGCTGCAACGAACCTCCGGCATTCCCTGTATGGCAGGAAAGCGGTCGAGTCCTTATGCTGCCTGCACGAGCGGTTGCTCATGAAGTATTCACTTTGAAATTTTGGAGGGAATAATGAAAACGAATGCGATTCGGCTGGCACTGGGCACATGTATCGCAATCATGTTCACACTGCCGGTGGGCACAGCAACTTTTGGCGACAGAGACTGGTCCAACGACTGCCACAAGCGTTTGGAGGCCGACCGCGCCAGGATCGATCGCGACAGCGCGCGGCATGGCGAGCACAGCAGCCAGGTTGGCCGCGATGTGGACAAGCTTGAAGCGGATCGCCAGTGGTGCCGCGATCATCACTCCGATTGGGATCACGACCGATTCGACGTCGGAATCTACATCAAGCACTAATAGGTATAGCACTGCCAACCGAGGGCCAACCGAGGCGCGTCGACACCGTGTGGCGCGCCATTCCCCTCAGTTGTCACGGACTCTCTCCAGCCGCTGGACGAATGCTATTCCAGCCCCATCTTTTGGCGCACGTCGCGCTCAAAGCCGGGGAAGTAACGCGCAATTTCGAGCAGATCGAAACGCGGCAGGATGGATTCTTTGGGTTCGTGCTCCAGTAGAAATTCAAAAGACTTGGCGATTAAATCCTCCGGTGAGACTTTTCCTTCCGACAGTCGCGCATAGTCACGCTGCTTCAGCGTAACCTGATGTTTCGAGCGGCTCGCCCCCTCCACCACGACGACCTCAAATTCAACCTCGCGAACGCCAGTAACCTCGATCTTCGCAGCCATCATTCGATCCTCTGAAAGAGCTCTACAGCACGAAAGCCAGCCGAGATCGCTCAGAGCCGCTCGATCTCTGAGTTACGGTGCGGCTAGAATCCCGGCGATTTTGCCGCTTTCTTGATCTCGACTTCCGCGATGCCGTTGACGCCGCTGCAGGCCAGCCACAAATCGCCGCCGGGTGTGTGGACCATGTTGCGGACCACTCCTCCGCCGGAAGGGATACCCCATGTTTGGAATTTTTCGCTGGCTGGATCGAAGCGCACCACCGTGTTCGGGCGCGTTCCGGATTCGCTGTACCACACAATGCCATCCACGATGGTGATTCCGTAGGGCCGCGATTTGGCGCCGCCGGGGGAAACCCATTCGGTGAACTGGCGCGTTTCGGGATTGAATCGCCCGAGATGGCCGCTTGCGTAGTCGGTATACCAAACCATGTCATCGCTGGCGACGGCGATCCGGCGCGGGCGGGCTGCGGCGTCGGGCAGAACGTATTCGCGGATCTCCATCGTGGCGGGATCGATGCTGCCAAGTTTATTGGAGCCGAACTCATCGAAATACACAGTGCCCTTGGAGTCCACCGCCATTCCGTAGGGCAGCGCTCTCGCGGTGGGCACCTTGGCGAGTTTCACTTCGCCGGTGCCGGGCGTGAGGCGGCCGATCATGTCCGCGCCCTGTAGCGTGAACCAGAGAACGCCGTTATGGTCGAAGATGGGCGTGTGCGGGTCGCGCGCGTCGGGATCGGGCATCTTGTATTCCGTGATGCTGCCCGTTTTGGGGTCGAGTTTGCCGACGTATGCAGCCTGATTCGCGGTGAACCAGATATTGCCGTCTTTATCGGCAACCAGGCCGTGCGGCCCTGAATGCGGAACCTTCAAATGATATTCCTTGAACTCGCCCGTGGCGGGATCGAAGCGGCCCAGCAGGTTAGAGGCATTGCCGGTGTACCATACAGAACCGTCCGGCGCGTACATCGGATCGTGCGGCCGGGAGCCGGGCGTGGGCACCGTCCATTCCTTGATGGAAGCGTCCACGGAGCCGGGGATAATCACGGCGGCCGGCATGGGTTTCTCGGGAAAATTTTTGGCGAGGTAGTCGACCACGGCAGGGATCTGATCCGGATGCAGAGGCGCGCCGTTCGAGATCATTTGATTGACCATCAGTTGCCAGCCATCGCGTGTGTAGCCCGCGGCGGCGACGCGGTCAAGCGCGTGGCATCTGCTGCAGACGGCTTCCACCGTTTCCTTGCCGGGTCCGTCGGGAAGCTGAACCTGATCTGGCGCAGCAGGCGCTTGCGCCGAAACGGCGGAAGCGAACAGGGCAGCGCTCGCGACGAAGAGCAGCGATTTTGTCCACATAGGTCCTCCCACAGACGACGTAGTTCAGGCTAGCGCTTTCCGCGGCGGAAAATCAACCTGTTGGCGAATTCGATTCGATGCGCAGCGTGCCGTTGGCGATCTTTTCGATCAGTTCGCGGTCGGCGGGCAGAAAGTTGAGTTCGGGAAGCGATTCAGGCGTGCGCCATTCCACATTTTCGAAAATGAGATTCCGCATTTGTTCGGCGTCGGCGCTGGCGGCAAAGAAAATGAGCTCGATGGGCTCGGACATTTCGGCATACCGGTGAACCGCGCGGTATACCTCGGCTCCAATGCGAGCCTCGATTCCAAGTTCTTCGCGCAATTCACGCGCCAGTGCCTCTGACGGGCTCTCACCGGGTTCCTTCTTCCCGCCGGGGAACTCCCACATCAGCCCAAAAGCGCCTCCGGCCTTTCTTTGGCACGCGAGAATTTTGCCATCGCTTTCAATGATGGCTGCCACTACCGTCAGCATCGTTCGATCCTTCTCTTGCTGCCGTCGTCCCGAAGAAAATTCGGACTGAAAAGAAAAAGCGCCGGAGAAGTTGTCTCTCCGGCGCTCCCACTCGTAGAGTTGCGGTTTACTGCGCTGCTTGAACCTTCTTGAGTGGCGGTTTCGGCATTTGCCAGATGATGCCGGAATCGTCAGCCCCGTGCGGGAAGTATTGCGCGGACTTCTTTCCCGATGGCAGCAGGATGATATCGGCGCGGCGGTTGTAAGCCAGCCAATCGGCCTGCTTGTTCTTCAGGCGAGCCTTGGGCGGCATCTGGGGATTCGAGCTTTCCATCTGCGTCACCTGATCCTTCGCCAGCGGGCGGTCCTTGCCGTAAGCGGCGGTTTCCACCTTGTCGGCGGAGACGCCCTGTTCGACCAGGTACTGCTTGATCCGCTCGACACGGCGTTCGCTCAGGTCCTGGTTAAACGGCTTGGAGCCACGAATGTCGGCGTAGGCCTCGACGGAGATCTTCGCATCCGGATCGTACTCCAGATACTTCTTGAACCCGTCCGCCGTGGTGGCGAGCTCCAGTTGCTGGCTCTTGACCAGTCCAACCTGGGGATTCTTCTTATCCGGATAATCCGTGGGATAGAAGATGCTCTGCAGCGTAACAGCGGGAATCGGCTCGACGGTTCCGGTAATGTGCAGGGAAGCCGTCTGCGTGCCGTTGCCACCCGCGCCACCGTTGCCGCCGCCGCAAACGTTCGTTGCGTGGAGCGTATAGGTCTTGGTTTCGTCGATGGTGCGAGCGGGCTGGCCATCCGGTACCTGCGCGGTGTTCGACGGATCCGGCTTCACGGTTTCCGAGCCGCTGGGCTGAACGGTCATCCCGTCGAGGGTGATGGTGCTTGCGTTCGACGTGCTCCACGTAAGCGTGGAAGAATCCTGCGTGAGCAACTTGTCGCCGATCTTGCGATAGTGCAATTCGGTCGGATTAGCCGTGAGGCTGGCTTGCACGGCGATGTTCACGTTGACTGAGCCATTGCCCTTGACGGTTCCGCCGGGCCCAGTCGTGGAGAAGTCATAGGAAGTGGTGGCATGCGGTTCGACGGTCTGCGATCCGCTGGGCTGCACCGCGCCGATTCCGCTGATCGTGGTGTCCACGGAATCCGTGCTCTGCCAGTTAAGCGTGGAGGTCTGCCCGCAATTGATATTCGGGTTTGAAACGCTGAAGCTGCCCGTTACCGGCGCGACCACAACCTGGGCGGTGGCGGTCCCGGCCTTGAAGCGGGCCAGGTCTTTCAGCTTTTCCCCGCGCGGCCAGTCGGAGGTTGTCTGCTTGCCGTTCTCGTTAAGGTGAATGATAGTCTTCTTGTTAGCAACCACATTGACGTCGCCGGAAAACAGCGTCTTACCCTTCACCGTGACGGTCAGGTGGTGCGTGCCCGGAGGCAGCAGAAGGTTCTGATGCCACCACCAGTCATGGTTGAATTCATCGACGTGCCCTACGAAATAGTCAGGTTTCGTGCCTTCGGAAAGCACCGCCGCCCGGGCGTCTTGGGAGTTCCAGAAGCCTTTCTCGATCATCACCACTCCAAACGGACCGGCGACCGGGCTGCCGTAAGCTTGCAAGGTGACTTCCAGAGGAGTGGACTTACCCGCCGTGATGTCGACGTCGCGGGATTCCATCTTGTAGCCATAGTTTACGACTACCACGGTGTGCTTGCCGGGAGCGAGCGATATGGATTGGCTCCCTTCACGAATAGCTTGCCCGTCTACAAATACATATGCCTGCTTGGGAGTAACCTTAACTTTGAGCTTTCCGTCCTGCGCGAAGCCGCTGGTGGCGCAAAAGATTGTTGCCAATGCCAGGGTGAGGAGGTATCCGAGTCGTCGCATCTGCATCTTTCTCTCCTGAATGTCGGTAGGCGGTTAAAAGGCGGGCTCTCTCGCGCCCTGACGAGAGAACTTTAGCTGGTCGAAGTTAAGTTAACGTCCTAAGCCCTCTTGTGTCAATGAGATTCAAACAAGAAGCCGATGGGTGCAATAAAAATCGAAAGCTCCTTGCATAGAGCGTAGTCAACTTCCGGGACGCCCTTTATACTTGGATCGATGTTCAACGAAGCCGTCCTCGACCATTTTCGGAACCCGCGCAACTCGGGGAAACTGTCAGAAGCCACAGTGGTCGTGGAGGTGACGAATCCCGTCTGCGGGGATGTTTTGAGGCTCTCG
>Ga0302324_100006067_pt1 | contig 26204 bp, 22 predicted proteins | sample Palsa_T0_1_FD_201949 | JGI IMG/M metagenome (GOLD analysis project Ga0302324, IMG submission 201949) | Peat permafrost microbial communities from Stordalen Mire near Abisko, Sweden - Palsa_T0_1 | ecosystem: Environmental > Terrestrial > Soil > Palsa > Peat permafrost | place: Sweden: Abisko... | reverse complement strand
GCCGGCGGGCGCAGTGCGGGCGATGCGGCCTTCCGCACCTATCAATACCCAGTCGCCCAGCGACTGCTGGAGCGCTGCGACGCGGTGCTCAGGATTCCCGGCAATTCTCGAGGTGCGGACCAGGACGTGGCTCGTGCCATTCAGCTCGGACTTGCGGTCTATAAAGAATTGCGTGAACTACCGCAGCGCGCCGACTCGTTGGGCGAACATTCATGAGTGGCGATCCGCACTCTCTGGATGGCGATCGGGTTCGCATCGTTGAAGAACGGCTGCTTTCCGATGACTGGTACGTTCTGAAGAAAACAACATTCGACTTTCGTTGCAGGGACGGCCGCTGGCAGCGGCAGAGCCGGGAGACGTACGATCGTGGGAACGGCGCTGTGCTGCTGTTGTTCAATGTGGACCGGCAGACCGTGGTTCTAACACGCCAGTTCCGATTTCCAGCTTACGTGAACGGCTGTCGCGATGGCCTCCTGATCGAAGCCTGCGCGGGGTTACTCGATGGCGCAGACCCACACAGTTGTATCCGTCGGGAAGCGCAAGAAGAGACTGGCTTTGCAGTGCGTTCACCGCGCAAGATTTTTGAAGTCTATATGAGCCCCGGATCCGTCACTGAGAAGCTGCATTTCTTCGTCGCGGAGTATGAGCCGTGCGATCGGCTCTCCGGCGGCGGCGGGGATGCCGCCGAGGGTGAGGACATAGAGGTGATCGAGACCCCATTGGCCACCGCCATGCAGATGATTTCCAACGGCGCAATCCAGGACGGCAAGACGATCATGCTTCTGCAATATGCGGCTTTAAATGGCCTTGAGAAGCTCCGCCTTGCAGGATCGCCAATATGATCCCCGGATAGCCGGCCTTCGCAGGGGACCCGTTCGGGTCAACTCAGCCCCTAGGAACTCCTGCGTGTGAAACCACGGCCAGCGCCTGACCTGCGGCTAGGAGCCGAGTTCGCTGGCATTGGCCAGCACGGCCGGAAATGGAGCGGGTGATGGGAATCGAACCCACGTTAGCAGCTTGGGAAGCTGCAGTTCTACCATTGAACTACACCCGCGGGTCGGCAAATCCTATTCTGGCCGGGGGATTATGGGCAAGTGAAGTAATCTTCGACGAAGGCTCCGCCTCGCGCTCGTGCACGCTGACGGGGTCGTGGGCAAGCTCTGCACTTTAAGTCCTCGCATCCGCGGGGGAGTGGATGATCCCCAGCACGTTTCGGAACGGCTCTGGACTCGCCCTCGAGCACTGGGTCCGCACGGCAAGGCGAGCGTCGCGTAATTCGCCCAGGAGGTAATTGACGTCTGGCTCTACAGCCATCCGCGACTCGCTTCGCCGCGGCGCAGCCGGAGGCTTCTGTTGCGAGCCAGCAACGTGAATGGGCTATCCCGCCCTTTGTATCGGCGATGATTTTGACTATGCTTACGCATAGCCTTGCAACATGCGTCGTGGCTTGCTGCGCTCGCGCAACACGGCCAAGCAATAAAAGAGATCGGGGAGATCATTCATGCAAAGCACCTCTTGCGCGAAGCGTTCGGGCATTCGATTTCCTGCCGCACTCGCGGTTAGCGGCGCGGCGCTGGCCGCACTGTACGGTGTTGCGGCGAGCGCGCAGACGGCGAGTTCCTCATCGAACTCCCAGGGGCCGATACAGGAGGTCGTCGTCACCGGATCCCTTATCAAGCGCACCGACACCGAAACCCCGAGCCCGGTGCAGGTGATCAGCGACGAAGACCTGAAGAACAGCGGCTACAACAACGTCTCGGACGTGCTGCGCAACCTCGCCGCCAACGGTCAGGGCACGCTCAGCCAGGGCTTCGGACAGGCGTTCGCCTCCGGTGGCAACGGTATTGCGCTGCGCGGTCTGACCGTGGGCGACACGCTCACCCTGATCGACGGCGAACGCATGGTCGCCTACCCGCTGAGCGATGACGGCGAGCGCAGTTTCGTCGACATCAGCGCGATTCCGTTCAACGTGATCGAGAGCGTCGAGGTGCTCAAGGACGGCGCATCGGCGTTGTACGGCGCCGATGCGATTGCGGGTGTGGTCAACATCAAGTTGAGGCAGACCTACGTCGGTGCGGAGGTCACGGCTGAATACGGCGCGACCCAGTACTGGGACGGCAACACCATGCACGGGGCCGCAATCATCGGCTGGGGCGATCTGAACAACGATGGCTACAACATCTACGCGGCGCTCGACTTTCATCGTCAGGATCTGATCTGGGGCAGCAGCCGGACCGGGTTGTGGACCAACCTCAACTGGAGCGGATTTCCCGGCGGCGTGAACACGACCCCCGGAGCCCCCGGCTCTCAGGGTCTCACCTATACCGACAGCGCGACCGGCTATCTGCTCAATCCCAATCCGGCTAACGGCTTGCCGGCAGAGACCTTCCTGCCAGGCTGCACGGCGGCTTTGCAGGCCGCGGCTAAGTGCACGTTCAGCTTCCCCGGCCAGATTCAGCCCCCGACCGAGCAAACGAATTTCCTCACCAAGATGACTAAAGCGCTCGCCGGTGACTGGAAGCTGACCGTCACGGCGTCGCTGTTCGACAGCGTCGCACAGCAGACTGCGCCACCCACCGAGCCGGCTTTCGGCCATTTGCTGCAGCAGACCGGCGCAGAGAACGGGTTGCTGCCGCTCATTGCCTGGGGCCCGAACCTGCCTCGCACGACTATCGTCTATCCGGCATTCTCGCTGCCGGCCAACTCTTCGCTGAACCCGTACGGGGCCCCGGCGACTCTGGTCTACAGCTTCCCGGATGTTGGCCCGTGGATCGTCAACACCGACACGCAGACCTACCGGCTGTTCGGCGATGTGCGGGGCACCGTCGCTGGCTGGGACCTGGACGGCACCGTCGGTGTCATGTACGCGAAGATGAACCTGGGCTTTCAAGGCGGACTCTTCCCCGCAGCGGTACAGGCCGCTCTCAACAATGGCTCTTACGTCCCGGGAGCGAGCGCCAGTCAGAACGCAACGGCCATCGCCAATTTCGCCCCCGAGGTATCCACGACCCCCACAAGCACGCTCGATCTGATTGATTTGCATGGCTCGCGTGATCTGTTCCAGATGCCTGGCGGTCCGCTGAGCCTCGCTACCGGTGTGCAGTATTTCCACAAGGCTCAGAACGACCAGGACCCCCCTTCGATTGCCAACGGCCTGCAGGAGGGCATTACCAACTTCACCATCGGTTCTCAGGACGACACGTCAGGCTTCGTCGAAATCGGTGGCAAGCCTATCAGGCAACTGGAGGTGAACGCGGCCGTACGCTACGACCATTACGACACCTACGGCGGGCAGGCGACGCCGAAGTTTGGACTTAAATTCACGCCCATCGAGATGCTCAGTATTCGCGGTACCTGGGGTAAGGGGTTCCGCGCGCCATCCATCTCCGAATCCGGCAATTCAGGGATCGTGTACGGATTCGGTAACGGTCCTGATCCGGTGTTGTGTGCGAATGGTGCCAACGCGGCGGGCAGTTACAACCAGTATTGCTCTTATCCGATAACGGGCGTTCAACCGCCCAATCCATCGCTCAAGGCCGTTACTTCGACCAACGCGACGATCGGCGTCATCTTCGAGCCGGTCAGGGAGTTCAGCGTCTCGGTGGATTGGTACCGCATCCAGCTGAACAACGACATCGTCTCCGCGTTGGAGACCGGAGGCCTGGGTAATTACGTGTTTATCTCTCGCGGACCGCAAGAGAAACTGGCTGTGTGTACCAACACGACTACCAATGGGACCCCCTGCACCACCGCCCAGGTGCTGACCCCGGTTGGAATTCCTGAATATACCCTTTTCCCCTACATTAACGCGGGCATCACCAGAACCTCGGGTATCGATATCGACCTGCAGAGTCATTTCGACTTAGGCTACGTCGGCAGACTTAGTGCCGAGCTCAACTACACGTACATCTCCCAGTACGAGATTACGGCCGACGGGTTTAACGCCGACCTGCTCGGGACTCACGGCCCATCCGAGGTCTCCGGTGACACCGGCAATCCCAAGCAGCGAGCGGTCGCCACTGTGACCTGGGATAAAGGACCTGCTACCGTCACGCTGTCTGCGAACTACACCGGTGCATTCAGGATTACCGACCCCAGCGAAGGTTGGGACAGCTGCCTGGTAGCGCTTCAGACCTCCGGGGACGGTTATGGCGCTGCGATATCCGGGGGCGTAACGACACTGGCTTCGCAGTGGAACCCGTACTGCTCGGTGCATTCCTTTACCTCCTTCAATCTGTACGGCAGGTACGCGGTGAGCGATCATTTCTCCGTGCACGCCTCGATCCGTAACCTGCTCAATACGCAGCCGCCGGTCGATCTGGAGACCTACGGTGGTGGCGCCTTGTACCGATATACCACGCTCGATCAGGACGGCGCAGTGGGCCGGTTCTTCTTGGTGGGGGCGACCTACACGTTCTGACCCGATCTGTCGCCTCTTGAACCATCGGCCCCTCCCGGGGCCGATGGTTTTTGTACCGGGCGAAGCCTGCGGATGAGCGAGCAACAGCGGCCCCATTCACACTCTCAGTACCGCAGACCGTTGCGGTGACCATTCCGTGCCAACTGCGTCCGGCGCCCATGACCATTCCGTGACATTCGCACCCGGCACCGGCGGGTAAGCTCGCGCGATGCACCAGATCGGTGTCGTCGGTCTGTCCTATCGGCATGCCCGCCTGGACGAGGTGGCCCGCTTTGCCGTGCCGCGCGTGGAGGTTCCGGCGCGGCTGCCGATGCTGCGCTCGGGGCTTAAGGCCGCCGAGATCCTCTATGTCGGCACCTGCAACCGGGTCGAGGTCCTCTACACGACCGCGGACGGCGCTGCCGCCGCGGATGCGCGCCCGGCGGTCTTTCGCATCCTGACCGGCCGCGAGCCCGATGCCGGGGAGGCCGCACGCGTGCTGCGTGCGTGGACCGGCGAGGCGGCGGTCGAACACCTGTTGCTGCTCGCCTGCGGGCTCGACTCCGCACAGACCGGCGAGCGCGAGATCGCCTCCCAGCTGCGGCTCGCATGGGAGGACGCGCGCGGCGCGCACACCAGCGGCCCGGTTCTCGATCGCCTGCTGGGGGAGGCTCTGGGCATGGCGCGCCGGGTGCGGCGGCTGTCCGCGGGCGTGCGCACGCCCTCGCTCGCCGATCTCGCCTGCGACCGCGCGCTCAAGCACCTGGACGGCAGCGCAGGACGTGTGGCGTTGCTCGGCGTTTCTCCCATGACGCGCCGCTGCGCCGTGATCCTGCAGGAAGCGCACGTGCCGCTCACCATCGTCAATCGTACCTCTGCCCCGGCACAGGATCTGGCGCGTGCGGTATGCGGCGAATCCCTCTCGCTGGAGGACTTCCGCGCGCGCCCGCCCGCCGTGCATGCGGTGATCCTGGCCGCTGGCGGCGGCGAGCCGCTCATCGACAGTCCCGCCCTCGGGCGACTCAAGAGCGCAGCATCGCCCGCGCGCGCGCCACTGTTGATTGATTTCGGCGTGCCACCCAATATCGAGCCGGCCGCGGCGCAGCGGGCAGGACTTGAGCGCATTGGCATGAGCGCGCTGGTCGAGCTCGCGCAGGGGCGTCGCCTTGAGCAGCTCATGCTGCTCGCGCCGGTGCGTGCAGCCGTCGATGACCATCTCGCGCGGCTGCGGGTCGAGCTCGCAACTCGAGCCTTGGGTCCACGCCTTGCGGATCTCAGGAACACTTTCGCGGCGATCGCTGCCTCGGAGGTCGCGCGTGCGCTCGCCGGCGAGCTGCGTACACTAGATGCGCGCCAGCGCGCACAGCTCGAGCGGCTCGCACGCACGCTCGCGCTGCAGCTTGCACACCTGCCGCTCGCAGGCCTGCGGGCCGCGGCGGTGCACGCCAGCAGTGAGGCGGTCGATGCGTTCTTCGCTGCGACCCGGGCACCACCGCGCCACCGGCGTGCGCCGCGTGTGGCACGGGTCGGAAGAGGACAGACATGACGGATTCCCAGGGCAACATCTCGCGGCAGCCACGCTCCGCGGAGCTGTACGAGCGCGCCTGCCACGTCATCCCGGGCGGGGTCAGCTCCCCGGTACGCGCCTTCCGTGCGGTCGGCGGCACGCCGCTGTTCATCGCGCGCGGCGCGGGCGCGCAGGTGTTCGATGCGGACGGGCGCGCTTATCTGGACTTCGTCGGCTCCTGGGGCCCGCTCATCGCAGGGCATGCGCATCCTCAGGTGCTCGCCGCCATCACCGACGCGCTCGCACGCGGCACCACTTTCGGCGCCCCGTGTGCGGGGGAAGTGGAGCTCGCCGAGCGCATCGTCGCCGCCTATCCGGCAGCCGAGCAGGTGCGCTTCGTGTCCTCGGGGACCGAGGCGGTCATGAGTGCGATCCGCGTGGCGCGCGCGTTCACCGGACGCGACCTGATCGTGAAGTTCGCCGGTTGTTACCACGGTCATGCGGATCACCTGCTGGTCGCGGCCGGCTCAGGCCTTGCCACCTTCGGTCGACCCTCCTCGGCGGGCGTGCCCGAGGCGTTCACGGCATGCACGCGCGTGCTGCCGCTCGACGATGAGGACGCAGCCGAGGCGCTGTTCGCCCGCGAGGGCGGGCGCATCGCCGCCCTCATCATCGAGCCGGTGCCCGCCAACCACGGGCTGCTGCCGCAGCGGCGCGAGTTCCTCGCGACGCTGCGGCGCCTTACGAGCGAGCACGGCGCGCTGCTCATATTCGATGAGGTGATCTCGGGGTTCCGGCTCGCGCGCGGGGGCGCCGCGGAGCGCTTGGGTCTAACACCCGATCTGGCCACCTTCGGCAAAGTGATCGGCGGTGGCATGCCGGTTGGCGCGTTCGGCGGTGCGCGCGCCATCATGGCGCGCCTGGCACCCGATGGTGACACTTACCAGGCAGGTACGCTGTCCGGAAATCCGGTGGCGATGGCGGCGGGAACTGCGACCCTCGAGCTGCTGGAGCGGCAGTCGGGCTGGGAGCGTTTGGAGGCGCGCGGCGCCGAGCTCGAGCGGCTGCTGCAGCCGGTGCTGGCGCAGTCGCCCTTTCCGGTGCACCTGGTGCGGGTCGGCTCACTTTTCTGGCTGTCGTTCCACGAAGCGGGCGCGCCACGCACTGCGGCGGCATTGACGGCGCGCGAAGCCGCGCGCTTCGCGCGGCTGTTTCACGGCATGCTCGAGCGCGACATCTACCTGCCGCCCTCCGCTTATGAGGCGTGCTTCCTGTCGCTGGCGCACGGCAGCGCCGAGCTCACGCGCCTTGCGGACGCCCTGCACGAGACGCTTGGGACCCTCGGATGAAGGCGACGCGCGTCGTGCAGCTCACCGCGCTCGCGCTCGTGGCGGTGTCCGGCGTGCAGGTGGGGTGGTGGCTGCTCGACCAGCATGCTTACACGGTGGAGAAGGTGCGCGTGGCACGCGCCGCGTATGCGCAGCAAACGGCCGCCGCGCAGGCGCTGCTTGATTCCGGCAGCAGCGCACAGCAGGTGCGCGAGCTCTTGCCCGGCATCATCGTCGTCGGCGGGCGCGCCGCGCTCGCCCCGGAGCTCACCCAGGCGCTCACCACCGAAGAGCAGCGCCGCGACAACCAGTACGCCTGGGAGGGCTCATTCTTCCTGCTGGCGCTCGCCCTGTGCGTGGCCGTGATCACGCGCGCGCTGCGGGCCGAAGCGCGCGTGCACGAGGAGCAGGACAGCTTCCTCGCGCTCGTCTCGCACCAGTTCAAGACGCCGCTCGCGAGCCTGCAGCTCTCGCTGGAAACCCTGGCGCTGCGCACCCCGCCGCCGCAGCTCGCGCGCACGCTGATCGAACGCATGCTCGCGGATGTGGCGCGCATGGAGCTCATGGTCACGCAGATCCTGGAGAGCGCGCGCCTGGAGCGCGGGCGGGTGGACTTCAGGGCCGAGCCGCTGCAGCTGTCGGGTGCGGTGGCGCGCGTGCTCGGGCAGCTCGAGGAGCGCGCGCGCGCGCAAGGCGTCAGCATCGCGAGCGACATCGCGCCCGAGCTGCGCGTCATGAGCGATCCGCTGGCGCTCGATGTGGTGGTGCGCAACGTGCTCGAGAACGCACTCAGCGCGGTGCAGGGCAGCGGCGGGGGCACCATCGCACTCGCCGCCCAGGCGGCGAACGGGGAGGTGGAGCTGACGGTGCGCGACAGCGGCGTGGGCTTTCCGCCCGGCAATAGCGCGCGGCTGTTCGAGAAATTCACGCGCCTGCACGGCAGTTCCGGCGGCTACTACGGCACCGGGCTCGGGCTCTTCATCGTGCGCCGGCTGATGCAGCTCGCTCACGGAAGAGTCAGCGCGCACAGCGACGGTGTCGGACGAGGCGCGACACTCACCCTCGCCTGGCCGCTCGCCGCGCAGTCTGCCCTCGCGCAGGGGCCGGCGGTCGCACAGGAACCCGGGCCGTGAGCGTGCCGGGCAGAGCGGCCGCGCACGTGCTGGTGGTGGAGGACGACCCGCACCTCGCCGCCGGGGTCATGGAGAACCTGCGCGCCGAGGGCTACCAGGTCAGAGCCGCCGGTGATGGCGAACAGGCGCTCGCGTGGCTCGCCACCAACACCTGCGCCCTGATTGTGCTGGACGTGATGCTGCCCGGTGCGGACGGGCTTACCGTGTGTCGCACGCTGCGCGAGCAGGGTAACAGCACGCCCGTGCTGTTCCTCACCGCGCGCGGCGATCCGGCCGATCGCGTGCGCGGGCTCGAGGCCGGCGGCGATGACTACCTGGCGAAGCCCTTCCACCTGCAGGAGTTCCTGCTGCGGGTGCGCGCCATTCTCAGGCGCTGGGAGTGGTACCGCAGCGCCACCAGCGCTACCGCGGTGCTGCGATTCGGCAGCAACGAGGTGGATTTTCGCGCCTTTCGCGCCCGTGCCTGGAATGGTGAGGTGCAGGAGCTCACCGAGAAGGAGGCAATGATCCTCAAGGTGCTCGCCGAGCACGCTGGCGAGATCGTCTCGCGCGAGGACCTGCTCGAGCGCGTGTGGGGTTACGACGTGTTCCCCTCGACGCGCACGGTGGACAATTTCATCCTGCGGCTGCGCAAGCGCTTCGAGCGAGACCCGGCGAGCCCGCGGCACTTCCTCACCGTGTGGGGCGTCGGCTACCGCTTCCTCAGCGAGGGTGAGCCGTGAGCGCCGCGCCGCTGGTGATCGGTACGCGCGCCTCCGCGCTCGCGCTGTGGCAGGCGCGGCACGTCGCCACTTTGGTGAGCTCCCAGGCCGGGGTGCCGCCGGTGGAGCTCAGGCACATCAGCACGCAGGGCGACGTGCAGGGCGAGGTGCCGCTGTGGCAGCTCCCAGGCCGCGCATTCTTTACCCGGGAAATCGACCGTGCGCTGCTTGCCGGCACGGTGGACGTCGCGGTGCACAGTCTCAAGGATCTGCCCACGCGCCTGGAGCCGGGTGTCACGGTCGCTGCGACCCTGCCGCGTACGGATCCGCGCGATGCGCTCGTGAGCCGAAGCGGCGCGCCGCTTGCGGAGCTGCCCTCCGGTGCGCGCATCGGCACCAGCAGTCTCAGGCGGCGCGCGTTTCTCGCCCGGGTGCGCCCCGATCTCGTGCTGCTCGAGCTGCGCGGCAACGTGCCGACGCGCCTGGAGCGAATGCAGCGCGGGGACTACGAAGCCATCGTGCTCGCCGCCGCGGGGCTTGCGCGCCTCGAGCTCCTGCAGCACGTGTGCGAGTACCTCGACCCGGAGGTCTTTCCGCCTGCGGTGGCGCAGGGGGTCATCGGCGTGTGCGCGCGCGCCGCCGATGCCGCAACGCTCAGATGGCTGGCAGCACTCGACGATGCGGATGCGCGCCTTGCCTCGGAGGCCGAGCGCTCGCTGCTGGCGCGCCTCGAAGGGGGCTGTCAGATACCGCTCGGGGCACTGGCGAGGGTGGCTAAAGGGAAGCTGACCCTTATGGCGACGGTGTGCACGACAGATGGCACGCGCGCGCTCAGCGCGCGCGGCGATGCCGCGGCGACGCGCGAGGAGGCGAGCGCACTCGGCACGCGCCTGGCGCAGGAGCTTCTGGAAAGAGGTGCCGCCGAGTTGATCGGCGAGCTGCGCGGCGTGCAAGCGGTGGAGGAGCCGTGAGAGCCGTGTCCGCCTCCAGTCCCGTCGTGGTCACGCGTGCGGAAGGCAGCGATGGCCCGCTCAGCCGCGAACTGCGCGGGCTCGGGTTGCAGGTGTTGTCGTGGCCGGCGGTGCGGGCCGGAATCGCGGATCTGACGGCGCTGCGGCGCGCGCTGGCCGCGATCGAGTCCTTCGGCTGGATCGTGTTTGCCAGCCGCCAGGCAGTGGCCGCCGTGGTCGCACGGCTCCCGGACGCACCGCACGATGTGCGCATCGCGGCCGTGGGCCAGGCTACCGCGCAGGTGTTGCGCCAGCGCGGCTGGCCGGTCGACCTGACTCCGGATGAGGCGAGCGCCGCGGCACTGGTGGCGGCTTTCGCCGCGCAATGGACGCCCGGCGATGCCGGCACGAAAATCCTGTACCCGGCGAGCTCGCGGGCGCTGCCAACCATCGCCCTGGGACTCTCGCAGCTCGGCGCCCAGGTCACGCAGGTCGAGGCGTACCGCACCGAGGCGGCCACGCTCGATCTGAGCGAATGTCGCGCCTGGATCGCGCGTGGTGCGATCGCAGCGGTGACCTTCGCCAGTCCGTCTGCGGTCACCGAACTCGCAGGTGCGCTCGGGGCACAGGACTTCCAGCGACTGCTGTCGGCCGCCGCGGCCGTCGCCATCGGGCGCACCACCGCCCGCGAGCTCAGTGCGCGCGGCATCAACGCGATCGTCGCGGAGTCCGCGACGCTGCGTGGCCTTGCGCTCACCACTTTCCGTTCACTGCAAGCGAGGCCCTGAAGCCTATGGGATTTCCGCAAGCAAGGCCGCGGCGCACGCGCGCATCGGATGCGTGGCGGCGCATGGTGCGCGAGACGCGCCTGTGCGCTGAGGAGTTCGTGTACCCGATGTTCGTGGTGCCCGGGCGCGCCGTCCGTAAGCCGATCGCGAGCATGCCGGGCATCTGCCAGCTGTCGGTGGACGAGGCGGTGAAGGAGGCGCGGGCAACGGCTGCGCACGGTGTCCCGGCGGTGCTGCTGTTTGCCGCCCCGGAGCGCAAGGACGCGCAGGCGAGCGAGGCGCTCGATCCAAACGGGCTTGCCGCCCGGGCGATCGGCGCGATCAAAGAGGCCTGCCCCGGGCTGCTGGTATGGGCCGACGTGTGCCTGTGTGGCGCCACCGACCACGGTCACTGCGGTCACGTGTCGGCGCAAGGTGTGATCGACAACGATTCGTCCATCGCAACGCTCGCGCAGGTGTCCCTGAACTATGCGCGCGCCGGGGCGGATGCGGTGGCGCCGAGCGACATGATGGATGGGCGTGTGGCAGCCATACGGGCGCTGCTCGAGCGCGAGGGGCACGCGCACACCCCGATCGTCGCCTATGCCGCCAAGTACGCGTCCTGCTTCTACGGGCCGTTCCGCGAGGCGGCAGAGTCGGCGCCCGCATTCGGCGATCGCCGCTCATACCAGATGGATCCGGCCAACGCGCGCGAGGCGCTGCGTGAGGTGTTGCTCGACGTCGAGGAGGGCGCGGATCTCGTCATGGTGAAGCCGGCGGGGCCCTACCTCGACATCATCCGTCAGGTGCGCGATGCGGTGCGCGTGCCGGTGGTCGCGTACCAGGTGTCCGGCGAATTCAGTCTGATCAAGGCGGCCGCGGCCAACGGCTGGATCGATGAGCGTCTCGCGGTGCTCGAGACCCTCACGGCGATCCGGCGCGCGGGCGCCGATATCATCATCAGTTACTTTGCGCCGCAGGTGGCGCAGTGGCTGCGCGCGTGAGTGGCGAGCCGCACCTCCAGAAGGAGCGCTCGGCGTTTCTGGATGCCTGCCGCCGACAGCCGGTGCCGCACCGGCCCATCTGGATCATGCGTCAGGCAGGGCGCTATCTGCCGGAGTACCGGGCGCTGCGGGCCAAGGTCGACTTCGAAACGCTGACGCGCACTCCGGAGCTCGCCGCCGAGGTCACCCTGCAGCCGCTGCGGCGTTTCGCTCTCGACGCCGCGATACTCTTCAGCGACATCATGACGCCGTTGCAGGGCATGGGCGTGCCGCTCGTCTTCGAGCCCGCACCGGTCGTGCGCGAGCCGCTGCGCACCATGGCGCAGATCGAGGCACTGCCGGCGCTGCTGCCCGAGCGCGACGTGCCGTTCGTGCTGGAGAGCATCCGCCTGGTGCGCGCCGGTGCGCCGCGCGGTGTGCCGCTCATCGGTTTCGCCGGCGCGCCGTTCACTCTCATGTGTTATCTCGTCACCGGCGGGCCCTCCAAGGAGTTTGCGGCGGCACGAGCCTTTCTGTATGCGCAGCCGCAGGCGGCCGAGCGCCTGCTCGAGCGGCTGGGCGAGGCCATGGCGCAGTATCTTCAGGCGCAGGCGCGCGCCGGCGCGCAGGCGCTGATGCTGTTCGAATCCTGGGCGGGGCTGCTCGCCCCGCGCGAGTTTGCGCAGTTCGCGCTGCCGGCCGTCAAGCGCACCCTGGCCGCGCTGCGCAGCTGCGGCGTGCCGCTCATCTATTACCTGAATCAGGGAGCGGCCCTGATGAGCGAGGTGGCGCAGCTCGATGTGGACGTCGTCGGTGTCGACTGGCGACTCGGCCTGTCGCAGGTGCGCCGGGCACTCGGGCCCGACCGGGCCGTGCAGGGCAACCTCGATCCCGCCGCGCTCTTTGCCCCGCCCGCACAGCTGCGCCGCCACGTCGATGCCGTGCTCGATGAAGCCGGCACGGCGCCGGGCCACATCTTCAATCTCGGCCACGGCATCTGGCCCGACACCGATCCGGATGCGGTCGCGCGCCTGGTGGACTACGTGCATGAGCGGCCCTAACGATTTCGCCCTCACCGCCACGGCGTACTTTCACGACCTGCAGCGGCGGCTGTGCGCAGCCTTCGAGGCCTTCGAGCCGCACAGCCGCTTTGTCGCCAGGCGCTGGGAGAAGCCGCAGGGCCATGCACTGCAGGGGGGCGGTGACTCGCGCCTGATGCGCGGGGAAGTTTTCGAGAAAGTGGGCGTGAACGTCAGTCACGTGTGGGGGGTGTTGCCGGAGCAGGCGCGCGGCCAGATGGCCGGAGCGCAGGCGTCCGATGGCCGCTTCGTCGCCTGCGGGGTTTCGCTGGTCGCGCACATGATGAATCCCTACGTGCCGGCGGTGCACCTCAACCTGCGCTATCTCTCCACCAGCAGCGCCTGGTTCGGCGGCGGCTCCGACCTGACGCCGACTTTTCCGTTCGACGCCGACACGCAGGAGTTTCACGCCGCACTCAGAGCGGCCTGCGATGCCTACCGGCCCGAGGCCTACGCGAAGTTCAAGAGCTGGTGCGACCGGTACTTCTATCTGCCGCACCGGCAGGAGCCGCGCGGTGTGGGAGGGATCTTCTTCGACGATCTCGCGAGCGGGGAGCCCGAGGCGGATTTCGCGTTCGTGCGGGGCGTGGGGGAGGCGCTGCTACAGATCTATCCGCGCCTCGTGGCGCGGCGCAAGGACACCCCATACGATGAGACAGCGCGAGAGCGGCTGCTGCTCAAGCGCGGGCGCTACGTGGAATTCAACCTGGTGTACGACCGCGGGACGCGCTTCGGCTTCAGTACGGATGCGGATCCGGAGGCGTATCTGATGAGCCTGCCGCCTGTGGTGAAATGGTGACCGTCGGCGGGGAAACCACGTTCATGTTGAGGGCGACCCTGAGCCAGTTGCGGGAAGTCGTACCGAACAGCTTCGCCGGTCGGGAATTTGCGGCCGAGCGCCAGTGCTCCCCGAGCGCCGCCGCGATCGATTCCAGAGTGTCCGCCGGCGGCTGCCACAGCCGCCGCAATCCGCGATAGCTCACCACTGCCGTCTCCCTATACCGGCCCGCCGGGCTTCACCATGACCTTTACCTTAAATAAGTCTTCCATAACGCCCGGGGCTTGCGCAAAAAGTGTTGCCTGTTGGCGACGCCTGCTTTAAACCGAGTCCGGGCCAGCCTGCTCTAATAAGGCAGATGACACAGGTGCAGGCGCAGGACACGCGGGTCGACTGGGAGGCAGCGTTGGTGCAACGCGCCTGCGCCGGAGACACGCGCGCGTTCGAGCGACTTTATCGAGAGCACGCCGGACGCGTCTACGGGCTGTGCCTGCGCATGACGCGGGACCCCCAGCTGGCGGAGGACTGTACGCAGGACACGTTCATCAATGCATGGCGGGCGCTCGCGAAGTTCCAGACGCGCAGCTCGCTGTCGACCTGGTTGCACCGCATCGCGGTGAACGTGAGCCTGGCCAAGCGCCGCAAGAGCTCCCCGGTCGAGCCGCTTCCCGAGGAGGAGGACGGCGGGGAGCTCGGGTGGACGCTCGAGACGCCGCTGGAGGTGCAGGAGATCGAGAGCGCCATCGGCGGGCTTCCCGATGGGGCGCGCGATGCCCTGGTGCTGCATGCCTTGTACGGGTACTCGCACGGGGAGGCGGCGCAGATGCTCGGGATCGCGGAGGGCACCTGCAAGGCCCAGCTGCATCGCGCCCGCAAGCTCCTGCGCGAGAGATTGGCTCTGGAGGTCAACTGACATGTCAGGCCGGGAAGAGGCGCATACGCGCAAAGTGACTGCGCTGCACGAGCTGCCGCAAGCCATCGAGCCCCCGCGCGATCTGTGGCCGGGAATCGAGGCACGCCTCGAGCCCGTCATGGCCGGCGCGCCCTCGGTATCTGAGGCGCAGCTGAGCGCTGCGCGCCGGCGCACGCAGCGGCTGCGCTGGTTCGCCGCTGCGGCGATGGTGGCGAGCGTTGCAGTGGGGGTGTGGATCGGCCGCAGCCTCCTGCCCACGGGCAGCCGCGTGCAAGGCAGTTCGCTCGCCGCATTCGATGCGCCGACTGCGCTCGATGCGGCGTACGTGACCGATCCGCGCTACCAGCGTCAGCGTGCAGCGCTGCTGCGTTCGCTCGAGTCGCAGATCGCCACGCTTCCGCCGGCGACGCGCACCAAGGTGATGGCGAGCCTTGCGACCATCCAGCACGCCAAGGAGGATCTGGAGCAGGCGCTCGGCAAGGACCCGGGCAACGCCCTGCTGCAGGAGCTGCTCGTCAATACGTATCAGGATGAGATGCGCGTCCTCAGCGACGTGCGCGAGGCCAGTGATTCTGGCAAGGGGATCTGATTATGCGTAACGCTCTGTCATTACCGCTTGCGCTTTTGGCGCTGTCTGCGAGCCCTGCCTCGCATGCCTGGGGCGATAAGGTTTTCGATCGCACGGTCGCCGCCCAGCCGCAGGGTGTCGTCGACATCTCCGACGTCAGTGGCACGATCGATGTGAGCGGGTGGGATCGCGCCGAGGTGAGCGTGCACGCCGAGCTCAGCGAAGGTGTCGAGCGCGTCGATGTGACCAGCGAGGGGGGCCGCACCGTCGTCAAGGTCGTGCTGGCAGGCGCCGGTTCGCATCATGGGGAAGCGCACCTGCACGTACGAATCCCGAAGAACAGCGAGCTGGACGTCTCCGCGGTAAGCGCCGATGTCACCTCCAGCGGTGTGCTGGGCGTACAGCGCCTGAGTGCGGTGAGCGGCGATGTGACGGCCGAGCTCGCCGCTTCCGACCTCGAGCTCAAGACCGTGAGCGGCGACGTCAAGCTCAAGGGGCACGGAGAGCCGGCACGGCTGCGTGTCACGACCGTGAGCGGCGATGTGCGTGTGGAGCACGGTGGCGGGGACTTCGAGGCCTCGACCGTGAGCGGTGAGTTCACGGTGTCACTCGACAGCGCGCGTTCGGTGCGCACCCGCAGCACCTCCGGTGACCTGCACTTCGAGGGCAAACTCGCGCGCGATGCGACCTTCGAGGCCTCCACGGTGAGTGGTGACCTCAACGTGCGTGCCAGCGCCGTCGGTGGCTTCGCCTACGAGGTCTCGAGCTTCAGCGGCGACATCGGCGACTGCTTCGACGCCAAGGCCGAGCGCACCAGCAAGTACGGCCCCGGCAAATCCCTGCAGGGCACGCGCGGGGAGGGTGCGGGCCACGTGCGCCTGAAGACCATGAGCGGGGACGTGCAGCTCTGCGACCGTTCGTGAACCGCGCGACCGGCTAGAATGCCCGGGTGACCTCCAGCGGCTCACCCATCGCCGATGCCCTGATCGAGTGGCAGGCGCGCGAAGGGCGGCATCACCTGCCCTGGCAGCGTACGCGCAGCGCGTATCGCGTGTGGGTGTCGGAGATCATGCTGCAGCAGACGCAGGTCACCGCCGTCATTTCCTACTACGAGCGCTTCCTCGGGCGCTTTCCGGATCTGCAGGCGCTCGCCGCCGCGCCGATCGACGAGGTGCTGCACCTGTGGTCGGGGCTTGGCTACTACGCGCGGGCGCGTAACCTGCACCGCGCCGCGGTGCGTATCTGCAACGAGCACGGCGGGGAGTTCCCGCGCACCTTCGAGGAAATCGCAGCGCTCCCGGGGATCGGACGCTCGACCGCCGGGGCGATCCTCGCGCTGAGCCGCAACGAGCGCTTTGCGATCCTCGATGGCAACGTACGACGCGTGCTGGCGCGTTTCTTCGGCGTGACCGGCGCACGCGACCATGCGTTCGAGAAACGGCTGTGGGAGCTGTCCGAGCGCTGCACGCCGCCGGCACGCGTGGCCGAGTACACGCAGGCGATCATGGATCTCGGTGCCGCGGTGTGCGTGCGGCGCAAGCCGCTGTGCGCGCATTGCCCGCTGCAGAAGGGCTGTGTTGCCCGGCGCACCGGCCGACAGCACGAGCTGCCGCCCCCGCGCCGGCAGCTGCGGCGCTCGGCGCGGCGAGTGTTCATGGTGGTGGCGCTGCAGCCCAGCGGCGGCGTGCTGCTCGAGCGGCGTCCGGAGAGCGGGGTATGGGGCGGGCTGTGGTGCCTGCCGGAGTTCGCCACCGCCACCGCCGCCCAGGCCTTCATCCGCAACAGTCTGGACGCATCCGCGGATGCGCCGCAGCCGCTCACCGCGCTCGCACATGCATTCACGCACTTCGATCTTACGATCACGCCTCTGCTGGTGCGCTGCCGTGCGCGAGCCGCGGCCGTGGAGGAGGGTGCGAGCCTCTGGTATAACATCCGCGAGCCTGCACGCATCGGCCTGCCTGCGCCAATCACGGCGCTGCTGTCAGGCCTTGCCGGCGAGACTCTGTTCGGTTTGCACCCAGGCTGAGCGCGGGTGGTGGAGGCGGCATGTCACGCATGGTGCAGTGTGTTCTCCTGAAGCGCGAGCTGGCCGGACTGGATCGGCCACCCTATCCCGGCGAGCTCGGCAAGCGCATCTACGATGGTGTCTCGAAGGAGGGCTGGGGGCGCTGGTTGCAGCACCAGACGATGCTCATCAACGAGTATCGTCTGACGCCGATTGAGCCCAAGGCACGCAAGTTTCTCGAAACCGAGATGGAGAAATTCTTCTTCGGGGCGGGCTCTGCGGCCCCCGAAGGCTACCAGCCCCGCTAACGCTCCCCGGCGTGGCCGCCGGCCCCCTAGCAGGCTGTTGAAAATTCGGGATAGATGAAGGCGGGCATGATCGATCGATTCATTTTCGAAACCTCTCGGGGTGCGGCAGCGGGCCGCGTTGGCGGATCCGGGGATGCTGCGCCGATGCATCGATGCGTCTGCGAGGGCTTTGGCCTGCTTTCATCGACACGTGTCCTACGCTGGCGCCGGCTCGAGGAGCTTCGCCACCCTCAGCAGGCTGTTACAGCCGAGGACAAGAGTCGCCATGAAGGCAACGCTCGGCAGTCCGCGGACCCGCATTTTGCGCAGCGCCCGGCCGTCCTTGCTCCAGCCAAAGATCTCTTCGATGCGCTTGCGCAAGCGTTGGCTGGCAAGGTAGCCGCGATGGCGCGTCGTACGTCCATCGATGGCGGAGCCGCCCGCACGCTTGAGCGATTGGGCAACGTGCGGTGTCACACCCAACTTGCGGCAGCCGGCGACGAAGCCCCGGGTGTCATACCACTTGTCCCCGGCCACCGTTCGGCCGCTGCGCGGCCCCTGGCGCTTGAGCATCTTGAGCGCTGTCTCGCGTTCGGCAAAACCGTCCGCCTCGGTAATCTCCACATCCACCGGCAGACCCTGGCGGTGCTCCATCAGCACGTGCCCCATGTAGCAGAGCTTGGCGGCCTGACCCTGGCTCTTCTTGAAGAGCTTCGCCTGCGGTTCGTGGGGAGCCACGTGCGTCTCGTTGGTGCGCCGCTCGCCATGGAAGTCCACGTGCGGGTTGCGACCCGGGGGCGGCGGATCGTCCTTCCCATCGCGACGGCGCATGCTCTTCACCGCCGACCACGCCTCGATCAGCGTCCCATCGACACTGAAGTGCTCCGAGGACAACAACCCCTCGCGCCGGGCGCGTCGGCCGATGCGCCTGAGGAGCTTCCTCGCCACCCCGGCCTCGATCAGGCGGTCGCGGTTCTTGGTGAAGGTCGAGTGATCCCAGATCCGATCATCCATCGACAGCCCCACGAACCAGCGAAACAGCAGGTTGTAGTCGAGCTGCTCACACAAGAGCCGCTCCGAGCGGATCGAGTACAGCACCTGCAGCACCAGCGCTCTCACCAGGCGCTCGGGTGCCACCGACTCGCGCCCGCCCGAGGCGTAGACCCGATCAAAGTCCCGGCTTATCAAGTCAAGCGCCTCATCCAGCAGCACTCGCACCCGGCGCAGCGGATGCGTCAGCGGTATCCGCTGCTCCATCGAGACGTAGCTGAAGAGCCCAGCTTGATCCATATCCGTTCCGCGCATGCTGCTCGTCCATCACTCAACCGCGTTGGTCGTACTGTGACGCATGCGTGGCAATTTTCAACAGCCTGCTAGAGGTGGATCAGCCCGCGCTTGTGCGCGACCGCGACGGCCTCGGTACGGCTGATGGCGTCGAGCTTGGTGAGGATCGCCTTCACGTGCGTCTTCGCGGTTCCCTCGGTGATCGACAGCCGCCGCGCGATGTCCTTGTTGCTGCGCCCCTCGGCGACCAGCTGCAGCACGTCGAGTTCGCGCTGCGTGAGACTCGGCTTCCCCATGCGCTGCAGCGCTTTCGCCGCCACGGTGGAGGAGGTGTAGGGGCGGTCTTCGCTCACGGCACGGATCGCCGACAGGATCTCCTGCCGCGGGGCGTCCTTCAGCAGATAGCCCTTCGCGCCCTGCGAAAGACACTGGAAGATGTCCTCATCGCCGTCGTAAGTGGTCATGATGAGGATGCAGGCCTTGGGGTTGATCTCGAGCACGCGCTGAACCACGGCCACGCCGTCGCGCTTGGGCATGCGCAGATCCAGCACCATCACGTCCGGGCGGTGCTGCTCGTAGAGCGTGATCGCCTCCTCGCCGTCTCCGGCCTCGGCGACTACCTCCATGTCGGCCTGCTGATTCACCATCGCGGCGAGCCCGTCGCGCACCACCGGATGATCATCGGCGAGCACGACGCGGATGCGACTCTTCATGACCGCGGCCACTTAGGAAGCCTTCTTGAGCATGCGCACGCTGACACGCGTGCCTTGGCCGGGCGAGCTGTCGATCTGCCATTCCCCGCCGATAGCACCGGCGCGCTGGCGCATGCTGACGAGTCCGAAACCCTCCCCCGCGGACAGCCTCGGGCTCGGCTCCATGCCCACCCCGTCGTCCGCCACCGCGAGTATCCAATGCGCCGGCTCGTCCGTCATGGTGATGCGCACCGCCCGCGGACGTGCGTGCCGCACGGCATTGCTCACGGCCTCCTGCGCGATGCGCAGCAGCTCGTGCTCGTGCTCGGGCTTGAGCCCGGTGGTGACTCCGCCCCCCTCGAACGTGCAGCTGACGCCGCCCGGAACGGTCGAGCGGTCGGCGAGCTGGCGCAGCGCGAGCTCCAGTCCCGCGCGGCGCGTCTGGTCCAGGCGCAGCGCCATCACCGAGCGGCGCGCCTCGGCGAGCCCGTCGCGCGCCAGCGCGCGCACGCGCGAGAGCGTCAGCGCAAGCTCTGAGCCACGCTTTCTGCAGGAGGGGAATTCCTCCACTGCGCCCAGTTGCAGCAGTATGCCGGTGAACGCCTGAGCCAGCCCGTCGTGGATCTCCTGGCCCATGCGCGTGCGCTCCATGAGCACGGCAGCCTCCTTGGCCGAGTAGGCGAGACGCATGAGCTGCACGGCGAGCGTCGCCTGCTGGGCCAGCGCCACGAGCAGCTCGCTGCGCTGCACTTCGTGCGCTTCGCGTTGGAAGCCCAAGACCAGAAAGCCGACGCTGCGTGCGCCGAAAACCAGGGGGTAGAGCACCGTCCCGACCGCACCGATTTGGCGGTGAAACCCAAGTGCGCCCGGCCAGATTTCCTTGGTCTGGCGGGCGACGTCCAGGTACAGCGGCTCGCGCAGCTCCGCAAAGCGTGCGCTGAACTCGGAGTCCGCGACCGGCACGCTCACCGGGTACGGCGGCTCGAGGATCTGTCCATCGCGGGCGTGCGCCACCATGCGCCACTCCTGCAGCGAATCCTTGAGCACGATCACCGCACCCGTGATCGCCCCGAACTGGCGCGTCGCCTCCAGCAGCATGTGACCCATGAAGCTGTGCAGGTCAGTCTCGCCCGCGAGCCGCTCGAGGTTGCCGCGGATCACCGCATTCGCCTTGGCGAGCTCGGCGACTCGTTCCTCGGCGGCGTGCTGGCGCTCGCGACGCACGTCGTCGACCAGGCGCTCGCGGTGCAGTGCCGCGCCGATCACCCCGGCTGCGGTCTCGAGCGCTGCGAGCTCGGAAGGCTCGATGGCGCGGTGCTGGCGCGTGTTGTCGAAACCGACCACGCCGATGAACTCCCCGGCGACAAAGATCGGCACGATCGCCTTGGTACGGGTGCCGAAGCCCTCGATTCCCGTGCTCCCGGTGGACATCTCCGCCTTGCTGAAACAGACACTGCGGCCGGCGCGCAGCTCGGCACACACGGCGGCAAAATTACGCTCGTCACAGGCGCACGGGGTCGACTCCGGGAGTGAAGCGGTCACCCCTTCCGCGGTCCACTCGCTCATCACCACCAGCAGCGGCTCGCCGTTCGGACCGGTGCGCGTCTGCATGAGGTTCACGCGGTCGACGTGCGCGGCTTCCCCGAGCAGCCCCAGAACCCCCGGGATGGCCGCGCGCACATCGGCAGCCTCGAGCAGCATGCGGCTGGCGCGTGCCGAGGCGGTGAGCAGCCGCTCGCGCGCCCGCAACGACTCGTTGATGCGCGTGAGCTCTTCCGCACATGGGGCGGCTTCGGCTTGCGGTTCCAGTAGGACGACGTTGGCATTCATGTCGGGGGGCACTCTTTGGGGCGGCCAGTCAGAAAGTCTACCCCCACGCAGGCGCTTTCCGCCCGTGCCCGAGGCCTTCTCTATCTTAAGAGGGAGCGCGGCGCCCGTCCGCGGGGGGTCTGGCGCCCTGGCACGCTGCATCGGTGGGTGAATCACGACCTCAGCCCCCCGCCGAGCGGACGTAATGCGGCAGGGGCGCCATTTCCCAGCCCCCGCCGAGCGCCTTGTAGACGGAGATCAGGCTGGTGGCCGCCTGGGTACGGGCCTGCGCGAGCTGGTCCTCCGCGGCGAGCTGCGTGCGCTCGGCGTCGAGCACTTCGAGAAAGTCCACCATGCCGGCCTCGTAGCGATCGCGCGCGATGCGCGCGGCGATGCCGCTGGCCCGCGCGGCCTCGTCGGCATCCTTCAGGCTGTCGCGGGTGCGCGCGTGGGTCACCAGTGCATTCTCTGTTTCCTCGAGCGCGCGCAGCACGCTTTGCTGGTAGGCGGCGAGGGCGATGTCGGCACGCGCGCGGCTGCCGGCGACCTCGGCGCGCACGCGCCCGAGATCGAAGGCCGCCCAGGAGATCCCAGGTCCGATCACGTAGCCGCGCGAGGAGGACTCGCCGAGGTAGCCCGGCTCGAGCGCCGAGTAAGAGAAGCTGCCGCTGAAGGTGACCTTGGGGAAGAGATCGCCGATGGCGACGCCAACTAAGGCGGTGGAGGCGGCCAGCTGGCGCTCGGCGATGCGCACGTCGGGCCGGCGGCGCAGCAGCCCGGCCGGATCCCCGACCGCTGTGATCTGCGGCAGCTGCGGCAGCTCACGCGCCGGCGCCAGCAGATCGTTGAGCGCGTTGGGTTCGCGACCGGTGAGAACGCCGAGCCGGTGGATCGAGCGCGCGACGGAGGCCTCGAGCGGGCCGATGGTGGCCAGCGTCGAGGAGAGCTGCGACTGCGCACGCGCCGTGTCGAACTCGGTGCCGCGCCCGGCATCCAGCCGCGCCTGAGTCAGCTGCAGGGCTTCGCGCTGGTTGTCGACGTTGCGGTGTGCCACGGCGAGCTGCGTCTGCTCGCCGCGCAGCTCGAAGTAGGTACGGGCCACCTCGGCGGTGACCGACACCTGCGCATCGCGCAGGCTCGCTTCGGCTCCCTGCAGCTGGGCACTGCTGGCTTCGACGTTGCGGCGCACGCGCCCGAAGAAATCGAGCTCCCAGAAGGCATCGAAACCTGCGTCGTAGAAACGCGCGTCGATCGGCGCGTCGAACAAGCTTTCCGCCTCGGACAGGCGCTCCTTGGTGTATCCGCCGGAGGCGGTGACCGTCGGCGCCAGATCAAGCTGCGCCTGGCGGCGCTGCGCGCGCGCCTCGACCAGACGGCCCAGGGCAATGCGCAGGTCGTGGTTGGCATCGAGCGCGTCCGCGACCAACCGCCCGAGGGTCGGATCGTTGAACTCGTTCCAGAACTTCGCCTGCGCCTCCTCGCCCGAATACGGACCCTGCTGTGCGGCGGCAAACTGCGGTGCGACCGGTGTGGCCGGCTTCACGTAGTCAGGCCCCACCGCGCAGCCGGCGATTGCGGCGATGACCGCGACGATGGCGATGAGAGTAACGAGCACCGCAAAGGCGGCGCCGCGGCGCAGGGTGGCCTCAGTCATGGGCTGCTCCCGTGGCAGGCAGCAGCGCGGCGCCGGGCGTTGCCTGCGGTGCGGTGAGGCGGCGCACCAGCACGTAGAACACCGGCGTGAGCAGCAGGCCGAAGAGTGTGACGCCCAGCATGCCGGCGAAGACGGTGACGCCGAGCGTGTGCCGCACCTCGGCTCCGGCGCCGGAGGCGAGCATCAGGGGCACCACGCCCATGATGAAGGCCATCGAGGTCATGAGGATCGGACGCAGCCTCAGGTGTGCCGCCTCGAGCACCGCGGCAGTCGCATCGCGGCCGTGCTCCTCCTGCAGGTGCTTGGCGAACTCAACGATCAGGATGGCGTTCTTGCAGGCGAGTCCCACCAGTACCAGAAGGCCGATCTGCATGAAGATGTTGTTGTCGCCGTGGCTGAGGCGCACCGCGGTCAGCGCCGGCAGCAGGCACATCGGCACGATGAGAATGATCGCCAGCGGCAGGCTGAGGCTCTCGTACTGTGCGGCGAGCACGAGGAACACGAACAGCACGCACAGCGGGAACACCACCGCCGCGGTGCTGCCGGAGACGATCTGCTGGTAGGCAAGATCGGTCCACTCGTACGTCATGCCGCGCGGCAGCGTTTCATCGAGGATCTTCGCGATCGCCGCCTGCGCCTGGCCGGAGCTGAAGCCAGGGGCAGGTCCGCCGTTGATGTCCGCCGCACGGTAGGCGTTGTAGCGCTGCACCACGTCCGGGCCAAAGGACTGCGACACGCTGATCACCGAGCCGAGCGGCACCATCTCGCCACTGGCGTTGCGCGTCTTGAGCGGAAGCACGTCATCGAGCTGGGAGCGAAACGGGGCGTCCGCCTGCGCAACCACCTGGTAAGTGCGGCCGAAGCGGTTGAAGTCATTGACGTAGAGCGAGCCCAGGTACACCTGCAGCGTCTCGAACACATCGGAGAGCTTCACGTTCTCGCGCTTCACCTTGGCCCGATCGACGTTGATGTCCAGCTGCGGCACGTTGATCTGGTAGGTGCTGAATGCCCCTCCCAGGGCGGGTTCCTTGGTGGCCCGGGCGAGTGCCTCCGACAGCGAGGCGAACAGCGCCTCCGGGCCCGCATCCGAGCGATCCTCCACCTGCAGCTTGAATCCGCCGAGCGTGCCCAGGCCGATGACCGGTGGCGGGGTGACCACCAGCACGAACGCGTCCTGGATGGAGGCGAGCTTGGCGTTCAGCGCCGCGGCGATGGCGCGGGCCGATGACTGACCCGAGCTGCGCTCGGGGAAGTCATCGAGCGGGAAGAAAATGAGGCCGGAGCTCGAGCTCTGGGTGAAACCGTTGACGGACATGCCGGCGAATTCAACCGCATGGGAAACACCCGGCTGCTTCAGTCCAATATCGGCGATGCGGCGCACGACGCTCTCGGTGCGATCGAGCGATGCGGCCGGCGGCAGTTGCGCGACGGCGACGAGGTACTGCTTGTCCTGCTCCGGGATGAAGCCTCCCGGCAGCGCATTGAAGCCGAACCAGGTGAGCACGAGCAGGCCTGCGTAGATCGAAAGCGCGATGCCGCCGTGGCGCATGGTCAGCTTCAGCGCGCCGGAATAATGCTCGCCGGCGCGGCCGAAGCCGCGGTTGAAGCGCCGGAACAGCCCGCCGAACAGGCGATTCATGAGGCGCGTCAGGGCATCGGGCTTGCCGTCGTGGGGCTTGAGCAGCACCGCGGCGAGCGCAGGGGAGAGGGTGAGCGAATTGAAGGCCGAGATGACCGTCGAGATGGCGATGGTGAGGGCGAACTGCCGATAGAACTCCCCGGTCAGGCCGCTCACGAAGGCCACCGGTCCGAACACCGCGCACAGCACCAGTGTGATGGCGATGATCGGGCGGCTCACCTCGCTCATCGCCACCTTGGTCGCCGCGCGCGGGGAGAGTCCTTCGGCGATGTGGCGTTCCACGTTCTCGACCACCACGATGGCGTCGTCCACCACGATGCCGATGGCGAGCACCAGCCCGAACAGCGACAGCGTGTTGATCGAGAACCCGAAGGCCAGCAGGACCGCAAAGGTGCCGATCACCGACACCGGAACTGCGATGAGCGGAATGAGCGAGGCGCGCCAGGTCTGCAGGAACAGAATGACGACCAGCACCACCAGCGCCACGGCCTCCAGCAGCGTATGCAGGACCGCATCGATCGACTGGCGCACGAACTGAGTGGGGTCGTAGAGGATGCCGTAGTCCATGCCCTGCGGGAAATTCTTCTTGAGCTCCTCCATGGTCTTTCTGACGCTGGCGGAGAGCTCGAGCGCATTGGCACCGGGGGACTGAAACACGGGGATCGCGAGCGAGGGCTTGTTGTCGAGCAGGCTGCGCACGCCGTAGGCCTGCGCACCCATCTCGACGCGCGCCACATCGCCCAACCGCACCAGCTGTTCGTCCGCGCCGGTCTTGATCACGATGTCGCGGAACTGCTGCTCGTCGGTGAGGCGGCCGGCGGTGTTGAGTGCGATCTGGAATTCGGTACTGTTGGAGGGCGGCGCGCCCAGCTGTCCGGCGGCAACCTGTACGTTCTGCTCACGGATCGCGTCCACCACGTCGCCGGCGGTCAGATTGCGCGCCGCGAGCTTCTGCGGATCGAGCCACACCCGCATCGAGTAGTCGCCACCTCCGAATACCTGTACATCGCCCATGCCCGGCAGCCGCGCCAGCACGTCCTTGACGTTCAGTACCGCGTAGTTGCGCAGGTACAGCGAGTCGTAGCGCCCGGTGGGCGAGGTGAGGTTGACGACCAGCGTCAGGTTGGAGGAGGCCTTGACCGTGTTGACGCCAAGATCGCGCACTTCCTCCGGCAGGCGCGGCAGCGCCTGCGCGACCCGGTTCTGCACCTGCACCTGGGCGCGGTCGATGTCGGCGCCGATGCGGAAGGTGACCGTAAGCGTCAGCGACCCATCCATGGTGGAGGTCGAGGACATGTACAGCATGTCTTCCACGCCTACGATCGCCTGCTCGAGAGGCGCCGCCACCGTGTCGGCGATCACCTTCGGGTTGGCGCCGGGGTAGGAGGCGTGCACGACCACCGACGGCGGCACGACCTCCGGGTACTCGCTGATGGGCAGCTTGAAGAGCGCGAGGAGGCCCGCGATCGTGATGAAGGTCGAGATGACCCCCGCGAAGATCGGGCGCTCGATGAAGAAGTCGGACAGCTTCATGGAGGCGTGCGGGTCAATGGCTCGAGGGGTTGTGAGCGAGCAGGGCTGCTTTACCGCCAGCCTCGTTGGACTCGCCCATGGCAACGCGCTGCGGGGCAACCTCGGCGCCGGGGCGCACCCGCTGCAGGCCGTTCACGATGATCGCTTCACCGGCACCAAGGCCGCTGCGCACCACCCGCAGTCCATCGATGACCG
>Ga0302324_100006066_pt1 | contig 26205 bp, 25 predicted proteins | sample Palsa_T0_1_FD_201949 | JGI IMG/M metagenome (GOLD analysis project Ga0302324, IMG submission 201949) | Peat permafrost microbial communities from Stordalen Mire near Abisko, Sweden - Palsa_T0_1 | ecosystem: Environmental > Terrestrial > Soil > Palsa > Peat permafrost | place: Sweden: Abisko... | reverse complement strand
ATCAGGGTGATCGCCCCGCTGGCGGCGCCGGGCATGGTCACCACGGCGATCCTGGTCTTCCTCGCCTGCTGGAACGACTTCCTGTTCGCGATCTCGTTCACCTCGACGATCAGCTCGCGGACGGCGCCGGCCGCCATGGAGTACTTCAGCGGCAGCTCGCAGTTCACGGTTCCGACCGGCCCCATCGCGGCTGCGGCCGTGGTCATCACCATCCCGATCATCATCTTCGTGCTGTTCTTCCAGCGCCGGATCGTCGCCGGGCTGACGTCCGGCGCGGTCAAGGGCTAGCGGAGTTAAGGAGAGACAAGTGGCCGAAATCGTGCTTGACCACATCACCAAGCGTTTTCCCGATGGATCGCTCGCGGTCAACGACTTCAACCTGGATATCGCCGACGGGGAATTCGTCATCCTGGTCGGCCCATCGGGCTGCGGAAAGTCGACCACGCTCAACATGATTGCCGGCCTGGAGGACATCACCTCGGGCGAGCTGCGCATCGGCGGCCAGGTGGTGAACAACAAGTCGCCCAAGGACCGGGACATCGCGATGGTGTTCCAGAGCTACGCGCTCTACCCGCACATGACCGTCAGGCAGAACATGGGCTTCGCGCTGAAGCTGGCCAAGACCCCGCAGAACGTCATCAACGAAAAGGTCGAAGAGGCGGCCCGGATCCTGGACCTCACCCAGCACCTGGACCGCAAGCCGGCCAACCTGTCCGGCGGGCAGCGGCAGCGGGTCGCGATGGGCAGGGCGATCGTGCGTGACCCGGCGGCGTTCCTGATGGACGAGCCGCTGTCGAACCTGGACGCCAAGCTGCGCGTGCAGACACGCACCGAGGTGTCGCGGCTCCAGCGGCGCCTGGGCACCACCATGGTCTATGTCACGCACGACCAGACCGAGGCCTTGACGCTCGGCGACCGGGTCGCGGTGATGCGCTCCGGCGTGGTACAGCAGGCGGCCTCCCCGAAGGAACTCTACGATCGGCCCCTCAACCTGTTCGTGGCCGGCTTCATCGGGTCGCCGGCCATGAACTTCCTGTCCGGCACGCTCGAGGAGGGCATTCTGCGCACCAGCCTCGGGGACTTCCGGCTCAGCAACCAGATGCGGCGCGAGGTGGAGCGCTCAGGGACCGGGCGCGACGTCATCGTGGGCCTGCGGCCGGAAAACTTCGAGGACGCGGCGCTGGTCTCGCCCGACAACCGCCAGTACGGGATCACCTTCCGCGCCAAGATCGACGTCTATGAGTCCCTGGGCTCCGACGTCTTCGTCTACTTCACGCGTGAGCTCGGGCGGGGGGTGAATTCCGCCGAACTCGAGGAGCTTGCGCAGGATGCGGGGCGCGCGGACAGCGGCGGCACCGGCGAGACCATCGCCGCCCGGCTCGACGCCGCCACCCGCATCGGCGAGGGCCAGGACGCCGAGCTCTGGGTGGACGCCCGGCCGATGCACATCTTCGACCCGGCCAGCGGCCGGAACCTGTCGCTAGTCAGTGACGACGGCGCGGCTATCTCGATACAGGCGGCGCCGGACCGGACCGACGCCGGTGAGCCGCAGGCGCCTGCCCCGGACGCCGCCGGGTCAAGCGGCGCCGAAGCGGTTCCCGGCCAGGCTGGCCCGCCCGGGGAGGCTACCTGACCTTTCGCCGCAGGCGCTCGATGATCTCGTCGTTCCATTCGTGGGTCCGGATGAGCCGGTACCGCTCGGCAGCGACCCGCATGTAGGCCTCGGCCTCGGTGCGGGAGCCGATCATGTCGGCGGCCCGGAGCATCCGGACCACGGGCCGGTACTCCTCGGCGAACCACCGGCTGGCGATCTCGCCGCGGTCCATGAACCGGTGCTCGTCCTGCATGCACCGGCATCCCCACGCCTCGACGGCCTCGCCCAGCTCGGCGTATGACCACGGATCGCTGAAGGTGATCTTGGCGTAGGCCTGCTCGGGCAGCGGGACCCGGGACCTGAACAGTCGCTGGTAGTCCTTGACCAGCAGGTCACCGCGGCGGCGGATGCCCGCGGCGGGCACCGTGGTGAGAACCTCGGTGACGTAGGCGTCGATTGTCTTGGCGCCGGTGGCGATCGCGATCGAGACCCGGTGATGGCCGTCCTGCACGAAGTGCAGGTCGCCGATGCGGTACACGTCGATGGGCGGTATCGACTCGCCGCGGCGCTGGGCCAGGGCCAGCCGCTCCCACCGCTCCCTGACCCGCCCGTTGGTGGGCCGGAACCGGCGGTCGTAGTCCCGGCTGGAGTCGAGGGTGCCGACGATCGAGTCCAGCCGGATGGTCTGCAGGCCAAGCCGCCGCTCGCCGCGCATACCCAGGGCCGCGACGACCTCGTCGAACGGCAGGATGAGGTTGACGTCGTCCGGTTCGCGACGCAGCCGGTGGGCCAGCCGGGCCAGCGTCTGGCGGCGCCGGGCCCGCATGAAGTCGTTCTCGACGTCGGCGCGGGGGAAGCCGGTATCAGCGGGCATCGCGACGACCGGGGAGCAGCTCAGCCAGGCCGACGCCCGGCTCGATCCGGAGCAGGTGCCATCCGGTGACGTTGCGCACCGCGGTGCGGCCCAGCCGATCCCGCCGGACGGGCGCGCCATAGGGATGCACGTGACCGTGCAGCAGCGCCGCGGGCTGGAGCGCGGCAACCAGGCCGGGCAGCGCCCGGAACCCGCGGTGCGGCGGGTCGTCGCCGTCGCCGACGCCGCGCGGCGGCGCGTGGGTGAGCAGCACGTCCACCCCGCGGCCGTCCCGCCGCCGACGCCACCACGCCCGGCTTCGCAGCACCCGGGCGCGCCGGGCCTGCTGCCGGTCGGTGTACTGGTTCGGCCCGTCGCTGTAGCGCCGGCACCCGCCGAGCCCGGCCAGGCGCAGGCCGGCCACGTCGATGATCCGCCCGTCGGCGTTGATGGCGCCGTCCGGCCAGGGCGACCGGACGGGCAGGCCGGCCTTCAGCGTCAGGCCGGCCCGGGACGAGCGGTACCCGGAGACGTCAGGGTCATGATTACCTGGCACGAAGACCAGCGGAACGTCCAGTACGTTCATCAGCGAGCCCAGGTACTCGAACGGCAGGTCACCGCAGGCCAGGATCAGCTGGGCGCCGCGCACCGCAGTCGGGTCGGCCACCAGCGCGTCATCGACCTCATCGGAGACCGCGAGCACGCGGACCATACCTCGATCATAGGCGGTGGCGGGCGCGGCCCCGGCCTTCCTCGCGAGTTCCCTCAGTGCGCGGCCGTTTCCCGTGCCTCCGGGCATACCTCGAGGCCACGCTGCCGCAGCGCCGCTTCCACCCGGTAGATCTCGGCCTGCGGTGCGCGGTCGCCGCCCGGCGGCGGGCTGATATCCAGCCGCCGGCAGGCCGCCGACAACGTGTCCGCGTAGGCACCGCGCAGCGCCTGCACCCGGTGATGCTTGGCGGTCAGGCCGGACCTGGTTTCGGTTTCGTCAAGCTCCGCGCGCAGCCGTTGCAGGTCGGCCTCGAGGCGCTCGATCGGCTCGGGGGGCAGGGCCTTGCAACGGGCCTGGCCGAGCCACTGGGCCGCGCGCCACGCGCCGATGAGCGCGAATCCCGCCGCCGTGGGCAGCGCGAAGACGAGGAGGTAACCGACAACCGGGATCACCTACCCAGTGTCGACTCGGCGGCAGGCGAAATCAAGCGCGCGCCCGCACGAACATAAGCTGGTGTCACTCGAATGGCGACGACCATCGCGATCTGGGCTATGACGCGGTGATCATCGGCCAGACTCGGCGGCTACGAACGCGGAGTGGCCGGAGAAGACTAGGACTAAGCCGAGGGCATGGGGTGCGGTGCACCCGGGCCGAGTGAAAATACGATCAGGCGCTGCCCCAAACGCCACCGCAGTCGGTGAATCGGGTCCAGGTGCAGGCTACGGGCCAGCCATGAGCCGCGTTGCCTGCCGGTCGCCAGGATCACCTCATCATATTCGTGACCGCGTGTCTCGGTCCGCACTGCCTTCACCAGATCGTTCTCGTCGCTGATGAGGCCGCTGGCCTGGCAGCCGATTGTCGTCAGGTGCCGCACGGCTAGATTCATGCGATGCTCAGCGTCAGCACTGATGTCATGATCCGGCTGTAGCGCCACGGGAAACTTTCCAACTTGTGCGCCGAGAAGAAGCTCCATGGCTGGCAGCCGTGCCTGGCGTGTCCAGGCCAAAGACATCACCATCACCTCGCATGGCTCCTGCTCTTGCTGTGCGAGGAGATAGTTGATCGGTGCCAGGTCGAGTTCCTCGTCCAGAGCGAGCAAGTCCATGTCCAGCACAAGCAGATACCGCCGCACGCCCCTCACCTCTCTCGAACGCAAATGACAGCTCGATTACGCTCTACCCGCTGGCATGACGCGAAACCTTCAGGTCCGATTGCGCGAATAAAGGCTGAGGTGGCGCGATGGCGCGTGGTCGGTCAAGCTAGGCTCGCACGAGCTAGACCTACCGGACGCCGGCGCGCTGGCTAGACGGGTTGGGAGGAAGGTGAGCGTGACGGAAGCTGGCCTGTCAGGGGCGGCCAGGCCGTGGTGGCACGGCGCCGTCCTCTACCAGCTGTACGTGCGGTCCTGGCGCGACACCAACGATGACGGGTACGGCGACCTGCGCGGCATCATCGAGCGACTTGACCACCTTTCCTGGCTCGGGGTGGACGGCGTCTGGCTATCGCCCACGATGCCGTCTCCGGACGCCGACTGGGGTTATGACGTCAGTGACTACACCGGCGTCCACCCCGAGCTGGGCACGCTGGCCGACCTGGATGAGCTGATCGCCCAGGCCGGCCGGCGGGGCATGCGCGTCCTGCTCGACCTGGTGCCTAACCACACCAGTTCGGCGCATCCCTGGTTCATCGACGCCGCGGCCAGCCGGGACTCGGCGCACCGCGATTACTACGTGTGGGCCGATCCGGGTCCGGACGGCGGGCCGCCCAACAACTGGCTCGACTTCACCGGGCGGCCCGCCTGGCAGTGGCACGAGAGCGGCCAGTACTACCTGCACAACTTCCTGGCGGCCCAGCCGGACCTGAACTGGTGGCAGCCCGCGGTGCACGCCGAGTTCCGCGGCATCCTGGAGTTCTGGTTCAACCGGGGGGTGGCCGGGTTCCGCATCGACGTCGCGCACGGCCTGTACAAGGACGCCGAGCTGCGCGACAACCCGCCGCTGGCCGGCGGCAACCCGCTGGAAGGCCGGTTCGGCCTGCGCCCGGTCTACAACGCCTACCGGCCGGAGACGCACGGCGTCTACCGGGACTGGCGCAAGATCGCCGACGGCTACACGCCGCTGCGGCTGCTACTCGGCGAGACCTGGGTCGCCGAGCTCGACAAGCTGGCCTCCTACTACGGCGACAACGACGAACTGCAGCTCGGCTTCAACTTCCCCTTCGCGCTGTCGGAATTCGACGCGCCCCGGCTGGCGAAGATCGTGGAGCAGACGCTGACGGTGCTTCCGCCGGGCGCGTGCCCGGTGTGGATGAGCTCCAACCACGATATCGGCCGTTTCCCCAGCCGCTGGTGCGACGGGGACCAACGAAAGATCAGGCTCGCCCTGCTCGTGCTGATGACGCTGCCCGGCACCACGGTGCTCTATTACGGTGACGAGATCGGCATGCCCGACGTGGACGTGCCGCCGGCGCTGCGCCGGGATACCGCGACCCTGGACGCCGATGCGCACGGCAACCGGGACCGGGCCAGGACGCCGATGCCGTGGAACGCGTCAGCGCGCGGCGGCTTCACCGCCCCCGGCGTGACACCGTGGCTGCCGCTGGCCGACCCCCCGGGGCCTAACGTGGCCGACCAGCGAGCCGACGCTGATTCCATCCTATGGCTGTGCCGGCGCCTGGTCGCGCTGCGGCGGGCCGAGCTAAGCGGCGGCATCGTCCCCAATACCGAGTTCGAGCAGCTGCCGGCCCGCGAAGGGCAATGGGCGTACCGGGTCGGCTCGCTGCTGGTGGCGGCGAACTTCTCCGGGCGGCCGGCCGGGCTCCCGGCCGCGGCGGGCGAGGTGCTGCTGTCCTCCTCGGGCACCGGCACGGCGGCGTCGCAGCGCCTGCTGGGCCCGTGGGAGGGAGTAGTCGCCAGGCTAGGAACGTAACATCAGGCCCGTTCAGTAAATTTTACGGTTTTTTTTCCTTGAGCCGCAGGTCCTCCTGTATTATCCGATAATTGGAGGGCTTCGTTCATGATCTTGCAGCCATACGTATATCGGCGGCACGAGCTGGCCGAACCCGACTGGCGCCGGTTCCCGGGCTGGACCGGGGTGTCCGCCGCCGACTGGGAGTCCGCGCAGTGGCAGCGCGCCCATTGCGTCAAGAACGCACGGCAGCTCCGCCAGGTCACCGGGCCGGGACTTGATGAGGCGTTCTTCGCCGACCTAGAACGTGACCAGCGCGAGCGGGCCACGATGTCGATGCTGCTGCCGCCGCAGATGCTCAACACCATGGTGCCTGCCGGCTCCCCCGATCGCCCCGGCTTCACCGAGGCGTTCTACGCGGACCCCGTGCGCCGGTACATGATCCCGGCGTTCAGCGACCGCAGGACCGACTGGCCCTCGCACCCGTACGCGCAGCGTGACTCGCTGCACGAGGCGGAGATGTGGGCGGTCGAGGGCCTCACCCACCGCTACCCGACCAAGGTGCTGGCAGAGCTGCTGCCGACCTGCCCGCAGTACTGCGGGCACTGCACCCGGATGGACCTGGTGGGCAACCCGACGGCGGTGACCGACAAGCACAAGTTCGGGCTCGCCCGCGAGGACCGGCTCACCGCCATGCTGTCCTACCTGCGCCGCACGCCCGGGGTCCGGGACGTGGTGGTCTCCGGCGGCGACGTCGCCAACCTGCCGTGGCCGCGGCTCGAGTCGTTCGTGGCCTCGCTGCTCGAGGTCGATTCGGTCAGGGATATCCGGCTGGCCAGCAAGGCGCTGATGGGACTGCCCCAGCACTGGCTGTCCGGCGAGGTGCGCGCGGGCATGTCCCGGCTCGCCACGACGGCCCGCTCGCGCGGCGTGAGCATCGCGATCCACACCCACGTGAACTCCGCTCAGTCGGTGACGCCTCTGGTGGCCCAGGCGGCCCAGGCCATGCTGGAGGCCGGCGTCCGCGACGTGCGGAACCAGGGCGTCCTGCTGCGCGGGACCAACGACAGCGCCGCGGCCCTGCTCGACCTGTGCTTCGCCCTGCTCGACGGGGCCGGGATCATGCCGTACTACTTCTACATGTGCGACATGATCCCCGGCAGCGAGCACTGGCGGCTGACCCTGCGCGAGGGGCAGTCCCTGCAGCAGGAGATCATGGGCTACCTGCCCGGGTTCGCGACCCCGCGGGTGGTCTGTGACGTGCCCTACGTCGGCAAGCGCTGGGTCCACCAGGTGGCCAGGTACGACACCGAGCACGGCATCTCCTACTGGACGAAGAACTACCACACCGCGATCGAGGTGGACGACGAGCTGGCGCTCAGCCGCGAGTACCCGTACTACGACCCGATCTACATGCTGCCGGAATCAGGACAAGCCTGGTGGCGGAGCCTGGGTTCGCGGTCGCACGCCGGCGCCGCGGGGCTCGTCACGCTGTCTGGTAGCGGCGAGCCAGCTCGCCGAGATGCGCTCTGACCGCCGGCCAGTCCGCCGCCGTCACGCTGAAGCGGGCCGAGTCGCGCGGTCTGCGGTCCGCGCCGAGCCGGTGCGAGCGCAGGATGCCCTCGAACCGCGCGCCGATCCGCTCCATGGCGTCCCGTGACCGCTGGTTCCGCGCGTCGGTGTGCAGGCACACCGACCGGACCTGCCATACCTCGAAGGCGTACCTGAGCATGAGCCGCTTCATCTCGGTGTTCGCCCCGGTCCTGATCGCGTCACGGCTCAGCCAGGTGTGGCCGATCTCGCACGTGTCGGGCGCGGGTTTCGGGTCGGGCCACGCCCAGTAGTCCAGGTTCCAGAACCGGGTCGAGCCGATCACCGCGTCGTCTTCCAGCCGGACCACGGCAAACGGCACCGCCGTTCCGCTGTCCCTGGCGGCGAGGGCCGTCTCCACGTACCGCCGCATGGCGGCCTCGTCCTGCGGCACCGGCGTCCACCGGTACAGGTCCCCGCCGCCCGCAGCCGCCGCCACCAGGCCGGGCACGTGACCGTACCGCAGCGGCTCAAGGTGAAAGCGGGTGCTGACCAGCGGTCCTGCGCTGACGATCGCGGACCTGACTGGCCTGACTTCGGCGTTTTCCGAGCAGCTCATCCGTTCCATGTACCTTCGGTCCATAGGCTGGGTGAAGCCGAACGTTCGGTACAGGCCGTGCGCGTCGGAGGTGTGCAGCATCCAGCGCTGGGCGGCGCCCGGGCCGTCGTCGATCATCGCCCGCATGATCGCCTTGCCCAGGCCGGCCCCGCGGTGCCCGGGCAGCACGTACACGTCGGAGAGGTAGGCCGACCCGCCGTCGCTGAGCGCGCGGGCGAAGCCGACCATGGCGCCGGAGCGGTCATACACTCCGACCACGCGCCAGGCCGCGGCAATCTGGCGCCTGATGTCCGTCTCGGTACGCGAGCGGCCCCAGTAGGCCTCCGTGGTCAGGAACGCGACCGCGGCCCCGGCGTCGATCCGGGCCGGGTCGTCGTCGATGACGTAGCGCCCGACGGAGCTCTGCATCACGACACCTCCCGGGTGTCGGGCGCGTTGAGGGTTTCGAGGGTTTTCAGGGTTTCGAGGGCGGCGTCGATGTCGGTGATCAGGTCGGCCGCGGGCTCAACGCCAACCGAGAGCCTGATCAGGCCGTCAGGCGCCGTTTCGCCCGCCCACCGGCCGCGCCGTTCCCAGGTCGACTCGACGCCGCCGAAGCTCGTCGCGGGGATAATCAGCGTCGAGCTCTCCACCACCTGATCCGCGGCCTTCGCGCGGTCCGGGATGATCTCGAACGACAGCAAAGGGCCGAACCCGTGAGGCATCTGGCGGCTGGCGAGCTCCAAAGACGGCCGGGTGACACCGGGGTAATGAACGGCGCCCACCCGGGGATGGGCCGCCAGGTGCCCGGCGATGACCAGAGCGCTCTGTGACTGGCGCGCCATCCGCAGCGGCAGCGTCTTCAGCCCGCGCAGGGCCAGCCAGGCCTCGAACGGCCCGGGGATGGCACCGCCGCTCGACCGCCAGGCCCGCAGCGCCGCCAGCAGTTCGCCGTCGCGGCTGACGACGGCGCCGCCGATCACGTCGGAATGCCCGGACAGCGACTTGGTCAGCGAGTACAGCGAGGCCGTCGCGCCGAAGTCAAGCGGCCGCTGGAGCAGGCCGGTGGCGACGGTGTTGTCCGTCACCATCGGAGCCCCCGCCGTGGCCGCGAGCTCGGCCAGCCGGGCCAGGTCAGCGACGCGCAGCAGCGGGTTCGTCGGCGTCTCGGTCCACAGCAGCGACGACCCGGGCGGGCCCGCCAGCGCGCGCTCCACCGCCGCCAGGTCCTGCAGGTCCACGTGGACCGGAACGGCGCCCTGCGGCCGCAGCTTGTCGGCCAGGACCCGCGTCCCGTAGTAGCCGTCGGAGGCCAGGATGATGCGGTCCCGCCCCTTCGCCAGGGCGAGCATCAGGGCCATCGAGGCCGCCTGGCCCGAGGCGAAGACGACCGCTTGCGCGTCCTCCAGGACGCCAAGCGCCTGCTCGAGGGCCTCCCAGCCCGGGTTGGATTCCCGCCCGTAGCCCCGGCCCGGCCGCGGCTCCCCCGCCGAGACGTAGATGCTGGCGGGGACGAGCGGCGGCGTGACCGGCTGGCCGGCCACGCGCTGCGTGCCCGCGTGGATAAGCCGGGATTCCGCGGAGAACGCCCCGCTCATCGCGCTGGCCTAAATGTTACAGTACGTTCTATGAACATACTGGTACGATATCGTCCCCAGGGCCGGACCGCCAAGGAGATATCGGCCAGCGTAGAGGCAGGTGTCCGGAGCGGGCAGCTGTCACCAGGGGACCAGCTGCCACCGGTCCGCGAGCTGGCCGGCCAGCTCGGCGTCAGCCCGACCACGGTGGCGGCGGCCTACGGCGAGCTGCGCCGGCGCGGCATCACCACCGGCACGGGCCGGGCCGGCACCCGGATCCGCGGCGCTCCCCCGGTCAGCTCGCGCGTGTACCTGCGCGCTCCGGCGGGAACCAGGGACCTGGTCACCGGCGGCCCCGATCCGGATCTCCTGCCCCTGCTGCCGGCCCGGCCGGCCCGGCGGTCCACCCGGATGTACGCCGAGGCGCCGGTCGCGACGCGGCTGCGCCGCCTGGCGGCCGGCCAGCTGGCGGCCGACGGCATCGACGCGGCCAGCCTGACGGTCACCGGCGGCGCCCTGGACGGCATCGAGCGGGTTCTCGCGACCTGGCTGACGCCCTCAGACCGGGTGATCGTCGAGGATCCGGGCCATGCCGTCACCTTTGACCTGCTGGCCGCGATGGGCTACGCCGTGGTCCCGGTTCCGGTCGATGACCTGGGCATCAGGCCCGCGGAGCTGGCGGCCGCGCTCACCCGCGGAGCTGGCGCGCTGATCCTCACGCCGCGGGCCCAGGCCGCCACGGGCGCCGCATGGGACGCCGGCCGGGCCGCGGCGATCGGCGACATCCTGCGGCGGCACCCGTCCGTCGGGGTCATCGAGGACGATCACGCCGGGCCGGTGGCGGGCACGCCGGCCTTCTCCGCGTGCGCCGGCCCGGCGGGGCCGGATCGCCGGAAAAGCCTGAAGGGAACGGAACGGTGGGTCATCTTGCGCTCGGTGTCCAAGTCGCTCGGCCCCGATCTGAGGCTCGCGGTGCTGGCCGGGGACGAGGCTACGATCACGCGGGTGGCGGGGCGGCAGGCGCTGGGCACCGGGTGGGTGAGTTACCAGCTGCAGGAGATGGTCGCGGACCTGTGGGCGGATCCGTCGGTCCAGGCCCAGCTCGCAAGCGCGGCCGGCATCTACGCGGGGCGCCGCGATGCGTTGCGTTCGGCCCTGCGCCGGCACGGCATCACGGCGAGCGGCCGATCGGGATTCGCCTGCTGGGTGCCCGTTTCCGACGAAGACGGCGTCGCGTCGTCGCTGGCCGCGGCGGGCTGGGCGGTAGCCCCCGGGCAGCGGTTCCGGATAGCCGCGGCGCCGGGCGTCCGGATTTCCTCCGCCCGCCTGGAGCAGGCAGACGCCGCCTCGTTCGCGGCTGAGTTCGCCCGCGCGCTGCACCATCGCGTGTCCCGCCTGGACTAGGACCCGGGCGCCATGGCGCTAGCTCTCCGGTTCGGCGGGCGTCGTGTTCGGGCTGGCCGCGGCGTCGGGGTCAGGGCGGTAAGCCGTGAGCGGGATGGTGCTGAAGGCGAAACCGTGCCGGTCGGGTCGGTCGGGGATGTCCGGGCCCGCGGGCCCTCCGGGTTGGCGTCCGCCCGTGGCCGGCCCGATGGCCAGTATGGTCAGCTGCCCGTCGACCAGGGCGCGCTTGCCCGCCCAGGTGCCCAGGGACTGGATGATGTCGGCGACATGATAGGCGCACGCGTTCGACTGGCGGTGAGCCCGCCGCGGGCGTGAGGCCTCCAGCTGAACCTGAAAGCACGGCACGTGCGCGCAGTGCGGATCGGCGTCGCAGGTGTCCGCGGACGCGCGATCATCCGCGGCAGTCATGGCCCGGCCGGATCACCGGGAACGCCTCCATCGGCGGTGTTCGACGCAGCGTCATTGACAGCTTATTCCTCCTTGACGGGCCTTGGTTAAGGGCGCCGCCCGGAAAATACGTGGCGGCGGCGGACGTCCGAAGCAACATATTGTCCGCACCCGCATCGGCATGCCACCCCATTGGCAATATTCGTCTCAGTTCCACTCAACTGCGTAGTTGTGTGAATACGCTGCGTACAAACCAGAGGTGACTGCGGGCACCGTGCGCTGATTACGATCCGAGTGCGGGCCAGGCAGGCACAATCCGTGAGCATCCGTCATCATGTTAACGCACACAATATGCGCACGGTCGCGGCGAAGGGGGATGCGCATATTGGCACCTCGCTGATAGCGGGCATGCGCATATCAACGGCGCTGCGACGAATTAGCTTGAAGCGCAAGCATAAGGAATGCCGCAGCCAGGGAGCGGCGGCCTCCGGGGGCGTTCCGACGTCATGGCGTGCTTACCGGCTCGGGCACCGATGGTACGGGCTGACGGGGGCGCAGGGCGGGCGAGGGCGGGCCGCTGGCGCCCTGCGGGGACGGCCAATGGACACCCGTGGCCCAGCCGAGGCGTTCGAAGATCCGGATCAGCGCGGCGGAGAGGTCGATCTGGTGCGGGCGGCTGCCGTGCCTGGCGCAGGTCGGCACCGCATGGTGCCCGTTATGCCAGCTTTCCCCGAAGGAGATCAGCGCGAGCGGCCACAGGTCGGTCGACCGGTCGAAACGGCGACCCGCATGCGGCCGCGTGCCGATCATGTGGCACAAGGAGTTGACGCTCCAGGCGACGTGGTGGAGCAGCAGCACGCGGACCAGCCCGGCCCACACCAGGGCGATCCACGCGGCCCGCAGGTCACCGCCGATGACCCAGCCGAGAGTGAACGGCAGGATCAGCGAGACGACACAAAGGGCCGGGAAGGCCTTGGCGACCCGGGTCATCGCGGGGTCCGCGAGCATATCCGGGGCGTACCGGTCGGCCGGGGTCGGGTCGTTGCGGAACAGCCAGCCCACATGGGCGTCGACCAGGCCGCGGAGCTGTGCGACGGTCCCGGTGCCGTACCGGTAGGGCGAGTGCGGGTCACCCGGGCGGTCGGTGAAGGCGTGGTGGCGCCGGTGGGTCGCGACCCACCCGGTGACGTCGCCCTGGAAGCTCATCGAGCCCGCGATGGCCAGGGTGATGCGCAGCCAGGGCGAGGCAGTGAAGCTGCGGTGGGTGAGGAGGCGGTGGAAACCGACCGTGACGCCGAATCCGGTGATCACGTAAAGGCCGACCGCAAGGAGCACGTCGGCGAGCCCGATGCCGTGCCCCCAGAGCATCGCGACCGCGACGGCCAGCCCGGCGAACGGCGCCATCACGATCAGCCCGGTCACCGCCACCTGCGTGCGCCGCTGACCCGTCCACGCTGTCGCGCCGGCGACGGGGAAAGGCCCGGTGCCGTCGTAACTGCCCCGTACGTCCTGATTTATCACAATTTCTGCCTATCGTCGTGGGAGGGAGCAGCTGATTCGCCGTACGGGCGCGGAGCACACGTTCAGACCAGACGCTGATGGACATAGCACCACGGCCGCTGGGATGCTGGCTCAAGGCCGCGGGCGACCGGGTGGTCGGTTTCCTGGTAGTGCGCCCTGGCATGACGGTGGGGTGAGTCGTCAGAACATGCCACCCAGCCGCAGCTCAGGCAGACCAGGAGCGAGTCCCAGTGACCCCCGCAGGCCTGGCAGTCCCGGCAGTGATCCGACTGAGGCGCAACCGGCACGAGCCCGGCACGATGCTCGCACCGCGGCGCCGACCCGTTCAGGCTCACCGCCGGCGCGTTCAGGGCCATGCTCGGGTCGGGGCTCACGGCAGGACCCCTCACTGTTACCCAAAAGGCCGGACACCGCCGGCTGGCCACTTTCAGTTAAGCCCGGCGAGGCGGCACCGGAAACAGGCAACCTGAGCAGAGCCCATCACCTGGTCCGATTACCCCGGGCAACCAGCTGGACATTCCCAGCAGCCTGCGCGCGGACGTAGGCTTAATTGGAGGTGACCCGCATGGAGCTGCGCCAGCTTCGGTATTTCGTGACCCTGGCCGAGGAACTGCACTTCGGCCGTGCGGCGGCGCGGGAGCACATCGTGCAGTCGGCGCTGAGCCAGCAGGTGCAGCGGCTCGAACGTGAGCTGGGCGTCCGGCTGCTTGAGCGCAGCACCCACCACGTCTCATTGACCGCTGCCGGGGCGGTGTTCCTGGTCGAAGCACGGCAGATCCTGGCTCACGTGGCCCGGGCCGCCGCGATCGCCCGCACCGCGACCGGCGCCTCCCCCACGCTGCGGGTCGGCATTATCGACTCCAGTTATGACTCGATGCCGCAGATTCTGCACGAGGTCCAGGCCCGGCACCCCGGCCTGGTCATCCATCAGGTCGAAGTCGGCGTCCCGGAGCAGTACCAGCAACTTATCGACGGCCGCCTGGACGTCGGAATCGGCCGGGCCGCGCTCGCCCCGCCGCAGATCGCTTCACGCCTGTTCCGCCGCGATCCGCTGGGGGTCCTGGTGTCGCGCGATCACCGGTTCGCCGAGCTGGATGCCGTACCCGTCGCCATCTTGGCCAGGGAACCGCTGCTGCTCGCCGAAGAGGCCAGGGCCCCGGAATTCAACCAGTTCACCATCGAGATGTGCCGGGGCGCCGGGTTCACCCCCACCGTGTACGAGGGCACCGTGGAGAGCATCCGCGCCGCCGCCGACCTGGTCGCCCAGGGACGCTGCCTGTATTGCGTGCCCTCCTCCTGTATCGCCGCGCTCCCCGGCACCATCTGGCGGCCGCTGACCGAGCCGGCCTCGTATTACCCGTGGTCGGTGCTGTGGCGTGCGGACAACGCCTCTCCACACGTGCGTGCCATCGTCAGCTGCGCGCGGAACATGTCCAGCCGGCTGGGCTGGCTGGCCACCACCGACCACAGCGTGGCCTGATTAGATGTCGTTCTATCTGGTCGAGAATCTAGCTAATCGGGACGGCCACCTCGCGGACAGCCAGGTCTAGCTATAGCGTGGTCTCATGACGCGGCGCACCGAGCAGATCAGCCTTCACCTCAATGCGTACCTCACCGCGCACAGCAGCCCGCCGGACGCCGTCCTGCGAGAGCTGGCGAACGAGACCGCTGACCTGTTCCCCAACGAGACCGGCCTGGCCATCGCCCCCGAGCAGGGCACGCTCATGACCCTGCTGACCCAGCTCGCCGGGGCCGCGTCGGCCCTCGAGATCGGCACCTTCACCGGATACTCCTCGATCTGCATCGCCCGCGGGCTGGCGGACGGCGGACGGCTGCTGTGCTGTGACATCAACGAGGAGTGGACCTCGGTAGCCAGGAAGTACTGGGAGAAGGCGGGCATCACGGACCGGATAGAGCTGCGGCTCGCCCCGGCCATCGAGACCCTGCGCACGCTGCCTGATGAGGAGCTGTTCGACCTCGCGTTCATCGACGCCGACAAGGACGGCTACCTCGGCTACTGGCGCGAGGTCGTACCGCGGGTACGCTCCGGCGGCCTGATCATGGTGGACAACACGTTCTCCCATGGCCGGGTCATCGACGCGGGCAACGACAACCCGGCCGTGATTTCCATCAGGGATTTCAACGATCACGCCGCCGCCGACGACCGCGTGGACTTGGTCATGGTGCCGATCGGCGACGGCCTGACGCTCGCCCGCAAGCGGCCGTAAGGTACGGCCGCAAGCAAGCGGGGACAGCTCAGGCGGGCGAGGCTCCGCGAGCCGCGCGAGATGGCACGGAGCGCAGCGGGACCGGCGGACTTCCTGCCTGACCTGCATCCTGGCGGCCGGCCCGGCCGGTGGTCGCGACAGGTTCTGTCGTGGACCCGCGGACGATGAGCTCCGGCGCGAGGTAGAGGATCTTCACCGGACCCGCGCCGCCGCTGATCCGTTCGAGCAGCAGCTGAGCCGCCTCGGTGCCGAGCTGGTAGTGCGGGAAGCGCACCGATGTCAGCGGCGGCCTGAGCCGGTCGATGAACGGCATATCGTTGAAGCCGATCACGGAGATGTCGTCCGGGCACCGGCGGCCGGCTTCGTCAAGGGCGGCGTAACACCCGACGGCCAGCATGTCGTTGGCGGCGGCCACCGCGGTGATATCAGCGTGCGCGGCGAGCAGTTCCCGGCCGCAGCGCGTGCCTTCCTCCACGGTGTACTTGGCGGCGTACGCGATCAGGTCCTCATCCACCTCGAGCCCGCAGGATGCCATCCCATCCCTGAATCCGCGCAGCCGCCCGACGCCGGTGGAGGCCTCCTGCGGACCCGCGATGTGCGCTATCCGGGTATGGCCGAGCCTGGATAGATGGGTGACCGCCATCCGTGCCCCCTGCTCGTTGTCAACCGAGACGGCGGAGAAGCTGTAGTCCTGCGCGAGCCGGTTCATCAGCACCACGGGCAGTTCAGCCGCCGCCGCCTCGGCGAGCAGCTGGTCCTGCAGCGTCGCGGTGGCCAGCACGAAGCCGTCGACGTGACGGGCCCGCATCTGCTCGAAAAGCTTGCGCTCACGGCTGGCGTCGGCATCGGTATTGCCAAGCAGGGCGACGTAACCCGCCGCGGCCAGCTTGTCTTCCAGGCCGCGCACGATGGGCGGGAAAATCGGGTTGTTCAGGTCGGGAATCAGCACCCCGACCGTGTGCGAGCGCCGGGTCCGCAGGCTCCGTGCGACGGGATTCGGCCGGTAACCCATCTGCGCGGCGACCGCGGTCACCCGGCGGGCCGTCTCTTCGCTGACTAGCAGGCGGGTTTCCGGGTTGAGGGCTCGCGATGCGGTGGCGGGGTGCACACCCGCGGCCGCCGCTACGTGCCGCAGGGTGGGCGGTCGGTCAGGCATCGTTCATCTCGCTCCCCCCGGCGGGCGTCACGTGGATCCACCCGTTTTCTGGCGAACCAACCTTATCCCAGGGGTTTCCGCCCCCGGCGCTGGCCATGCCGCGTGCCGCGCCGGAACACGAAGAATCACGCCGAGCGGTGAGCGCTGATGATGATCACCAGTGACGATCCGCGGCGGCCAGCCCGGCCGGCCCGCCCGCGGCCCGCGGCGGGCGCGCTGGCCTGGGCGCCCGCCGGGGCCAGGATAGTCCGCGTCCAGCTGACGTGCCAGCGCGGGAACAGGCGGCGGGCAGAACCCCGCCTGCTGGATGCGGCGTCATGCGCGAGCTCATCGTGATGCTGCGTGACCAGTGCCTTGGCGGTCTCCGGATGCATGATGTGGTCCTCTCGTGCCTCGATGGATGCGGTGGATAGTAGATACGATGCATCTCGACTTATATTAAAGTCAAGATATATCTCAAGTTTTCCGGGTAACCGGAATCGTGCTGAGGGCTACCGGCCGTGTGGCGGCTACGGGCGGGTCCTAGCCCCGCGCCGCTGGCCCGTCCCCGGCAGCAACGTCGTCGCCGGACTCCTCCCCGTCACCGTCCGGCAACGGCAAGGTGTCCAGGATCGGATATCCAAGCAGGACGAACTCGACGGGCACCGCGTCCGGCGGACGGAGCTTCGGATCCCGCCGGTCAGCAAAACGGTGGTGCATCCCCACGACGCGATCGTAGGCCTGCCGGATCTCCTCGTAGAGTTCCTGAGCCTCGGCGGGCGTCACGTACAGCCTGCTGGTAGATCCGCCCAGGTTGTCGTCGAAAGCGGCTGGCCACCACCTTCTCGACCCCAGGCTGCGCCGGGCCCGCGTCAGCACCCGGTCCATCCAGACCTGGTCGAGCGCCTCGCCGGCGTGCGAGACCTCAGGATCCTCCTGCCGCGTCCGCCAGCTCATCCCGTCGTAGGTCTGGCGCCATGGTCGTTCCCGGCCGCGCCCGCCGCCCGCCTCCTCCACGAAGCCGTATTTCGCCAGGGTCCGCAGGTGGAAGGCGCAGTTCGCGGGGGACTCGCCGAGCATCTCGCTGGCCTGCGTCGCGGTCAGGGTCCCGGCGTCGCCCAGTGCCTCGAGCAGGGCCCAGCGCATAGGATGCGCCAGCGCCCGGATGGCCTTCGGGTCGGTCAGGTTGAGCCGCCCCGGATCACCCTCGGGTTCGGAATGTTCTTCGGAAGTCATGTTTCGAAACACTACCCTCGAAAGAACTGTTTTGACAAGTCCATCGAAACACTTCTTCCGAGAATCCCTAGACCGGCGTCCCCGCGAGGTGACGCATGTTGCGCAGGGCCACGGCCATGATGGTGTTCGTCGGGTTGTGGGCGCCGGACGTGACGAAGACGGAACCATCGGCGACGAAGACGTTGCCCAGCCCATGGACGCGGCCGTAGGTGTCGGTCACGCTGGTGGCGGGGTCAGCGCCCATCATCATGCCGCCCATGACGTGATTCCCGGTCGGCAGGCCGCCGCTGTTCTCGGTGGCCGGCACGGCGAGGGCAACGCCGGCCCCGGCCTTGGTCATCATCTTCTTCAGCTGCGGTATCCAGAACTGCTGGGCGACCTGCTCGTGCTGGCCGGTACTCCAGGTGACCCGGGCCACGGGCAGCCCGAAGACGTCTGTCACCGTGGGGTCGAGGGTCACCGTATGGTCCAGGTAGGGCAGGTCGTGGCCGATAATCTGGCAGCCGGCCAGCCGGTCGCGCAGGATCGAAGAGCGCATGAGCTGCTTGAAGTCCGTGCCGAACGGCTTGGCCGAGCGGACGAAGCCGAGCAGGGTCTGGTAAGACTGCGCCTCGGTGATCGGGTCCTGGCTGCCGCCTAGCTCCATGAGGCCGCCACGGATGTAGGGCAGGCCGTGGGCCCTGGCGAACGCCCGGGCGCCGGGAAAGTCGGGGTCGGCGGCGTCCTCCGCGCACTGCGTGATCGACCGGCCGCGGTAGGCGTGCATCCGTTCGTCAAGGAAGATCGCGGTGCCGTCGATGAACGAGTGCAGCATCAGCCTGCGGCCAAGTTTCCCGCTCTGGTCAGGGAACTCAGAAAGCAGCGCGAGGCGTGACGTCTCGATGGCCGACGCCGCCATCACGACGATATCGGCGTTCTCGGTACCTGATACCAGGCCTCGTTCCGTCATCCGAACCCAATTCACCCCGGTGGCAGCCCCGGACCTCAGCCGGATCTTGGTCACCATCGTCTCCGGGACCAGCCTGACCCGCCCGGTCCGCAGCGCCCGCCGCAGCGGGATGAGCGCGGCCGGCCTGGCCACCACCGGGCAGCCGAAACCGCTGCAGAACCCGCAGTCGTTACAGACGCGCTGGTCGTTGTAGGGCCGGGAGTTGATCGCCATGGGGAACGGGTACGGGTGCAGGCCGATGGCCGCGGCCCCGGCGGCCACCGCGATGGACGAGCGCTGCTGGGGGCCGGGCGGCATCGGGTACTGCCTGGCGCGGGGCGCATGCTTGCGCACGATGTCGGGGATGGCCCGGGCGTCGCCCTGCACGCCGATCAGCTGCTCCACCTCGTCGTAATAGGGCGCGATCTCGGCGTAGCTGAACGGCCAGTCGGCCACGTCGGCGCCCGGCACCGGCCCCAGGGCGGAGAGTTGCTGGAAATCGATGTCCCAGAACCTCGGCACCTTGGCGTCCCAGTGCACGGTCCCGCCGCCGACGACCTGCGGCAGTTCGTCGACGCTGCCGGTGTACTGGACGGCCGAGGCCTGGTTCGGCCGCCAGGTGCGCGGGAACACCTCCGGGTCGGTCCCGGGGAAGTTGCGCACCTGGGTGGCCAGGCTGTCGTTGGCGAACACCGTGCCGATCGGTCCCTCGCCGGCGAGGTTGGAGAAGTGGTTGGCGCCCTTTTCGAAGACCACGACCTGCCATCCGGCCTGGGCCAGCTCCATCGCGGCGAACGAGCCGCCCGCGCCGCTGCCGATCACCACCGCCTGGCCCGTCACACCGCGCCCCTCACAGTGCGCCCCTCACAGTGCGCCTAGGAGCTGCAGCACGGCGGCCACGATGCTGGTGTCGTCGACCGGGGTGCGCCCGTCAGAACGCTCGACCTCGTCGCTGGTGTAGCCGCGCGGCTGGATGTCGCCGGGGAAGCCGATGTCCTTCCAGCCGGCCAGGCCCCGGTTACCGCCGTACTCGGGGTTGGCGTACAGACCCTCGATCGTGTGCTCGAACAGCAGCGCGGTGAACGTGCTCACGGACGGAGTGGCCAGGATCTTGTCACGCTTCGCGGGGGCGGCCTTGGTGAAATCCCCGTCCGCGAGCTTGTCCAGGGCGGCGATGCCTTGCTTGTACTGCTGCTGCCAGCCGGTGAGGCGCTTGCGCCACGCGATGCGGGTGACCGGATCGAGCGTCACGAAGGAGGCCATGAGATCGGGGCCGGACCTGTGCCGGTTGCTCCACGGGCCGCCCGCGAAGACCATCGGCGGCGGGACCCCGGTTCCGCTGATCGCACCGAGGGATCCGAGCATCATGTCGATGTAGTCGGTCACGCCGGCCTCACGCGCCCCGGGATGGCCCGCCTCGGCGGGGTCATCCCGGGGGCCGGGAGCTATCCGCGCCGTCGCATCCTCTACCACGGTGGCCTCATGGCCGGTGAAAAACCGCAGGACCCGGGCGCCCGGCGCAGGCGGGTTCGAACCGGCCGCCGGGGATGTGCAGCCGGTCGACCCGAGCACGGCCGCCGAGGCGACGACGGCGGGTATCGCCGAGATCGCGGTGATGACGGCGCGGCGCGGCAGGCCCGGGGCCGTTGGGGACCCGGCCGTCACTGGGGCGCTGGCAGGCGCGGGCGGTTTGCTGACAGGCACCATTGACACCCCGGGGCGGCTGGTCGGGCGCGGCATTGCTGGTTCGTAGGCGGACGTCTGGGAAAATCATGATGTGCGCCTCAGGCTGGCGCAAGGGCAGGCCGCTTTCGATCTCGCCTCAAGGACACGGTGCCCTTCCCGGGAGCTGACCGAGGGGCGCGGGTCGTCCCGGTTAAGGGCTGTCCGGCGTCTGAGCGCTCCCCGTCTCCGTGGCCGTGGCCGTGGCCTGCTGATGCCTGTAGGCCTGCCGTGAGAGCGGGTGACCCGGGCCCAGGATCAGCGGGGCGTTGGCGCTTTCTGCCGCTTGCTGTTGCTGGGCCAGCTGGGAACCCGGCGTGGCGTAGAGGACGTGAATCGATGCGTCTCCGCTGCCGCGCGGGCTCACGGGTGCCACTGCCGCCGGGTTGCCCTGCTCGTCGGTGACCCAAAGCTCGAAGTCGTCATATTTAAAGAGCTGAATGTCGACAATCGGCGTGGGGTAGTGATGCACCCCGGCAGGCTCCTGGACCGGGCCCGGGGCTGGGGCCGCAGTGCCGCCGCCGGCCGGCGTGCTGGTGGCGCTGGCCGCGGTCCCGGAGCCGTCAGCAGGGGCACTAGTGGCGTCGGCGGGCGCATCAGTGTCGTCGTCCGGGGTGCTGGTGCCTCCGGGCAGCGTGCCGATGTGGAAAGTGGGCTGCAGCGGGACGCCGGCGTTAAAGAGGGAGTCCGTCCACCTGGCCACCCCTGCCGCGTCGGTAATCGGCGTGTCCAGCAGGCCGCCCGGATCGAGTTCCTGCTTGATCTCTGGCGCAAGGAGGTCATACAGGCGCTTGGCGTTCTGCCGCAGCAGGTCAATTTTCCCAGGCTCCGCACAAAACTGGGCCGACCATTCTACGCCGGCCAAATTACGGACGAGAAACCAGCCCTGGTCGTCTTTCAACCACAGGGCGCCGCCATGATGATCCTGAAATGGCGCCGATCCGTAGACTAGCCCCGTCGCCCCGGCCGCGATTTCGTTCATTTTCTCGCGCGCCGCTACATACTCCGGGGAGTCGGCACGCGCCGGGTGGTTAGGAACCTGGATACTCCACGGATGCGTCTCGGACTCCGAATGAACGGGCTCGGTGCTCGTCATCGACTTTCCCTCCCCTGGGCGGACAAGGGCTTCGCCGGTCTTACCCGCCACCTGCCAAGGAGGCCGCGCGGGACAGCTGCCCATTTATCCGACATAGTGTCACCCGGCCCGGACAATAACCAGACCAGGAATTCGGGGGCAGGAGCCAGCGGGCGCCGACGGCATAAGCGGCCTGTTGGATGAGTCAGCGGTCCCTGGTGAGCTTCCTGCGATAGGCGATGCTCCCGGCTCCGGCCAGGATCGCCCCTCCGCCCAGCCCGAAGAGCAAGACGTCCTGGACTCCGGCCGTGCCGCCGCCGCCGGTGGAGGGGGGCGTGGTGGGGAACGCGCTGGCCGACCGGCGCGGCGTCGGCGACGCAGCTGCCGTCGGCGACGTCCTCGCGGTCGCCGTGGCCGACGCTGCCGGCGACGTCGTCCCTGTCGCCGTGGCCGACGCGGTCGAACCGTCAGAAGGGCTTGCGGTGGTGGTGGGCGGGACGCTAGCTGGCCTGCTGCTAGGCACGGCGGTCGGTGAGGCGGAGCCGGTTACCGACGGGGTGAAGATGGCCGGTGTCGTGGTCGAGGAGGTTCCCGAGCAGGCCGAGAGCACAACGCAAGCGAAGATGGCCGAGACGCCGCAGCCGACGGCGGTCAGTCGCGCGCCGAGCATATTCCCCGCGATGGTCGTGCGCACCTTCATGGAACCTCCTGGTGGGTCCGCCGGGTGGCGAATTTGTTTCCCGATTCCAGCGCCGGAAAACGGCTTCGGAACAGAAAAGTGCGTGGCCAGCATGGACGGCACCGAGATGCCCATGGCGTGTTCAGCATTGGAATATTAGGCTACGCGAGTACGACCACCCGGAGAAGGAGGGGGACGGCATTGGGAGACGCGGGATGGCGGCGCATAGCCGGATTCCGCGTGGTGGCCTCCTGGCCGCAGGGCGGCTACGCTCCCCCGCCCACGGCACCGAGAAGCCTGCGGGCCCGGGTGGCCGGGGTGGCCGGAGTCCTGCTCATCATGGGCGGGGTCGCCGCGGTAGGCGTGGCGATCAGCGCCCAGGTGCATGCGCCGCAGCCATCCCGATCCGCGGCGGGTGCCATCGGGGCATCCGCGCGGTTGTCACTGCCGCGATCCCTGCCGGTTTCCGTCGATATCCCGGCCATCGGCGTCACCTCGAGACTGCTCCACCTGGGCGTCAACTCCGACGGCTCGATTCAGGTCCCGTCGCTCGTGACGAGCGCGGCTGAGGCGGCGTGGTACAAGTACTCCGCGACGCCCGGCCAGATCGGGGCGTCGGTCATCGAAGGTCACGTCGACAGCTATCAGGGGCCCGCGGTTTTCTTCCGCCTCGGGGCCCTGCGCCCCGGGGACACCATCGACGTGCGGCTTGCCGACGGGGTCACGGCTATTTTCAAGGTCACCGGCGTACGCAAATACCTTAAATCACATTTCCCGGCAAAAGCCATTTACCAGGCGACCGGCTACGCGGCGCTGCGCCTGATAACCTGCGGCGGCGCTTTCGACTACACCACCGGCCATTACCTGAGTTCCACCGTCGTCTTCGCGTCCCTCATCTCCGCGCGGCCGGCCCGTCCCCCGGCGGCGGCTTAGCCGAGGGCCGCGGGCCAGGAATGCCCTTACCCGGCGACCGCGTCGTAGATGGCCTGGCTGTATTCGGCACTGCGGCTGGAGGCATTACCCTGTCGCGCAGCCGCGCTCAGCGGTCAGTACACCCGGGCACAAGCACCCCGCAGCCACGGCGCGTCGCCGTAAACGCGACTCCCGTGAATCCCGCCAATGGGCACGGAGCGGGCTCAGCAGCCAGCGGGCAGGCTGATCAGGGTGCCTGCCTGCCGGAGCGGGAGTGGCCAGCAGTTGCATTCCCCGGCGTCGGATCCGTAGCCGGTGCGGGCATTGATCACCACTGAGTAATCGGTGTAGACCGGCACGGCGTGTGCCTGTGCGGTGGCCGTAGAGGGGGCCAAAGCGGGGGCACTGTGGTTCCAGTGAATCGCCCGGGCGCGGACTTCGACGACCCAGACCAGGGTGCGGGGTGCCATCCCGGTGCTGATGTCGCCTTGTGACTCGATCGGCTCGCCTTTGGCGTAGGTGGTCAGGACCAGGTGTACCTGCTCGATATGGGTGAAGAACCCCCGTGACACCCGCCCGGTGACGAGCCTGCACGCCTGCGTTGCCGGCATGACGCCGGGCGGCAGCGTCACGGCGGGTGTGACCGCATTGCCGGATTTCGGCGTGGCGCCCGCCGGTGCCTGGGCCGCGCCGCAGCCGCACATTAGCGCCACCGCCGCTGCGGTCATGATGGCGAGCGCGCAGGCTCGTACCCGGCCCCCCGGTCCCCGGCCTCCGGGGTGGCCCTTCCTCACGTCCGGCCATGCGGTGCCGCCCTCCAGGCGATGGCCCCGGGAGATAACGGGCGGGCTGAGCGCCCGGTGCGGCGCGCAACCATGACTCTCACCGCGGGTGACTGGCTGAATGGTCATAGCACACCGGTGCTTCCCTCGTGACCGGCTGGGATCACGCCGTGGTGGGGTAGCACCCCGCCGCTGGGTATCCCGCTTCCCACATCAGACGCCGCAGCCCGCTCAGCGGTTGCAGTGAGCCCGATACGACGGTGGAACGGCCTGCCGGCCCTGGGCGCCCGCCATAACCTAATGCCCGGCCGCGCGTTACCCGTGAATGGACACCTTTTTAGTGCCAGCGATGACCGTGGTCGGGTCGGCGCCGACCAGTTCCGTCGCCAGGTCAGGCCGGGTAGTCGCCATGTCGTTGTAACCCGGCAGGACTCGAAGGCCGCGGCAATAGCCGCAGCCATGCCGGGGCACTTGTCCGCGTGCTCTTTGCGACCCCCGGTGCGGGGTACGGTTCGGGGTGGTTGGGGCACCTCCACAACAAGACTTTGGGCGTGCCTGCGATGACGGTTGTCGGGTCTGTGCCCACGAGACAGGCCGCCATGTCGGGACGGGTAGAGGCCATATCGTTGAAACCCGGCAGTACCCGCGCGTTGACACAGTACGGACAGCCAGAGCCATCGACGCGTTTGCGCCCTGTCGTCGGGTATGTCTTGTTGTGGATCGAACACCTCCACATCAGCACCTTTGTGGAACTCGCGATAACGGTCGCAGGGTCTATGCCAACAACTTCTCGCGCCAAGACCGGGTGCGTAGTAGCCATATCGTTGAACCCGGCGAGCACCCTCATGTTCGAGCAGTAGCCGCACCCGTGGCCACATACTCTTGAGTTCCCACTGGCGAGTAGGGCTGGCCATGGTTCGGGCAGGGTAAGGCTCGTCATGGTTCGGGCAGCGCCACAAGAGGATCTCGTGCGTGCCAGCAATGACTCCGGCGGGATTGGTGCCGACCAGTTCCGCCGCGAGATCGGGCCGGGTGGTCGCCATGTCATTGAATCCTGGGACGAGACGTGCACGCCCGGGGTTCGCCGAAACCAAATTCTCTGCCACACAGCACATGGTAGTGACGGGCAGTGACAATTCCGGTTGGCTAACGATATCGGCGACCCAACTGAACGGCCAGCGAACCATCATCTTCTACCCCAAATTCAATGCCACTCAGCCTAAGTTGATCATGTCTTGGCCTGTGCTGATGTGCGAGGGTCAGCGAATGATCCAGCACTCACCAGCCTCGGTTATCAGACCTGACAGGCAACTGACCGGCCCATCGTGGCGCAGACTGGTGCTATGACGGATGAGGCCACCGGCTGGCTCCTCGGCCGTTTCGTCGATGCCGTCCGGCCGGTCTTGCCGCTGGTCTCGGTGTGGGCGCACGGGTCACTGGCCGGAGGTGACTACCAGCCGGGACGCAGCGACCTCGACCTGATCGCCATCCTCGGCCGGCCGTGCACGGCGGAGGAGGAACAACAGCTCGGGGAGGTACACGAAAGCCTGGGAAGTGCCAGCGCGCTCGCGCCGGGGCTGCATTGCAGCTATTGCGCGGCGGGGGAGCTGGATGATCCTGCGCGCTTGCACCTCACATGGGCGCACGAGGAGTTCATGCGCCGGCGAGTCACCCCGGTGACCAGGCGCGAGCTGCACGACTTCGGGCTCGTCTTGTACGGCGAGGCGCCAGCGGCCCTGCTTCCGCCAGTGACCGGCGGGCAGCTCGCCGGGTTCGTGGTCCAGGACCTGGAAAGCTTCTGGCTGCCGTCCCTGGACCACCGCGAGCGGTGGGACCGTGACATCTGGGTTGACCTCGGCCTGCTGACCTTGGCCAGGGCAACGGTGACCTTGCGGGACGGCAGGCTGATCACCAAGGCCCAGGCTCTGTGCGTGCTTACCGGACTCGATGCCCCCGCAGAGGTCGTAGAGGACATCAGGCAGCGCCGGTACGGCGACCCCGGTCCGGCCTCACAGGGGTGGATCGCCCGCCGGGCGGAGCTGACGCTCACCTTCCTGCGGCCCGCGATCGAACAGCTCGTAGCACAACGGCCGCCCAGCACAGGCTGATCACGCTGCGAGTGCGGGCAGGTCCAGGCCGTCCAGCCTGATCGTCGCCGGGCCACTATGGCGGGTGCCGTGGCCGCCGGGCCGTCCGCCGCGGCAGGAGTTGCGGCGGGCTCGTTTGATGACCCTCGGGCAGGTCCGGTGCCGGCGCCCGTGGCTCCGGTGCTTCGTGCGGGTGATGCCGGCCATGACCGCGGCGAGGATCCGTTCCTGGTGCTTAGGGGGGAAAGGCCGCCGGGTCAGCGGCCCGGCGGCGGACGATGCGGACGGTCCGCTTGAATGTGACCCGGTCCGGGCCGGTGCCCGCTTCGGTGGCGGCCC
>Ga0302324_100006065_pt1 | contig 26213 bp, 23 predicted proteins | sample Palsa_T0_1_FD_201949 | JGI IMG/M metagenome (GOLD analysis project Ga0302324, IMG submission 201949) | Peat permafrost microbial communities from Stordalen Mire near Abisko, Sweden - Palsa_T0_1 | ecosystem: Environmental > Terrestrial > Soil > Palsa > Peat permafrost | place: Sweden: Abisko... | reverse complement strand
TGTCCCAGACGGGGTAGGCCGCGCCGGAAACGGAAGCTTTTTACAAAGTATTTACTCCTCCTTCACATCCACCTGCATCGGCCGCCGTTAGGGTAGAGTCATGCGACTAACGAATCGACGTGCGACGAACTTATCAGTAGTGGGAATGGTGGTGCTATGTCTGCCGGCCCTGCCGATCGAGGCGGCGGGTCAATCGGTTTTTCAGGAGGTGAAGCCGCCTGTCGCCGGCGGAATGGAAGCCCTGTCCGCGTCTTCTCCGAGCGACATCTGGGCTGTGGGCATCGACGATCAGTTCTTGATGCATTTCGACGGTACGAAGTAGACCGCATTTTCAGTTCCCTCCTCCAACTTTCTGAGCGGCGTGGCGGACATTTCCCCCACGGAAGCCTGGGCCGTCGGGACCATCGGCGCCTACGCACAGACAATTTTTCGCTGGGATGGGACCCAATGGAGGTTGTTTCCGGGCCCGGTCTTCGCTACCGGAGACGAGTCCAGTCTGGTCACTATGACCGCCATTTCCGCGGACGATATCTGGGCAGTCGGCTGGCTGTTGAGCGACAGCGGGGAGAAAGAGAACTTGCTGTTCGAACACTGGGACGGTACTTCCTGGACCGCGACCGCGGGTCCAGGGGCCTATCCGCTGGGCATCTCCGCGGATGCCACGAACGACGTATGGGTCGTGGGGTATTCCGAACCAGAGATCGATCAGTTCCAGACCTTGGTCGTGCACTATGACGGCACCACTTGGAAAACGGTCCCCAGCCCTAACGTTGGGAACGGCCCCAACGAGTTGTGGGACGTGCAGGCGCTGGCTCCCGACAATGTGTGGGCGGTGGGTTACTACACACCCGAACCGCCGCCAGCGGAGTCATCCACACTAACGCTGATCGAGCATTGGGATGGAAGCAGTTGGACCGTGGTGCCCAGCCCCAACATAAAGGACGGCACGTACTACCCGAATCAACTGTATGGGATCACAGCCGTCTCGGCAACGGATATCTGGGCGTTCGGGAACCATTAAACGCCGACAGGCAGGGTGACGCTGTTGCTGCATTGGGACGGCACCGCCTGGAGTCTCGCGCCTTGTCCGAGTCCCTTGAACTCGGACACTTTGTTCGGCGGTGTGGCGCCGTCGCCGGGCAACGTCTGGCTTGTCGGTGCGGACGACAACGGTAATGGCACGCTGTTGCTTCATAGCGTGACTGCCGGGCCAAATTCCCACTGATCGCGGCAGTCATGATTGCGGGCGCTACGCGCTGGTGCGTGCGCCCGCCCGGGCATTTAATATCGCCGACTTCCTCGCTAACTTTTATCTGCGATTTTCCACCTCCACGGGCTTTTACAAAGTGTTTACTGAGTCAGCACATCTAACCTACGCACCGTCTGATAGGGTTGAATAGTTAAGTTCAACTCAAGACAAATCTAACCGAAAAGACTACATTTAGGACAAACAAAATGAGCGTAAGTAAGCGAAGTGTAACTAAAGCCCTGTTACTGGCGGGAATGGAGGCGGTATATACGCCGATCCGGGCCGCCGGTCAGTCGAGTTTTCAAGTGATACCCACTCCCGACGAATATGTCAACAGCGGGTTACAAGCGATTTCAGCATCTTCTCCGAGCGACATCTGGGCAGTAGGCTCGTCGATTATCCATTTCGACGGCGCAAAGTGGACTGCGTTCCCGGTGGCCGGCAACACCAATCAAGTGTGCGTGTCGGGCGTTTGCACAAGCGGCAGCAGCGTTCTGTCGGGCGTGGCCGACATCTCTCCCACCGACGCCTGGGCTATCGGAGAGCAAACCACCGAGACCGTAACGGAAAACCCGCTATCCTTCAACACCTCGTCGCAGCTGGTGATTGACCGCTGGGATGGCACACAGTGGAGCGTGGTTCCGGGCCCTGCTTTCGCCGCCGGCGATGCACCCAGCCTTACCACCATGGCCGCCGTCTCCGCGAACGATATCTGGGCTATAGGAAATCTGTTGACCGATGACGGCAATTTCTTAAACTTCCTGTTCGAACATTGGGATGGTACGTCCTGGACCGCGACGTCCCTTCTTACCTCGGACGCATTTTTGCTGGCCGCGTCCGCGGATGCGGCGAATGACGTCTGGGCCGTGGGGTTCGAGGGACCGGAGAACGACAACAGCCAGACCTTGGTGATGCACTTTGACGGCAAAAGCTGGAACAAAGTGCCCAGCCCCAGCGTGGGGATGGGCGCAAGTCAGTTGAATGGCGTGGTCGCGCTGGCACCCAACGACGTGTGGGCAGTCGGATTCTCTACACCGGTGGCGCCGCCGAAGCAGGCGGCTACGCTAACGCTCATCGAACATTGGGACGGCACCAGTTGGACCGTGGTGCCCAGCCCCAATGTGGGGCCGGCCAGCGTGTTCCAGTCCAACGCGCTGCTTGGGATCGCCGCCGCGTCGCCCACGGACATCTGGGCGTTCGGTTCCTCCTCTCTGGCGAACGGTTCAGGCAACCAGAGAACGCTGCTGATGAATTGGAACGGCACCGCGTGGAGTATGACGGCAAGTCCGAATCCCAATAAAGGGAGTTTCCTGGATGACATCTTGTTCGCCGGTGTGGCGCCGTCGCCGGGCGATGTGTGGATCGTCGGATCTGAGGATGATGCCGTTACCGGAGGCGGCTTCGCCACGCTCGCGATTCACGGCACCGCTGCGGCGGGCACTGGGTCGAACTGACCCGTACTATCTGAGGCGCGCAGCGGTCTTTTTACAAGATGTTTACTTCGCCTTCACACCAAGCTGCGTCGCCCCTGATAGGGTTGAACGATGAGAGAGAGTAATCGCAGAATAAGTAGGATCTTGTTGCTGGCAGGAATAGCTGCGGCATACATGCCCGCGAACGCCGCAGGGCAATCTGGGTTTCAAGTTGTTCCGACCCCCAGTGAGAATTTCAACAATGGATTGTCGGCAGTCTCCGCGTTTTCTCCGAGCGACATCTGGGCTGTGGGCCAGGAGACGATCCATTTCGACGGCACTAAGTGGACAGCATTTCCAGCGCCCGGAATTAAGGGAGACAACACCAGCTTCCTGGGCGGCGTGGCGGACATTTCTCCCACGGACGCGTGGGCTGTGGGGACAGTGAATATCGGACAGGCAAATCCGGGGCAGGTGATCGAGCACTGGAACGGTACGCAGTGGAACGTGTTTCCAGGCCCGTCATTCGCCGCAGGAGACCAACCCGAACTGAAGGCCATGACCGCAATTTCCGAGAACGATATCTGGGCTGTGGGTACGCTTTTGAGCGACGGCGGCGAGATTCTGAACTTTCTGTTTGAACATTGGGACGGCACATCCTGGACCGCCTCGACGCGTGCGACAAACGACGCGTTTCTGTTCGCCGTGTCCGCGGACGCGATGAATGATGTCTGGGCCGTGGGGTTCCAGGGGCCGGAGAACGACAACAGCCGGACCTTGGTGATGCACTTTGACGGCACAAGCTGGGAAACGGTGCCGAGCCCCAGTGTAGGGAGTGGCGCGAGTCAGTTGAACGGCGTGGTGGCGCTGGCTCCCAACGACGTGTGGGCGGTAGGGTTCTCCACGCCGGTAGCGCCGCCGCAGCAGGCGGCAACCTTAACGCTGATCGAGCACTGGGACGGCACCAGTTGGACGGTGGTGACCAGCCCTAACGTGGGACCGCAGAGCGTCTTCCAATCGAACAGACTGCAGGGGATCGCGGCCGTGTCGACGAACGATATCTGGGCATTTGGGTCCTACAACCAGGCCAATGGTTCAGGCCAGCAGAACACGCTGCTGATGAATTGGAACGGTACTGCGTGGAGTCTCGCGTCCAGTCCGAGTCCCGTAAAGGGTGGTTTTGTGTCCGACGTATTGTTCGCCGGTGTCTCGCCGTCGCCAGGCAACATGTGGATTGTAGGATCGGAGGACGAGGCGCCGTATGAGGGCACACTGGCGATTCATAGCACGAGCGCGGGGCCCAATCAGTAGCCCTCATCACGCAGGCGCTCAACGGTGAGCCGGGGCTTCAAGTCCAAATTGCGGATCAATTTCTCGACGTGCTTGGCCAATATATCGCACTCGATATTCACACGGCTGCCGGGCTGGTAAGAGCCCAGTGTCGTGTTGCGGTAAGTGTGCGGAATGATGGTAACTGACAGTACGTCGCCTTCGAGCGCCGCAATGGTCAGGCTGATGCCATCGATGGCTATGGAACCTTTGTACACCAGGTACGGATCGAGTTCGGCGGGGACACGTACCTTCAGCCACCAATTCTCGTCGCCCAGGGCTTCGAGCGATAAGAATTCGGCGGTTGCATCCACGTGGCCTTGCACAATGTGCCCGCTGAGGCGGCCGTCCGGCCTTAGCGGTCGCTCCAGATTGACGCGCGAAAGCGTGCGTAGCGCACTCAGGTTGCTTCTCTGCAGAGTCTCCGGCGCCAAGTCTGCCGAAAACGATTCCGGGCGCAGATCCACCGCTGTGAGGCAAACGCCGTTCACCGCGATGCTGGCGCCTTCGGTCATATCTTCCAGCACCCTCTGGCAATGGATCTTCAGCCGCGCGCCAGCGGCGCGGCTTTCGATGGATTCGACCGCGCCTAACTCTTCGACGATCCCGGTAAACATTCAATCCTCTTTAACGATGTAGCCTTCCACCGCGAACTCGTCGGGCGCGATGCGATGCAACTCGGTACGGTGAATGCGAATGGCGTCGACGCGCCGCCTTCTGCCCACGCCACCGGCCATGGACAACGATTCGAGCCCACCCAGAATCTTGGGCGCGTAATAGAAGAAGATCTTGTCGGCCGCGCCTGTTTCGAGCGCGGCCCAATTGACCTTGGCGCCGGCCTCGATCAAGACCGACAGGTACTGCTGCCGGGCGACCGCCTCAATGGCGGCGCGCAAATCGGAACGTCCGTCGCGGCCGTCCAAAATCAAGACACGCACGCCGCGGCTTTCGAGCGCTTTGCGGCGATCGGCGGGCGCGGCCGACGTTCCCACCGCCAGCACGTCGCCGGCGGCGCTGCGGACCATCTGCGAATCGAGGGGCAAGCGCAGGCGGGAATCGAGTACAATGCGCAGCAGGGGCCGGCTGCGCGGCAAGCCGGAGCGATCCGTAAGCAGGCAGTCGTCCGCCAGTACAGTGCCGATGCCGGTGAGTATGGCGTCGGAACGATGGCGAAGCTGCTGCACATCCGCGCGCGCTTTTTCGCTGGTGATCCAGCCGCGGTTATCGTCGGGCGCGGCGATCTTGCCATCCAGCGTCAGCGCGGTCTTCAGTGTGACCAGCGGCAGGCGGGTGCGCATGAAGTGCACGAAAGCCTCGTTCAGTTTCCCGGCCTCGGCGGAGAAGGCAGCGGCGACTTCGGCTTGAATTCCAGCCGCGCGCAGTTGCCGCAGGCCCTCGCCCGCCACCAACGGATTGGGGTCTTCGAGGGCCGCCACCACGCGCTCGACACCCGCCTGGATCAGCGCGGCGGTGCAGGGTCCGGTGCGGCCCTGATGGCAGCAGGGCTCCAGATTGATGTACAGGGTAGCCCCGCGGGCAAGCTCGCCGGCCTCTTCCAGAGCCAGGATCTCGGCATGCTTCACGCCAGCCCAAGTGTGGAAGCCGCGCCCCACCACCTGGCCGTCGCGCACCAGCACCGCGCCCACCAGCGGATTGGGGCTGGCCTGGGCGTCGCCTTTCCACGCCAGGTCCAGCGCCTCGCGCAGATACCGGGCGTCCGTTTCCTGTTGGAGGCCGTTCATTTTTCGAAGAGCGATGCGATGAACTTTTCGGCATCGAACGGCAGCAGGTCGTCCGCCTTCTCGCCGATGCCCACGTAGCGGATGGGGATGTTCAACTCGCGCGCGATGGCCACCACGATGCCGCCCTTGGCCGTGCCATCCAGTTTGGTGAGTACGATGCCTGTCACGCCCGAGGTTTCGGTGAACTTGCGGGCCTGCTCCAGCCCGTTTTGCCCGGTGGTGGCGTCCATCACCAGCAGCACCTCGTGCGGCGCATCGGGAATCACGCGTGCCGCCGTGCGGCGCATTTTTTCGAGCTCGGCCATCAGGTTGGTCTTGGTTTGCAGGCGGCCGGCGGTGTCCACGATCACGTAATCGATCTTGCGCGCGCGCGCCGATTGCAGGGCATCGAAGAGCACGGCACTAGGATCGGAGCCCTGCTGCTGGCGGATGACGTCGGTGCCCGTACGCTGGCCCCAAATCTCAAGTTGTTCGATAGCGGCGGCGCGAAACGTATCGGCGGCGCACAACAGCACGCTGCGCTGCTCGCCGCGGAAGCGGTGCGCCAGCTTGCCGATGGTGGTGGTTTTGCCCGAGCCATTCACGCCCACTACCAGAATCACCGCGGGAGGTTCGGCCACGCGCGGCATGGGGCGCTCGGATGCTTGCAGGATTTCGAGCAGGTGCTCGCGGATGAGCCCTTCCAACTCGGCGGCGTCGCCCACCAGGCTGCGGTCCACGCGCTCGCGGATGCGATCCAGAATCTCTTCGGTAGTACGCACGCCGATGTCGGAAGAGATCAGCGTGAACTCCAGTTCGTCCAGCAAATCGGCATCGATCTGCTTGGCTCCCTGCAGCATATCCTCAAGACGCGTGACCAGACCCGCGCGGGTCTTTTGTACGCCGCTCTTCAAGCGCTCGAGAAGTGATGGCTCTTGTTCGACTGAGCCAAATAGCGTTTGAATCATTTTGGGACTATTGCCTGGTCCGGATGAACTCGCCGATGGCGCTTACCAGGCTTTCGATTCGCGCGTCAAGCTGCAGGTGCGACTCGGCGGTTTTCTGGGCGAGCGCCTCAATGCGCCTATCCGTCTCCCGGAAGCGTCTGTCCGTCTCCTGGAATCGCCGCTCCGTCTCGATCTGCGCCTCAGTCAAGACAACCAGGACGTCGTCCAGCTTCTTCTCCTTCTCGGTCAGCGCGTCCAGTGCGGTAAACACACGGAGCATGGATTCTTCCAGGCTGGTGACGCGCGTGTTCAGGCTTTCCGGCATTATGAGACTATTGTAGCAATCATGGAAAAGGTCGCGATTTTTGGCGCAGCCGGTCCGATCGGCCGGTATGTGGGAAGAGAATTGAATCGGCGCGGCGTCCCGTTTCGCGCCGTCGGACGAACGGCAAGCAAACTCGAAGCGGCATTTGGCGAACTGGCGCACGCGGAGGTGGTGGCCGCCGATTTGTCCGATGCCGGTGGGGCCATGCAGGCGGCGCGCGGCGTGGATACCATTATCTATGCGGTGGGGGTGGCATATACAGACTTCCAACTTCACCCGAAGATGATGCGCCTGGCGGTGGATGCGGCAGCGGCGGCTGGGGTGCAGCGGCTCGTGTTGGTGACGGGCATATATACTTACGGGGTGCCGCAAACCAAAAGGGTCGCGGAGACCCACCCGCGCGTACCCGTCTCCGTGAAGGGACAATTGCGTAAAGAGCAGGAAGACATCCTGATAGCGGCGGGCGAGCGCGGGCTATTCAAGAGCCTGGTGGTACGGCTCCCGGATTTCTACGGACCTTATACGCACAGCCTTGCCAGCTTCATCTTTGAGGCGGCGCTGGCGGGCAAGACGGCCAATTGGCTCGGACCGATCAGTTCGCTCCACGAATTCGTGTTTGTGCCGGATGCCGGACCAGTGATCGTCGAACTGGCCGCGCGCGACGATTGCTACGGAGAAGCCTGGAATTTCGCAGGACCGGGAGAGATCTCGGCGTTAGCTTTCATCCAGAAGATCTACCAGACGGCAGGACGCGAGCCGAAATTTCGCAGCGCCGGCCGCACCATGCTGCGCATGCTGGGTTGGTTCAATCCATTGATGCGCGAGATGCCGGAGATGTTATATCTGCAGGAGACGCCCGTGCTGCTGGACGATGAAAAGCTACGGGGCAGGTTGGGGCATGTGCACAAGACGAGTTATGACGAAGGAATCAGGCTGACGCTTGATTGGATGCGGGGGAACTGACAACGGCTCCGGATCCTGCAGCGTGTGCGCTTTGTGGTGAAGGCCGGGATCGTGTATAAAGAGTGAATGGCTAAAGCTACTCAACCGATTCCCCCTGGCTTCACTTCCCTGACAATCCACCTGACCGTGCCTGGCTGCGCGGACTACATCGAGTTTCTGAAACGCGCATTCAACGCGGTCGAGATCAGCCGTTCGACAGGACCGGGCGGCAAGCTCATGCACGCCAGCGTGAAGATTGGCGACGCCATCATGATGCTCAACGACACGTTCCCGGAAATGGGCGCGCCGCCCATTGCCGAGGGCAACTGGCCGCTGCGGCTCAACCTGTACGTCCCGGACGCCGACGCCACGTGGGCGCAGGCGGTAGCCAACGGTTGCCAGGTGGTGTTCCCGCTGCAGGATCAATTCTGGGGCGATCGCTACGGGCAACTCCGCGATCCCTCCGGCTTCGTGTGGGCCATTGTGACGCATATCGAAGACCTTACGCCCGAAGAGGTCCAACAGCGCGCGGCAGCCGCGTTCGGCGGCGGGAACGCGTGAGCGCCATGCGGAAGCGGCTGCTGGCTTTCGCGCTGACGGCCGCCGCGCTGGCTCCGATCGTCTGCGCGCAACCCTTCCAGCCGGAGCTCTACAGCGGACTGCGCTGGCGCATGATCGGACCGTTCCGCGGCGGGCGCACAGTAGCCGCCAGCGGCGTGCCCGGCCAGCCGAACGTGTTCTACATCGCCGCGAACAACGGCGGCGTTTGGAAGAGCACCGACGCCGGGCGAGTCTGGAAGCCGATCTTCGACGATCAGGCCACCGGCTCCGTCGGCGCCCTGGCGGTGGCTCCCTCCGATCCGCACATCATTTATATAGGCAGCGGCGAGGGTCTTCAGCGTCCGGACCTCTCGGTCGGCGACGGCATCTATAAGTCGGCCGATGGCGGCCAAAGCTGGCGGAATCTTGGCCTGCATGACGCGCAGCAGATCTCGGCCATCATCGTCGATCCGCATGACCCGGAGCGCGTCTTCGTGGCCGCGCTCGGCCACCCCTATGGGCCCAACCCAGAGCGGGGCGTCTTCCGCTCGACCGATGGCGGCACGACCTGGCAAAAAGTGCTGTACAAGGACGAGAACACCGGCGCGGTGGATCTGGCCTTCGATCCATCCAATGCGCAAATCGTGTATGCCGTGCTGTGGGCCGCGCGCCAAGCGCCCTGGGAGATTGGCGAGTCGTTCAAGGGGCCGGGCAGCGGGCTGTTCAAGTCCACCGACGGCGGCGGCACGTGGCAGCCCCTCACCGGCGGCTTGCCCACGGTTGCGCAAGGTCTGGGCCGCATCGGCATCGCCATCGCGCCCAGCGATCCGAGGCGCATGTACGCGCTGGTGGATGCGGATGCCAAGCAAAGCGGCGGTGTTTACCGCTCCGAAGACGCGGGCGCAAACTGGCGGCGCGTCAACCAGGAAGAACGCGTCTTTGGACGCGGCTCCGATTTCGCCTGCGTGCGCGTCGACCCAAAAGACAAGGACGTCATCTATATCGCCAACACTTCCACTTACCGTTCGATGGACGGCGGCGCAAGCTTCACGGCGATCAAAGGCGCGCCTGGAGGCGACGACTATCACACAGTTTGGATCAACCCCGGCGACCCCAGCATCATCCTGCTGGCCTCCGATCAGGGCGCCACCATCAGCGTGAACGGCGGCGAGACCTGGAGTTCCTGGTACAACCAGCCCACCGCGCAGTTCTACCACGTGATCACCGATAATCGCTTCCCGTATTGGGTTTATGGCGGACAGCAGGAAAGCGGTTCCGTGGGCACCGCCAGCCGCGGCGACTACGGCGAAATCACCTTCCGCGATTGGCATCCCGTGGGCGTGGAAGAATACGGCTATGTCGCGCCCGATCCGCTGAATCCCAACATCATCTATGGCGGCAAGGTGTCGCGGTACGACCAGTCGACCGGCGAGGTCCGGCAAGTCGGGCCATCGCTCGGCCGGCGCGGCGGCAAGTACCGTTTCGTGCGCACCATGCCGCTGCTGTTTTCGCCCGTCGATCCGCACATTCTGTATCTCGGCTCGCAACTGCTGCTGCGCACCGCCGACGGCGGCCAGTCATGGGAAGAGATCAGCCCCGACCTGACTCGCGCGACTTATGAGACGCCGCCCAGTCTGGGTGTGTTTGCCGCCGCCGATCCGGAGAAGGGCAAGCATCGCGGCGTCATCTACACCATTGCGCCGTCTTACAAAGACGGCAACACGATCTGGGTGGGCACCGACGACGGCTTGATCCACATTACGCGCGATGTCGGCAAAACCTGGACCAATGTCACGCCGCCCGCGCTCACTCCCTGGAGCAAAGTGTCGGTGATGGATGCGTCGCATTTCGACGCGGCCTGCGCGTACGCAGCCATTAACCGCTTCCGGCTGGACGATCTGGCGCCGCACATCTGGCGGACCCGCGACTTCGGCAAAACCTGGAAAGAAATCACGCGCGGCCTGCCCGACAACGCGCCCATCAATACGGTGCGCGAGGACCCGCGGCGCAAAGGGCTGCTGTTCGCGGGTTCGGAGCGGGCGGTGTGGGTCTCGTTCAACGATGGGGACGATTGGGCGCCGCTGCGGGAGAACATGCCGGCGACTTCCATCCGCGACCTGACGATTCACGAAGACGACCTGGTGGCGGCAACGCACGGGCGGTCGTTCTGGATTCTGGACGACATCACGCCGCTGCGCCAACTGAGCGCGGCGATTGCCGGGTCGGACGCGCACCTCTTCAAACCGCAGACGGCCATGCGCGTCCGCTGGAACACGAACACCGATACGCCGCTGCCGCCGGACGAGCCTGCCGGGCAGAATCCGCCGGATGGCGCGATACTCCATTACTACTTGAAGAATGCGGCTGACTTAGTTGCGGTTGACGTGCTGGATTTCGCGGGTAAGTTAGTGCGGCATTACTCAAGCGGCGATCAACCCGCACCTCCGGACAACGATTTGACTTACCCGGCCTATTGGATCCGCGCGCCGCAGGTTCCGCCCGCGGCCGCCGGCATGCATCGATTCGTGTGGGACCTGCGGTATACCCCGCCGGACACGCTGCGCCATGACTATCCGATGACGGCCGTCTATCGCGATACGCCGCGTGAGCCACGCGGTCCGATTGCCCTGCCCGGTGAGTACATCGTGAAGTTGACCGTGGACGGCAAGAGCTTTACGCAGCCGCTCACGGTGAAGATGGACCCGCGCGTGAAGACGCCGACCGCGGGGCTTAGGCAGCAATTCGACCTGGCGGCGAAGGTAGTCGAGATGATGAGCCGTACCAGGTCGCCCGATAAAGCCCGGCTCAACGGCGAGCTAAACCGCGTGCTGGAAGCGATCGAGGAAGCCGATGACGCGCCCACTCCGCAGATGGCGGCGGCGGTGGCGGAGCTGCAACAGAGGGTAAAGTAAGGCTGTTCTCACTGCTTCTTAGGCGCCGGCACTGACCCCCGCAGAATAATCTTCACCGCGCGGTCGCCATTGTCTCCGCTCACCCACTTCACCGTCACCTTCTGCTTCAGTTTGGGCTTGCCGCCCTCGGGGGCATATTGCGTCTCCGCGGTAATCGCGAAGGCGCGCACCGTGGCTTTGCCTAACACCGTTTGCTTGAGCGTAATGCTCTCGGCGGTCAGGACCGTTACGACCCCGGCAAAGTATTGATCCACCGGCTGCTGGGCGCTAGGCGGCGGATCGTCCTGGCTGCGTACAGGACTGGAGCCCGCCAGGGCCAGAAGCACACCGATCACACCGCGGGAAAGGAACCGCACATCCCTTAGATTAAGAAAAAGGAATGAAGGCTGGGTAAACTTCGGATTAAAGTTCATTCATCCCAATGCGCCCCATCGCGGCTCCGGTGGGGACAGCCTCCAGCGGCACCGGTTCTGGCACGGTGGCGGGCAGCGATACGGTGAAGCGGGTGCCTTTGCCGGGCATGCTATCCACCAGAATCGTGCCGCCGTGGGCCTTTGCGATCCAGGCCACGAAGCTTAACCCCAGGCCCAGCCCCGGTTCCGGGTTCGCATAGGTTTCCTGCGCGGGTACGCGATAGAAGCGCTCGAAAATATGCGGGATGTGTTCCTGGGAAATGCCGCAGCCGGTGTCCTGCACTTCGATGTCGATCGAGTCCGGCGAGCTGCGCAGCGCGACGTGTACGCGCCCCCCGGCAGGCGTGAATTTAAGGGCGTTCGATAGCAAGTTGGAGAGCATCCGCTCGATCTGCACACGATCCACTTCGGCCGGGCACTCCGGCGGCATATCGGAGGAAAGCTCGACGTGCGCGCCCTCGGCGGGTATCTGGAACTGGTCGACGATATCGCGCACCACCGATGCCAGGTCCAGCCGTGTTTTCTGCAGCGCGAGCTGTCCGGATTCGGCCTGCGAAAGCAGCAGCAAGGCGCGCACAATCTGCGAGAGCCGCTCGATGTCCTGCAAGGAATTCAAGGTGGCATCGCGATACTGATCGACGGTCTTGGCGGTGAACAGGGCCACCTCCAACTGGCCGCGGATGGCCGTGATGGGGGTGCGCAGCTCGTGCGAAACGTCCGTTGAGAACTGGCGGATCTGCTGGAAGGAGCTTTCCAGCCGTTCGATCATGCGGTTAAAAGTAAGGATCAGGTAATCCAGCTCATCGCCTGCGCCGCGCGTGGGGATACGCAGGCTCAGATTGGAGCCGGTGATGCTTTGCGCGGTTTGCGCCACCTGCATCACCGGCATCAAACCGCGGCCGGTCAGAAACCAGCCCAGGAGGCAGCCGCAGAGCAGGGAAAGCGGGATCAGGCCTGCGTACATCCAGGTGTAGCGCTGCAGGATCTTGTCGTTTTCGTCCATGGGGCGGCCGACGGCCACGTAGAACGGGCTGTGATGCTTGTCGTCAAAGACCACGCCGGCGCGGATCAAATACGGTATGCCATGCGGGCTGGCGCGGCGCTTCCAGACCGGCTGGCCGCGCCCGATAGCCGCCTCGATTTCCCTGGGCTGTTCGATACCGATGGACTCGTAGATGGTGGAAACCTGCATCACGCAGCCTTTGGCATCGGCAAGCACGTATACGCGCCGCAGCCGCTCCACGGCGAAGTCTTCATCGGGATCGTTCTTGTCGTACTCCCAAGTAGCCTTGTAGGGCGCGCAGGGTTCATGCTCGACGGCATGTCCGCGCGTGGCAACTTTCTCGACGTGCAGATAGCCCTTCATGGCAACCCACTCCTGCTCCAGCAGATCGTGCGCTTCGGAGTTCAGGGTGTAAGCCAGGCGCTCGCGAAACAGCGCGGCGGTGCCCACCAGCAGCAGCGCGAACAACAGCGCGTACCCGGCCGTGAGGCGGAAGCGCAGGCCGCGCGTGAGATGGCGCTTGGCGGACACGCTAAACCTGCCGCTCCACGGGCTGCTCGGGCGGCTTGTCATTTCCCCTATCGGGCGCCTCGATCATGTACCCGATGCCGCGCACCGTCTGGATGAGCTTCTGCGTGAAGCGGTCGTCTATCTTGCTGCGCAGGTGGCGAATGTAGACGTCCACGATGTTGGTCAGTCCATCGTAGTCCATATCCCAGACGTGCTCCACGATCATGGTGCGGCTGAGCGGGCGGCCCTTGTTGCGCATCATGTATTCGAGGATTCCGAATTCCTTGGGCGCGAGATCGATAGGCTCGGCGGCGCGAGTGACTTTGCGGCGAATACAATCGAGGGTGAGATCGGCCACCTGCAGGCGCTCGGGAGCGGGCTGGCCGCGGCGTAGCAGGGCGCGCACGCGGGCCAGCAATTCGACGAAGGCGAAGGGTTTGACCAGGTAATCGTCGGCGCCCTGCTCCAGGCCGCGAACCCTATCCTCCAACGCCCCGCGCGCGCTCAGGATGAGTACCGGTGGACCGGCCTTGCGGTTGCGGATTTTTTCCAGCACCTGGAGGCCGTCCATATCGGGCAGCATGATATCGAGGATGACGAGGTCGTAGTCGGTCGAATGCACGAACTCCAGGGCGGTGCCGCCATTGCCCGCGGCATCCACCGCGTAGCCCGCGCCCTGCAGGCCCCGGCACAGGAAATCCGCGATGCGCTTTTCGTCTTCCACTACCAGGAGTCGCACAACATTAGCTTAGCGCAGCCGGGCCACGGAGGGCGGGTCTGAGAGGCCGCTGGACTCAAATCCGATGAAAGCCTGGCACACCACGAAAAACGATGGTCTGCCCCACGCCTGTCTCAGTGACCCTCGTCCTGCAGCGATACCTTCCCCGCAAAGCTTCGGTACGTATATACGAAGTAACACGTAGCGAGCAGCATCCCCGGAATGAACCACGCCAGGCCGACCTTCAACCCATACGGCGCGGCCGCCGCGTTGTGGACAGTCAGCCCCAGCCGCGGATCCACGCTCGACGGCAATACATAAGGATACAGTCCGAAAGCCGCGCTGGTCAGCATTCCCACGATGAACAGCGACGAGCACAAGAACGGCGCGACACTCCGGCCGTGGAGCACGCGCATGCCGGCTAAGCCGGCCACCGCCAGCAGCGGAAACACATAGCCCCATGGCCGCGCGCCGAAGCCCTGGCCGATCCGCGGCTGGATCGCGAAGCTGCACCACGTGATTGCCACGGTCAGCGGCAGCAAACCCCACCAGCCGGCCTTGGCAGCTGCGCGCGCGCGTTGTTCCAACTCACCATCCGTCTTCAGCGCCACCCATAGGGCGCCATGCACCAGCAAAGTGGCGAACGCCGCGACCGCGACCAGCACGGTGTACCAGTCCAGAATGCCCACCTCGCGTCCGATGCCGAAATTGGTCCACAGCGGCAGGAAGAACTCATTGGCAGTGTCGAGCGGCACGCCGCGCACCACGTTGCCCAGCGCCGCGCCGAAGAAGATGGCCAGCAGCGCGCTCGCTCCGCCGAACACCGCGTCCCAGAACGGCTTCCACACCAGGCTGTCGATGTGATTGCGAAACTCGATCGATATGCCGCGCAGGATCAGCAGCCACAGCACCATCATCAATGGCAGATAGAATCCGCTGAAGCTGGAGGCGTACAGCGCCGGAAACGCGAAGTACAGCGTGCCGCCGCCGGCCAGCAGCCATACTTCGTTGCCGTCCCACACCGGACCGATGGAGCGCAGCACCTGCCGCCGCTCGCTGTCGGTGCGCGCCACCAGAAGCTGGACGATGCCCGCGCCCAGATCGAATCCGTCGAGCACTACGTAGACGGCGATCATCACCGCCACCAGCATGAACCAGATGGTCTCGATCATGCCGCCTCCGGTCCGCGGTCGATCTCCTGGTACACCAGCAGCAGGAACAGGATAGCCAACACCACGTACATACCCATGAAGCCGATCAACGTGAACAGCGCGTTACCGGCGGAAACATGCGGCGATACGCCTTCGGGCGTGCGCATCAGGCCATAGATGAGCCAGGGTTGCCGTCCGGTTTCCGCCGTGATCCAACCCGCCGTATTCGCGATGTAGGGAAACGGCGCGCACAGCATCAGCAACCACAGAAGTTTGCGCTGCGCGAACAGCCGGCCGCGCCAAAGCCAAACCGCGGCCAGCGCCATCACCGCGATGAAAATGGTCCCCAGCCCCACCATGATGTGATAGCTGAAGTAAAGAAGCGGGATGTTATCCGGCCAACGGTCCGGCGGGAATGCGTCCAGACCTCTCACTTGCGCCTTCCACCGTTGATAGGTCAGAAAGCTCAGCGCGCGGGGCACCACCAGGGGGTTGTCCAGCCTGTGCTTCTCCACATCCGGCTGCCCGATCAGGGCCAGCGGCGCGCCTGCCTCGCTGGTGAATAGCCCTTCCATCGCGGACAGCGTCGGCGGCTGGAGTAATGCGACATTCTTGCCTTGTTGGTCGCCGGTGGGAAACAACATGAGGACCGTCGACACGATGCCGGCGATCACGCCGACCCGCACAAATGTCCGCCCGTACGGCTCCGCCCGTTTCACCAACAGATAAAACGCGCCTACCGCGGCCATCGCGAAGCTGCCGGTGACCACCGCGCCTATCATGTTGTGCAGATACTGCCACAGCAGCCAGGGGTTCAGCAGCAACGCCCAAAAGCCCGACAACAGAATTTCGCCCCGTGGCCCCAGCGCGTAGCCCACGGGATGCTGCATCCAGGCATCGGTCGCCACGATGAAGAATCCGGAAAGCCACGATCCCAGGAAAACCAGGAAGCCCGCCACCCAGTGCCCTCGGGGTCCCAGCTTTTTTTCGCCGAACAAAAACAGGCCCAGGAAACTCGATTCCATGAAGAACGAAAAAACGCCTTCCATGGCCAGCGTCTGTCCGATGACGCCACCGGCGGACTTTGAAAAGCGCGCCCAATTGGTGCCGAACTGGAACTCCATCGGGATGCCGGTAACCACTCCCATGGCGAAGTTGATGGCGAAGATGCGCGCCCAGAATCGCGCCGCGCGATTGTAGTGCTCGTCACCGGTACCGAGGGCCATGGTCTTGAGCACCACCAGCAGCAGCGCCAGGCCCATGGTCAATTGCGGAAAGATGTAGTGGAACGTAACGGTGAAAGCGAAATGCAGCCGGTGGATTGTTAGCGCATCCATTTTGAAAACCGATGCCGCCGCTCACTGGGCAGATATCGATAATATCATACCTGAAACTATCATACTTGACAGGCGCGATTGTGCTGGATGAATGGGTAGAAATTTCGGCGGACGCGATCCAGGTCCCCAGCCGAAGCCCTTGCGCTCAGCATCTGCGCATACTCGAGCAGGGCCTGTATCTGGCCGGGCAGGTTCGAGGCGATGCGCTTCAATGTAACGGCGCGCTCGAAACCGGGAACGGCCAGAGCGTTCTCCCGCCGGCGCGCATGCAGATCCGCCGCGAGCATTATGGCCGGAGCATAATCGGGGTCGATGGACTGGGCTTGCTTACTGGCATCCAGAGCCGCGGCCGGCTGGTCGTTCTGAACGCCGGATTCCGCAAAACTCACCAGCGCTTCCGGCTTCTGTTCGCGCGGCACAGCCGCCACTAGATGGCCATACTCGATCTGAGCGTTGCCGAATGCTTGCGGAGCCAAGGCTCGCACGGCGAGCAGCTGGATGCGGTCCGCCTTAGCCGGAATATAGGCTTGCAGGCCGCCTGACGGTACGCGGAGCAGTTCGCTGCGTGCCTCGTCGAAATCCTCGAGCCGGAGCGCGGCTTCTGCGCGGCGCCATCGGCGAGTAGCCGGATTCCCCGGTTGTAGTGACCCAGGGCGGAGTCCGGCGGCCGATGGCGCAGCATGCCGGGCAGCAGCTATATGGATCCCAGGCAGATCGCCGTCGGTCGCCCGGACTCCTCCCACGTGCGAACCGAGGTCGAATATGCGGCAGAGGTTCGGATGCGCGACTTCGCGGCCGAGTTGCACTTCGCGCTTGAACCGGGCGGCCGCGGCCGGGGATGCGGCGATTTGCGGCCGAATCAGTTTGAGGGCGACGCTCTGACCAAGCTGCGTGTCAAAAGCCCCGAATACCTCTCCCATGCCCCCCGATCCCAACGGACGCACGACGCGAAAACGGCCCGCGATGAGTCTGTCTGGAGCGGGCTGGCCGATGGTTTGGCTCGGGTCCTGATCTACCGTCATTACATTGTACTCGCGCGCCCTGGTTTACCGGCGGCCCCTGGGCAACCGTCGATGCAGAATTGTGTTCTCATGCTGCCGTCACTTTGCGTAACCACCCCTACGCGCTGCGGAAAAGCCCCGAAAGGCTTTCAAGACGCCTTCAGCCGTCAACCGCGCGCCGCCGCTTTGCCTTGCTCGGCGGGCACACGCGTCGGCGTGAACCCAGTGCACGGCGGATTCGGCTTGCTGAATCTATTTGGAATCGCCAAGCCTGCGTATCGCGCATTCCAGTTGCTGCATGCGTTAGGCAGCGAGTTCATCGATGTCCACGGAACGCATCCGACGGTGGATGCATGGGTGGTCCGCAAAGACCATACGGCTACGGTTGCGACAACCAACTTTGCCATGCCCGTCATCCGATTCAGACTGAGCAGGTGGATGTGCGGCTGGCGGGCGCGCCGGCGCCGCGTACCGCCTGGATCGAACGCATCGATGAGGATCACGCCAATCCGCGGCGGCTTCCGCCTTGCGAAAGGAAGCGCAGCCGTGAAAATACGAAAACGGAAATACAATGCTCACCGCCGACCCGTTCGGTGCGTCGCGGCGGTCACCATTGAACTATAACGGAATTATGACGAAGCTAATGTTGCCGGTTTCGAATCCGCAGGGTACCGACGAGCAAATGCTGGACGCGCTACGGCGCGAAGCTTTCGACTATTTCCGCAAGGAGTTCAATCCCGAGAACGGCTTAGTCGCCGATAAGACCCAGCCAGGGTCGCCCGCGAGTATTGCGGCGGTAGGAATGGGATTGAGCGTCTACCTGGTCGCTATCGAGCGCGGCTGGATGTCGAGAACGGCGGCAGCCGGCAGAATTCTGACGCTCTTGAGGTTTTTTCGGACGAGCCATCAGGGTCCGGAAGCGGATGCTACGGGTAACAAAGGATTCTACTATCATTTCCTCGACATGCGCACCGGGTGCCGGGCTTGGCAATGCGAACTGTCGACGATCGATACCGCCATATTTATTGCGGGCGCGCTAACCGCGGCCACTTACTTCGACGGGACGAATTCCGAAGAGAGCGAGATACGCGAACTGGCTGAGATTCTGTACCTCCGGATCGATTGGCGGTGGGCGTTGAACGGCGGGAAAACCATCTGCCATGGGTGGAAGTCCGAGTCGGGTTTTCTTCCATACCGATGGAGTACCGGTTACAGCGAAGGTCTGATTCTCTACATGCTGGCGCTGGGATCGCCGACGTTCCCCATTGACGCGGCAGGTTACCGCGAGTGGACCTCCACGTTCAGACCGACGAGACTCTACGAGATCGATTACCTTTATGCCGGACCACTCTTCATTCACCAGATGTCGCACCTATGGGTGGATTTTCGCGGCGTACAGGATGACTTCAACCGGATGACGGGCATCGATTATTTCGAGAACAGCCGGCGGGCGACATACGTTCAAAGGGAATATGCGATCGAAAATCCCAATCGATTTTCTCATTATCACCAATACAATTGGGGATTCACCGCCAGCGATGGACCAGGGCCCGCCGTATGCAAAGTAGATGGCGTGCGCCGGGTGTTCTTCGACTACGAGGCGCGCGGCGTTCCCTTTGGGCCGGACGACGGTACGATTTCGCCCTGGGCGGTAGTCGCTTCTCTCCCGTTTGCTCCGGAGATCGTGATCGATACAGTGCGGCACGCCATCGAGCGTTTGGAATTGAAAGGGTACAGCCCTTACGGCTTCGATGCGAGTTTTAATCCGACTTACCCGGGGAAGAGTAGAAACCGCCACGGCTGGGTGTCTCCGTGGATCTTCGGGTTGAATCAAGGTCCGATCGTTCTGATGATTGAAAACTACCAGACGGAGTTGATCTGGAAGATTACGCGTAAATGCGCTTACCTCGCGGAGGGCCTGCGGCGCGCCGGGTTTCGCGGCGGCTGGCTGGAGCAATGACATTGCCGCAGCTTGGTGTGGCAGACCATCGCCTTTCGTGGTCTGCCGCCTTCGCGAGCGCCCGGCGAACTACGCCGTCTTCACCAGCTCGACTTCGAGGGAGATCTCGATCTCGTCGCCGACCATCACGCCGCCGCCTTCGAGGATCGGATTGTAAGTCAGGCCAAAGTTCTTGCGGCTGATCTTCGCTACGGCTTCGGCGCCGCGGCGGGTGAAGCCCCACGGATCTTTGATTTCCGGTGTGGGACCGGTCACGTCCAGGACCACCTCGCGGGTTTCGCCGCGAACGGTGAGATCGCCGGTGACCTTGTAGCCCTCCGGCCCGTCCGTCTCGATCTTCTTCGATTGGAACTTGATCGTGGGATACTTCTCCACATCCAGAAAGTCTGCGCTCTTCAGGTGCTTGTCGCGATCGGGCTCACGGGTGTTAATCGAATTGACATCGATCTCGGCGGTGACGCTGGAACCCGCCAGGTTGGACGGATCCGCTTTCACCGTGCCGCTGATTTTGCTGAACTCGCCGCGCACGTTGGCGATCATCAGGTGGCGAACCTTGAAATGCGCGCTCGAATGCGTCGGCTCGATGGTGTAGGTGGCGGCCACAGGGGTGGCCGCGGGCGTAGAACTCATTCAGAATCTCCTCTCAATAATTGATGCTACCTCTTTCACACGGGACTCACCGATGGTGCGACAGAGCAGGTCAGGAGACCCGCTGCAGGCGTGGACCCCCAATGCCACTTACTTTTCCCATAGTGGGGCAGGACTCCAGTCCTGCGGCCGGCGTCCACGCCGGCCTACTCGTGCTCGGATGGCTGATTTGGTTGCGCGAAGAGCGGGTCACGTCGGGTGATGGAGGACCCGCGCAGACCTGGAGGTCCGCCCCACAAATTATGCAGGATCGCAGTTTGTGGGAAAAGCAAGTGGCATTGGGCGTGGACGCCCACCCCACCGGCCCCGCGGCTATACTGAAGACTGTCCCCGATGCGCAAAACATTCTACGGCTGGTGGGTTACGCTGGCGGCGTTCCTGACGTTCGGCATCGCCGTCGGCCTGCCCTACTACAACATGCCGTTCTTTTATGATTATTTCCAGCGCGAATTCCACTGGACCAAGGGGCAGATCACCTTCGGCTTCCCACTGGCCGCGCTGCTGACCCTCTGGATCGGCCCCGTGCTGGTCCCGCGCTTCAGCCCGCGCAAGCTGATCCTGGTGGGCACGGCGCTCACCTGCGCGGCGTTCCTGGGCTTCGGAACCATGCACGGCTCGCTCACGGTCTACTACGCGCTCTGGTTCCTATACACTGTGGGCTACATTCTCTCCGGGCCGATCCCGCATCAGCTGATCGTCTCGCATTGGTTCCGGCGCAATCGCGGCAAGGCCATGGGGATTCTGTATGTGGGCGTGGGACTGATCGGGTTCTTCGGCTCGTACCTGGTGAAGCCGCTGACCGAGGGAACCAATTTCCACACTGCCCTGATGGTGTGGGGCGCGCTGATGTTTCTGGCGTGGCCGCTGGCCATCTTCGTAATCCGCGACCGCGCCGCGGACAAGGGACTCTATGCGGATGGCGACAGCCAACCGCCCGCCGAGAATCAGGCGGCATCGCTGAGCTTCGGCTATCTGCTGCGGCACTATTCTTTCTGGCTGCTGTTGATCGGCAGCTTCTGCTCGATCGGCGCGATCGGCGCGGTGAACTTCCACATGAAGTTCGTCTTTCTGGACCAGGGCTTCTCGGACCACACCAAGGAAGGATTGGCCCTGCTGAACTCCACATGGCGGGTGGCGTCCATGACCATCCTGGCTACCAGCATCGCCGGACGGCTGGCCATCGGCGGCCTGGCGGACCGCTTCTCGAAGAAATGGGTGATGACCGCCACTTACTTTCTGGTAGCCGCCACCATTCCCATGCTGCTGACCGTCAGCCCGTCGCGCTCGCCGGTGGCCTTCGCAGTGTTGTTCGGATTCGGCATGGGCGCCGACTACATGCTGATTCCGCTGATGGCCGCGGAGCAGTTCGGCGTGAACACGCTGGCGCGTTCGATGGCGATCATTCTGCCTGTAAACACCATCGGGCAGACCTGGTTTCCATACTTCGTTTCGATTCTGCGCGAGCGCTTTGGCAGCTACGCGATTGCGCTGGGCGCGGTGTTCGCGGTATCGGTGATCGGCGCGCTGGCCATCTTGCTGCTGCCGCGCCATCAGGCACAGGATGAGACATTTCGTTTACAAGACCCTGGACGAATTGCAGCGCGCGGCTGAGCTGGCGGGCACAGCGCATGTGCGGTTCTCGGGCGACCCGGCGCAAGTCCGGCAAGTGCTGGCGCGGCCGGTGCGGGTGGGCGCGTTCACGGTTGGAAACTCGATCGCCATCCAACCGATGGAGGGCTGCGACGGGACGCTCGATGGGGGCCCCGGCGAGCTGACCTGGCGCCGCTACGAACGCTTCGCGCGCGGCGGAGCCAAGCTGATCTGGTTCGAAGCTACGGCGGTGCGCGAGGACGGGCGCGCCAACACGCGCCAGCTTTGGATCGCGCGGCGCAACGTGGCGGAGTTCGCGCGTCTGCTGGCGCGCATCCGTGAAGTCCACCGCGAACATTGGGGCAGCGCGGACGACCTCCTGGCGCCCATCCAACTCACCCACTCGGGACGCTACAGCGTGCCGCGGCGTATCATTGCCTATCACAATCCGCACATCGACCGGAAGACCGGCACGCCGCCGGACTATCCGGCGATTACCGACGATGAACTCGAACGGCTGGAAGACGACTACGTGAGCGCGGCCGGCCTGGCTCTCGAAGCTGGGTTCCAGGCGGTGGATATCAAGGCCGTGCACGGCTACCTGATCAGCGAGTTGCTGGGCTCGAAGACCCGCGCCGGGCGCTACGGCGGCGCGCTCGAAAACCGGCTGCGGTTCATGCGCAATATAATCGGCAAGCTGCGCGCGGCGTTTGGCAACCGGCTTACCATCGCCGTGCGCATGAACGCCTTCGACGGCGTGCCGTTCGGCTGCGCTTTCGAAACTCCATATCCGTATGGTTGGGGCGTAGACGCCGCCGATCCGCTACACGAGGACTTGGGCGAAGTGAAACAGGCCATTGCCTGTTTTCGCGAATGGAGCGTCGCGCTGCTGAATATATCGCTGGGCTCGCCCTACTACAATCCGCACATTGGGCGCCCGTTCGAGAAGCCGGACGAAGGCAACTACGAACAACCCGAGCATCCGCTGGCGGGGGTGGACCGGCACTTCCGCATCGCCGGAGAGCTGCAACGAGCGTTTCCGGATCTGCCGATTGTGGGAACCGGTTATAGCTGGCTGCAGAAGTATGCCATCAACGCCGGGGCGCACAATATCGCGGCCGGCGATATCCGCTTTCTGGGCATTGGGCGCGGCGCGCTAGCCTATCCGGATTTCGCGCGCGACGCTTTGGAGAAAGGCGAGCTGGACGAGCGCCGATGTTGCAAGACGCTGACGTATTGCACCTACCTGATGCGGAAGAAAAATCATCCGCTGGGCCAGTTTCCAACGGGATGCCCTCCGTTCGATAAGGAGGGTTATGGAGAGATTATCAAGCTGGCCCGGCACAGCTAGGCGGTCATTGCCAGCGGCTGCTGGCGCTGCCACCGCTGCTTCCAGGACATCCAGGCAAGGCCGGCCACGTGGAAGACTTCCTTGGTATTCAGCGGCTTGGCCAGGACATCGTATCCACCCAGGTTCAGCACCTCGGACCACAACCGGTCGTCCGCGACGCGAGAAGTAACCACCAGCAGCGGCGGGCACTTCATCCGGCCCAGCCGGGACAGGACATCCTGCCAGGTGCCGTCCGGCAATTCGCTCTCACAGATAACCACAGGTGCGACGTTTTCCCGCAAGAACTCGAAGGACTCCTTCTGCGTGCGGGCTTCGTGCTGTTGCCAATTGGAATGTTTGAGGATATCGCGCAGATGCAGATGATCCTCGTCAAACGGGCTAACCAGCAATACTTCAACGACCTGCTGGGAAACAGCTTGCGTGTCTTCGCTATTCATGGCCTTGTCTCCTTGGCCTGATGCGCCCGGCAACAAGGCGGCCGTTTCAGGTATAAGTGGATTTTAACACAATGCGCGCTCAATATTCGCCGAAAATATGCGCAATTAAGGTACTATTTCAGACGCGCGCTGCGGACGGCTGCCCGGCATGTGCGCGCACCAATCGCCCCAGCACCCCGATGAAGCGCGGCGCATCGTTCAAGCCGGGCACCATGCGGTACTCCCGAATGCCCAATGCGAGGGCCTGCGCGCGATGCTCGATGTCGATTTCGTGCAGCGTTTCCACGTGGTCGGAGACGAATGACACGGGAATTACCAGCACGCGCCGGCGGCCCTCGTCCGCCAATCGCTTCAGCGTCGCATGCATGGAAGGCTGCAACCATTTCGATGCGCCGACTTTGCTCTGATAGCAGAGGTGCCGCCGCCCGGGCCACCGGCCCCGCTCCCAAACGAGATCGACGGTGTGCTCGATCTGCCGCTGGTAAGGGTCGCCCGCGTCGATCACCGCCTGGGGCACGCTGTGCGCGCTGAATACCATATCCACATCGTCATCATCCGGGTGGTGGGCGGGATCGCCGAACGCAGCCAGCGACGCATGGATGGACTCGGCCAGCGCGTCGATGTAGCCGGCATCCGCATGAAACTCGGTCACCGCGTGCACCCGCGGATTCCAACCGTTGGGCTGAAAGCGCCGCTTCCATTCGTTGAGGCTGCTGCCGGTGGTGGTGCGGGAATACTGCGGGTAGAGCGGCAGCAGCACCACCTCGGCGGGGGCGTGCGCCTGCAGTTCGCTAATGGCTTCCGCTGTAAAAGGATGCCAATAGCGCATGGCCACCACGACGCGGGCGTCGAAATCGCAGCGCAACTCGGCCTCCAGCGCGCGCGCCTGCCGCTGTGTAAATTCCAGGATGGGCGAACGCCCCCCGATTTCGGCATAATGATGCCGTACGTGGCGTGCACGGGTGGTGGAAATCAGGCGCGCCAGGGGCTGGCGGGCGATGCGCGCGAACGGAAAGTCGATGATGTCCGGATCGCAGAAAAGATTGTAGAGAAACGGCTCGATAGCATCGAGCGAATCCGGCCCGCCAAGTTGAAAAAGAACGACCCCTAGTTTACACATCCGTATAACGCTTGAGTGTACAACAGTTTCCGGCCCCCGCGCTGAAAAAGCTGGCAGTCCTTCCAAAAACCCTGCCTCAAACGCATACAGAATAAGGTACTTGGTAATTCTGCCTTCCAGTGGGGTAGGTTCGCAGCCTGCAGCGGCCTCGCAGGCCGCCACGCGCGCCAGCGCGTCTTTTCGTCCCCCAGTTGTGGCCCGGACCATGAGTCACACGCCGAGCTCCGCCTTCGATGACTTGTAAACAAACGCCCAACGCCAGCCAGTCAGTCGAACTCCCGCCACCGGGATGCTATGCTCAGTCCGGGATAGGTCCTTCACCGCCCGTAATGTCATGGAATGTCACAAAGACTCAAGAAGCCCGGCTGTGATACAAACGCGGGGAACTCCGTCGAAGCCAAACCGAAAAAACCAAACAAACCCAATCTGACCCTTGTTTACCGGAAGCGGGCCGCACTCCCGAGTCGCGAAAGCGACAAAGGTGGACGAAATGCAACCCCTTCCAGCTTTTTCAACGCGCCGCCCGCCCGCTGGCGTAGGGTCCCAAGCGGCTCGCCGTCGCTGGCCGCCTGGCACGCCCTGGCCGCCGAATAAGCCGAAGGAACAGGCGCGAGCCATGCCGATGCACCAGGTATATACTGGCCCATAACCGTTGCCGAGGCCATTTCGCCGGAAATTTGTCCGGCAAACCGCAACTAACGCCGCTACACCGTGTTTAAGGTATAGTGGGCCATCGGACTCACCGATGAAGTGACCCGTTGAGCAGAGCCGCGCGCTGGCTCTCAAGAAGGAACATGACGATGAATTACAACCACAAAATCTGGCGTCGAGGCCCGGGGGGGGGGCCAAAATCTCCCTTTTTGCTCCTAGCAGCGCTGGCCATTCTGATGCCAAGCGCCAGTACAGCCCAAGCCACGTCCTATCACGTTTAGTATAGTTTCAGGGGCAACCCTGATGGGACGTCACCCGCGGGGACTCTGGTAACAGATAAGACCGGTGCCCTTTATGGCACGACACATCTTGGGGGTACCTCCGGGCTTGGCACGGTGTTTGAGCTAACGCCAGCACCGTCGACACCCTGGCCGGCGACGGTACTGCACGATTTCATCGGATCCGACGGACAATATCCGAATTCAGGGGTAGTTTTCGGCAGCAATGGTGTGCTGTACGGCGCGACGCCCGGAGGCGGTGGTATAGCAGGCGCAGGGACGCTCTTCGAGCTGGCACCCCCCTCCACATCGGGAGGTGCTTGGACGCAGACGGTTCTCGCAACCTTCGGAATTAGTGGCCAGTCGCCGAAGGCCCATCTACCGGACATCGTTGCGCCGGGCAGCACGGGAGGCGTAACGGTCGCCTTATCAACACCACCAAGTAAGTGACTTATCGGATTCGTTTGAGTCACACGCCACGCCCCACCTCCTATGAGTTGAAAACAAACGCCCAACTCCAACCAGTCCGCCGGGCCCTTGCTGCCGGCATGCTATGCTCAGTCCGGGATAGGTCCTTCACCGAACGTAATGTCACGGAATGTTACAAGAAAATCAAGAAAGTCCGGCCATGTTACAATCCGGGCAACCCCGTTGAAGCCAAACCCAAA
>Ga0302324_100006064_pt1 | contig 26215 bp, 26 predicted proteins | sample Palsa_T0_1_FD_201949 | JGI IMG/M metagenome (GOLD analysis project Ga0302324, IMG submission 201949) | Peat permafrost microbial communities from Stordalen Mire near Abisko, Sweden - Palsa_T0_1 | ecosystem: Environmental > Terrestrial > Soil > Palsa > Peat permafrost | place: Sweden: Abisko... | reverse complement strand
GGCGCTAGGTCCGCGCGCCCCCCGGCGCTCGTCAGAGCGGCGGAATGCCGCGCCGGATGTCCGTCGAGAAGGTCGGGCTGGTGTCGGCCAGGCGGCCACGCTCGCTCACGTAGCCGAGCGTACGCAGCTCCTCGAGCGGATAGCGCTGATCGAGATAGCCGATGCCATAAAAGTACTCCGGCATGTAGCCCGAGAGCAGCACGCGATAGCTGAAGGGCAGGCGCCGCAGGATGCGTCTCAGCATCCGGTAAAGCACCGTGGTGCAGTTGCTCATGATGGTGTGATAGAAGCGCGGCTCGCGTACCAGCGCATTGGCTTCCGCCACGTAGGCCAGGAATAGCGCCCGCATCACCGCGGGCTCGAGATTCAAGCGGAACAAATAAGTTCTCTCGCGGCGCACGTTGGTGCGCAGGCGCACGATGTCGCGCTCTTCCGCGGCTATGACGACGAGCTCGAACTCCTTGAAGAACCCGCCGATCTCGGAGAACGACTGGCGCTTGTCGCGCCGGATCTCCACCGAGAACGCGACGTAGTCCTCGCCCGAGAATCCGAACGAGATCAGCATGTGCGCGATCGAGGGTCGAGCCCAATACGAGACGATCATGTCGAGCGAATGCAATTGCGCGAGGTCGTAACTGCGAGTGCTCCAGCGCGGCGTGTAGTCGGAGTTGCTGCGCCACTCGAAATCGCGAACTTTGTCGAGCGTCACGACGCTGCCGTCGATTTTGCCGCCGACCGTCTGCGCGACATCGTCGGCCCACTCACGCTCGTTCGAGGGCCGCAAGCTCTTCCACCAGAGCAGCAGAAGACCATGTGCCGCCGCGAACACGGCGATGCCGATGCCGAGGTGCCCGCACCAGCAGGCGCCGATGCACGCGACAGCGAAGGCCGGCCAGAGCGCGACGCCTGCGATGCGCAGACCCCGAGGCGCCTTGTACCAGAGGGCGAGCGCTCCCCAAGCCGCAACCAGGGCGACGGTCAAACTGAGGAGTAGCGTCGCTAGGATCGAGATCACGGCGCAGGCGCGCTAACGAACGCCGCGCTCTTGCAGGAACTCGCCGAGAAACTGCGCGGTGTGGCCGCTGCCGCGCTTGCGGGTGATGCTGTCCGGATCGCCTTCGGCGACCAGACGTCCGCCGTTCGAGCCGCCTTCGGGGCCGAGATCGATGATCCAATCGGCCTCCGCCATGACATCGAGATTGTGCTCGATGACGACCACCGTGTTCCCCGCATCGACCAGGCGATGCAAGACCCGCACCAGTTTCTCGACGTCCGCCATGTGCAGTCCGACGGTCGGCTCGTCCAGCACATACAAGGTGTGCTGCCCCTCGCGGCGCGCGATATCGAGGCCCACCGCGTCGGTGCGCGACTTGGCGAGCTCGGTAACCAGCTTGATGCGCTGGCTCTCGCCGCCCGAGAGCGTGGGGCTCGGCTGGCCGAGACTCAGGTAGCCGAGGCCCACGTCGGTGAGCAGCTCAACGCAATGGCGCACGGCGCGATGCGCGGCGAAGAATTCCACCGCATCATCGACCGACAGCGCGAGGACTTCGCCGATGCTCTTGCCCTTGAACAGAATGCTCAAGGTCTCGGAGTTGAAGCGCCGCCCGCCGCACACGTCGCAGAGCACTTGCACGTCCGGCAGAAAGCTCATCTCGATACGTTGGACGCCCTGCCCCTCGCATGCCTCGCAACGGCCGCCGGCCGTATTGAAAGAGAAGCGGCTCGCCGTGAAGCCGCGGATGCGCGCATCGGTGGTATCGGCATAGAGCCGGCGAATCGCGTCCCAGAAGCCGATGTAGGTGGCCGGGCAGGAGCGCGGGGTCTTGCCGATCGGCGTCTGATCCACCTCGAGCACGCGGCTCAACGCTTGCCAGCCCTCGATGGAGACACAGCCCTCGATCGCGGGCGAGGCGCCGCGCCCGTTGGCCGCCTTGGGAACGCGCGCCAGCAGGCGCTTCAAGTTGCCGAGCAGCACATCGCGCGCGAGCGATGATTTTCCCGAGCCGGAAACGCCCGTCACGACGGTGAGGCGGCCGAGCGGGATGCGTGCATTGACCTTGCGCAGGTTATGCAGGTCGGCGCCGCGGATGCGGATGGACGGTGTATCGGCAAGCACCGCGCGCCGGCGAGCGCGCGAATGCTTGAGAGGCGCGGCGAGACATCGGCCGGTGGGAGAGTCTTGCATGTGCTCGAGCTCGAGCGCGGTGCCTTGCGCGACCAACTGTCCGCCGCGGGTGCCCGCGCCCGGTCCCAAGTCGATCACGTGATCGGCGCGGCGGATGGTCTCCTCGTCGTGCTCGACCACCACCAAGGTATTGCCCTTGCTGCGCAGCCTCTCCAGGGTATCGAGCAGCGCCACGTTGTCGCGCGGGTGCAGTCCGATCGTGGGCTCATCGAGCACATAGCACACGCCCTGCAAATTGGAGCCGAGCTGGGCGGCGAGCCGGATACGCTGCGCCTCCCCGCCCGACAATGTGGTCGCCGCCCGGTTGAGCTGCAGGTATCCGAGGCCCACGTCGTGCAGGAACGCAGTGCGGCCATCGAGCTCGGCGAGCAGATCTCGGCCGATCTCGGCCTCCCGGCCGGTCAATTTGAGCTTGGCGATAGCCGCCGCAAATTCATCGACAGCGAGGTCCGTGAGCGCGCCGATGGAGCGATCGCGAAACAGCACGTTGCGCGCCACCGCATTCAGGCGCTCGCCGGCGCACTCGGCGCAGGTCGCGGGGCCGCCATCGGCCGCGCTCTCGGCGGGCTCGCGCCACTGCGCCTCCTCGCCGCTCTGTTCGGCGTCGAACTCCGGCAGGGCGAGCCCGGTACCGAAACAGCTCTTGCACCAGCCATGTCTCGAGTTGAAGGAAAACAATCGCGGATCGAGTTCCGGAAACCCGGTGCCGCAATTAGGACATGCTCGCTTGGTCGAGAACACGGCGGCGGCGCCGGGCGCTGCCACGCCATTGGCGGCGCTCTGCACGTGCATGACGCCGCGGCCGTGTTCGAGGGCGCTCAACAGCGCCGCGCGCAGTTCGTCCTCGCGCGCCGCGCTCACCTCGAGGGTCGCGACGGGCAGCTCGATATTGTGCTCGACGAAGCGGTCGAGACGCGGCCACTTCGCGGTCGGTATCAATTTGCCGTCCACGCGAAGCTCGCGAAAGCCCTTGCCGCGGGCCCACTTGGCGAGGGCGGTATAAAGTCCCTTGCGTGCGACGATCAGCGGCGCGAGCAGCGTGATTTTCTTGCCGCGGTAATCTTTCAGCAATCGCGCCGTGATTGCCTCGGCGCTTTGCGGCTCGATGCGTGCCCGGCAGCTCGGGCAGTATTGCACCCCGAGCTTCACGTACAGAAGGCGCAGGAAGTGATAAATCTCGGTCAGCGTCGCGACCGTGCTCTTGCGTCCGCCGCGGCTGGTGCGCTGCTCGATGGCGACCGTCGGTGGAATGCCGAAGATGGCATCGACGTCGGGCCGCGCGGCCGGCTGGACGAACTGCCGGGCATAGGCGTTGAGGGACTCGAGATAGCGCCGCTGGCCTTCCGCGAACAAAATGTCGAAGGCGAGCGTGCTCTTGCCGCTCCCCGACACCCCGGTGATCACCGTGAAGCGATTGCGACGCAGGTCCACGTCGATGTGCTTGAGGTTGTGCTCGCGTGCGCCGCGGATCGATATGACGGCGGGTGCGAGCGAGGGCACGGCGCGCGGCGCCGCATCGCTTACGCCGCGTGCGAGCAGGGCGCCGCCCTGCTGCGCCGCCTCGAGCAGCGCGCGGCCGGTGTGCGAGGAGGCGATGCGCATGATGTCCTCGGGGGTGCCGACGCCGACCAGCCCGCCGCCGGCATCGCCGCCCTCAGGTCCCAAGTCGATGATCCAGTCCGCCGCGCGCACGACGTCCAGGTTGTGCTCGATCACCAGGAGCGAGTGCCCGGCCTCGATGAGGCGACGGAACGAGCGCAGCAGCTTCGCGACATCGTCGAAATGCAGCCCCGTGGTCGGCTCGTCGAACAAGAAAAGCGAGCCGCGTGCGCAAGCCTTCTTCTTGGAAGCGCCCTGCACGGCGTTCTGCGCCAGATGGCCCGCGAGTTTCAGCCGCTGCGCCTCGCCCCCGGAGAGCGTGGGAACGGGCTGGCCCAGGCGCAGATAGTCGAGGCCGACTTCCGCGAGAGGCGCGAGGCGCAGGCAAACCTCCGTATCGGCGCTAAACACCTCGAGCGCCTCCGAAACGGTGAGGTCGAGGACATCGGCGATGCTCAGCGGCGCGAATCCCTCGCGGCTCAACTTGCACTCGAGGATCTCCGCCCGGTAGCGTCGCCCGTTGCAGTCCGGACAGCGCAGGTACACGTCCGAGAGAAATTGCATCTCGACGTGCTCGAAGCCGTTGCCGCCGCAACCGGGGCAGCGTCCGTTCCCCGAATTGAAGCTGAACGTGCCGGCGGTGTACTTGCGCTCGCGCGCTTCGGGCAGGCGCGCGAAGAGCTTGCGGATGGCATCGAACGCCCCGACGTAGCTCGCGGGATTCGAGCGTGTGGTACGGCCGATGCTCGTCTGGTCCACCATGACCACGCCGTCGATCTCGCGTGCGCCGCGCAGCGCGCGGTGCCGGCCGGGATTGTCGGTGGGCTTGCCGTGCGAGCGGCGCAGCGCGGGGTAAAGCACATCGTGCACCAGGGTGGATTTGCCCGAGCCGCTGACGCCGGTCACGCAAACCAGGCGATTGAGCGGGATCTCGACGTCGATGCCCTTGAGGTTGTGCTCCGACACGCCCTCGATGCGCAACGTACGGCCGGTCGATGCTTGCTCGCCGGGCGGGGGAATTTGCACGCGCCGGCGGCCCAACAGATAGTCGGCGGTGAGCGAGCCGCGCGCTGCGCCAAGCGCGCCGACGCGGCCGTCGAACACGATCTCGCCGCCATGCTCGCCGGGGCCCGGCCCTATGTCGATCAAGCGGTCCGCGGCCTGCATGACTTTCGGGTCGTGCTCCACCACGATGAGCGTATTGCCGGCATCGCGCAGCCGCTCCATCACCCCGACGATGCGCCCCACGTCGCGCGCATGCAGACCGATGGACGGCTCGTCGAGTACGAACAAAGTGTTGACCAGTGAGGTGCCGAGCGCCGTGGTGAGATTGATCCGCTGGACCTCGCCGCCGGACAAGGTGCGCGATTGGCGATCGAGGTTCAAATAGCCGAGACCCACGTCTGTCAAATATTTGAGCCGCGTGCGCACCTCCGTCAGCAACAGGTCCGCCGCCTCATCGAGCGGCGCCGGCAATGCGAGCCGCGCGAAAAACCCGAACAGCTCGTCGATGGGCTCGAGCATGAGCTCGCGGATGGTGCGGGCGGGCTCGCCAAGGCGCCAGAGCAGCGCATCCGGTTTCAGGCGGGCGCCCGCGCATGCCCCGCACTCGGTGTAGGAGCGGTAGCGTGAGAGCAGCACCCGAATGTGCATCTTGTATGCCTTGGTCTCGAGCCAGACGAAGAAGCGCCTGACGCCGTACCAGACCTTCTTCGTCCATTCGCCTTCGCCCTCGATCACCCAGCGGCGCTGCTCGTCGGAGAGATCGGCCCAGGCGACGTCGATGGGAATGCCGCGTTTGCGCGCGAACTTCAGTAAATCAGTCTGGCATTCCTCGTACGAGGCGGTCTGCCAGGGCTTGATGGCTCCGTCGCGAAGCGACAGGGTCACATCGGGAATCACGAGGCCGTAATCGACACCGATCGTGCGGCCGAAGCCGCGGCAGGTGTCGCACGCGCCGATGGGGGAGTTGAAGCTGAAGGTGCTCGGCGTCGCCTCCTTGTAGTGGATATCGCAATCCGGGCAGTGCAGCGCCGTGGAGAATCGCCAGGGCGGCTGTGTCGAGCCATCCTCGTTCTGCGGATAGACATCGAGCCGTCCTTGGCCCACCTTGAGCGCCGACTCGATCGCATCCCCCGCTCGCGCCGGTTCCACGGCTGCCCAGCGAAAACGATCCTGCATCACCTGCAGTGCGTCGGCGCGCTCCTCGTGCATCCGCGTGTAGCCCTGTCCGGCGAGCAGCGCCTTGATTTCCTTGGCGCTGAAACTCTTCGGGACGGGGACCGGGAAGGTCAGCAGCAGGCGTGGGTCGCCGGCGGCGGCCGCCCGTTGCTCGATCAGGGAGCGGATGCTGTCGACGCTGTCGCGGCGCACCGGATGCCCGCATCCCCGACAGTGCAGCACCGCCGCGCGTGCGAACAAGAGCTTCAGATGATCGTTGAGCTCGGTCATCGTGCCCACCGTCGAGCGGGACGTGCGCACCGGATTGGTCTGATCGATGGCGATTGCGGGCGGAATGCCCTCGATGGCGTCGACCGCGGGGCGGTCCATGCGGTCAAGGAATTGGCGCGCGTACGGTGAGAAGGTCTCCACGTAGCGGCGCTGACCCTCGGCATACAGCGTATCGAATACCAGCGAGGATTTGCCCGACCCGCTCACGCCCGTGACGACGATCAGCTCGTTGACCGGGATATCGAGGTCGAGATTTTTGAGGTTGTTCTGGCGTGCGCCGCGAATGCGAATGGCATCCGCGGGTGACGGATCTAGAGGCGGCATGGACCTTTCAGTGTACGGGAAGCCACCCGGCCCGATGAGAGGGGCCGAAACGGCTTGGAGGTGGAACTTCACACATTATATACCGCCCGATTGCCAGGCGACACCCGCTCGCCGAACATAGGATCTGCCATGCATACCAAGCTCACGACCGGCGCGATCGAGGGATTCTTCGGCAAACCCTGGGGGTGGCCCGCGCGCCTCGGCACAGTCGATTTTCTGCGCGATGCAGGCTTTGACTTCTACATCTATGCGCCGAAGGGCGATCCGTATCTGCGGCGCAAATGGCGCGAGCCCGCGCCCCGGGACACGCTCGCGCAGCTCGCCGCGCTCGGTGTGCGTTGCCGGGAACGAGGCATCGATTTCGGCATCGGCCTGACGCCCTTCGAGATCTACCTGAACTACGATGCCGGCGCACGCGAGTGCTTGCGCGCCAAGGTGATCGAGCTCAACGAGACGGGCGCGGACACGCTCGCAATTCTATTCGACGACATGCGCGGCGATGTCGCGGGGATCGCCGAGCTGCAGGCGCGGGTGATCGCCGAGATCACCGGCTGGAGCAGTGCCCGGCGCTTCATGGTTTGTCCCACTTACTATTCCTACGATGCGCGGCTCACCCGCGAGTTCGGGGCTCCGCCCAAGGCCTATCTCGAAGATCTCGGTCACCTGCTCGATCCGCGCATCGAGTGCTTCTGGACGGGCGAGAAGATCATCTCGCACGGATATTCGGCCGGGCATCTGTCCGATGTCGCAGCCGACCTCGGGCGCAAACCCTTCATCTGGGACAACCACATCGCCAACGATGCGAAGACGCGCAGTAATCACCTTTATCTCGACCCATCCGCCGGCTCGTGGAGCCTGGCGGCGGCGGCGGCGGCGGGACTTGCGATCAATCCCATGAATCAGCCCCATCTGTCGCGCATCGCGCTGCGCGGCTACCAATATCTGCTGACGGTCGGTCCGGACTTCGGCAGCGTGCTGCCCGACATCTGCCGCGAGTTGGCCGGGGCGCGAGTCGGCGGGCTGCTGTGCGAGGATCTTGAGTTATTGCAGAACAAGGGCTTGACCGGGCTCGAGGAAGGTACGCGGCAACGACTCCTCGAGCGCTATGAGAGCGAGGGCGGCAACCCGTACGCGGACGAGATCGCGGCGTTCTTGCGCGGCGAGTACGTGTTCGACCCGCAGTGCTTGACGAGCTGACCGCGCCGCCGGAACAGCAGCGGTTTACCTAATCCGCAATTCGAGATCCAGAGCAACGAAATTGAAACACTGCCGTGATACACCGGTATCCAGAAGCCGGTGATTGCGAAAATGTACATTACGAGAGGTGCTCCATGACGCTGTTCGACGCCGCCTACGCATTGAATGAGCTCGCGGCCGGTCGCAGCCCGGATCGGGCGCGAGTCGCCGCCGGCGCGCGGGCATTGGATCGCGTTCGCGTCGAGGCAGTCCCGGCCGACCGTGATCTGTTGACCGCCGCGAACGAACTGCATTTGGTGGCCAGCGGCGCCGCGATCGATCTCGGCAAGCGCGGCCCGGCGCGCGCGGCCGCGTTGGCCGAGGCCGCGAGGCGCATCAGCGGCAGTTGACTTTCGCTCCGGACCCGCTCCGCATAGACTACGAGGCATGAGCTTTTCTCTGTACTCCGCCGTCGTGCCCACTTACCTGCAGATTCTGGAGAGCCTTTGCGGCTGGCTCGACAAGGCCGAGTCCTTTTGCTCCGAGAAGGCAATGGCGTGCGAGCAGATCATCGAGGCCCGGCTCGCCGATGACATGCACCCCTTTGCCTATCAAGTGAAATCCGCCGCGGTGCACTCCTTGGGCGCCATCGACGGCGTGCGCCGCGGCGTCTTCTCGCCCGACATGACGGAGCCACCGGAGAGCTTTTCGGCTCTCAAGACACGGATCGTCGAGGCGCGGGCGGGCCTTCAGGCCGTCGTTCCCGGCGAGGTGGATGGTTGGGTGGGCCGCGATATGCGCTTCTCCTTCGGAGAGCGGCACATCGATTTCAGGGCGGAGGACTTTCTCTTGTCCTTCTCGCAGCCGAACTTCTATTTCCACGCGGCAACCGCCTACGACATCCTGCGCTGGAAAGGGATTCCGATCGGCAAGCGGGATTTTTTGGGACGCGTGCGTCACCTGCAAATGAAGGGGTAGGGCTAGTCGGCGCGGGGCGGCGCCAACGCCTTGTCCCACAGCTCGAAGCCCGAGCGTCGACCGTAGCCGCGCGCGGCATAGAAGTCGCGCGCGCGCTCATTCACCAAGCCGAGCTGCAGCTGGAGCCGCCTCACGCCGTGCTCGCGCAGATCATTCTCCGCCTCCAGCAAGAGCGCGGCACCGATGCCCCGTCGACGAAATGCGGGAGTCACGAAGAACTCATCGATCTCCGCCGTCGTGCCGCCGTGCTCGAGGCTGAAGACGAGCACGGCGAGCAGATAACCGCCTACCTCGCCTGCTTGTTCGGCCAGCCAGCATCGTGCCCCACCGTCCGCGAGTAGCGTCGCGCGCAGCAGACTCTCGATACGTCGGGCGTCGAATCCCGCGATGCTCTCGAACGACCAGTACTGCTCCACCAGGTGTACCAGCGCCTGCAAGTCGTTCGGAGCGGCAGCGCGAATGAGGGGCTCGTCAGAGTTCATGTGGACACCTTACTCTCTTGCGCCTCTGCGCAGCCGTCGTTGCCGCCGGCTGAAACTTCCCTTGCGCCCGGACGCGTGAGACTCCATCGTATCCGCGCCATGGCAACTTTCATTCTTGTCCACGGGGCGCTGCACGGCGGCTGGTGCTGGAGCAGGCTGGTTCCGCTGCTCGAATCCCAAGGCCATCGCGTACTCGCGCCGGATCTGCCGGGTATGGGAGCCGATCCTACTCCCCTGTCCGAGGTGACCCTGAGCACATGGGCGGAGTTCATCGCTCGCCGATCGCGCGAAGCGGGTGAGCCGGTGATCCTGGTGGGACATAGCCGCGGCGGCACGGTGATCAGCGAAGCGGCCGAACTCGCACCGCAGTCGATGCTCGGCCTGATCTACCTTGCAGCGCTGCTGCTGCCCGCCGGTGGAAAAGCGTTCGAAGCGGCGGTGGCGCAGGAGGCACGCCGTGCGTCAGGATCAGCCGCGGGCGCATCGGATGAGATCTCGCTGCGCGTCGAGCCCGAGGCGGCGCGCGCGCTGTTCTACAACCGTGCAAGCCCGGAGGATGCGATGTGGGCAAGCGCTCGGCTTTGTCCGGAACCGATTGCGCCGAACGTGACTCCGCTCACCGTCAGCGGCGATCGCTGGGGACGGCTGCCGCGTGCCTACATCGAGTGTCTGGATGATCAGGCGGTGCCGATCGGCTTGCAGCGGAGCATGCAGGCGGCATTGCCATGCGATCCCGTGGTGACGATGGACAGCGATCACTCGCCGTTTCTATCCGCGCCTCGAGCCTTGGCCGCGCACCTCGCGGATATCGCCTCGAGATTCTCTACGCGCTGACCCTCGGGAGCTATCTGCCGGCGAATTGTTCCATCATGAGGCCGGTTCCGCCGCGGGTGACGTGAGCGACGACGGCGGTGCGGCGATGGATCTTGGTGATCAATCCCAGATTGATCGCGAACGCGAGCTGCACTTGTTGTCCCTTGCGCAGGCCAAGATTCTCCGTCTCCACGAACACACCGTTCGCGCTCAGGTTCTTCGCCTTGCAGATTCTGCTCTTACGCCCCGACATGATCACGTACACGGTGGTGCGTGCGCGGTGACGGGTATGCAGACGACGCTCCATCCTTTAGATCCTGAATTCTGACGTGGCGGGAAGCGTCCATTATGCACACGGAACGGCGCTTCGCGAAGCGTTCCATGCCGCATCGCTCGATAAGTAAAATCGGACAAGATTTACCCGGCCGGCGGCGGGTTTTTCGATGCGCCCTGCTTAGGCGATATCTTTTCTGCGGATCGCGAGCTGTTCCGGTGCCTCGATTCCCATTTTCACTCGGCGTCCGGTTCCGCCGAGCAGCGTGATCAAGATCGGTCCGTTCGCAAAGAGCTGCGCGAGCGTCATGCTTTCGTCCACACCGTCCGCAGGTTGGATCACGATGGACTCATCGGCGCGGCGGCTGAGGACGAGCATGTCAGGCCTTCGCCAGCGGGCGCTGCGCCCGGGCAAAGGTCTTGCCCTGGGCGGTGTAGGTTAGGGGGGCCGCGCCGCGAACGATTCCGAGAAGCTGCTGCAGCTGATTCTGGCGCGTATGGATGATGTAGCCGTTCACTTGGTTCGAGGACCGGCAGCCGGCCACGAGCTCCATGAGAGTACGCCAGCGCTGTGCGACGGTGGCGGCGAGGCCGGTGTCGCGCGGGACGCGCGCGCCCGGTAAATTCTGTACCGCGGCGGTCGCGAGCGTGCGACGCTCGTCCTCCATTTTCTCGATGCTGCCGAGCAGACGCGTTTTTTCCGCCGCCCGCTCCTCGACATCCGCGGGAGATGAGCCGGTCAACGCTGCGCGTTCGCTGTCGAGGACGGACGCGAGCGAGCGGGCTGCCTCGATCTCGCGATCTAGCAATTCCTCGAGCCGGCGGCGCGCGTCCTCGCTCATGGGTGCTACTTGAGGCCGCTCTCGGCCTGCAGCATCTTGTCGGCGATGCTGGAGGCATCGATCGTGTAGGTGCCGCTGCTGAGGGCCTGCTTGATCGAGGCGACTTTCGCGCTATCGACCACGGGCGTCTGCGCGATCGCATCGGAGAGCTTCTGCATCGACCGGCCGGAGGTGGTCAGAGTGACTTGATCGCCCGAGGACGGGCTCGCTGCCGGTGCCTCCGTAGGCGACTTATCAGCAGCAGCAACGCTGCCGGTGCTCGAGCCCTTCAGGGGGGCGAGCGGCTCGGACGTTGGTAATCCACTGATTTTTGATGCCACCGAAATCACTCCTGGGCGGGGAAGACACCCTTGCCCTCGTTATCGTCAAAGTAGGGAAGGACTTTAACCGTCCGACCCGCCTTCCTCGTGCAAATATCGACTAGAACTTGTATCGGCTGAGACTTGCATCACTGAAGGGCTATTGCAAAACAATTTCCACCGTCTGCTCGGAGCGCGCCACGCCCTCGACAATCTTGCCGGATGACAGGTTCTCCACCTTAACCCGTTGATTGATCAAGGCATCGCCCATTGCTTTGCCCTGCGTGCGAATGCTCATGGGCCCGTAATCCGCGATGAGCGTCACGGTTTGGCCCCGTTGCACGGCCTTCGACGCCACCAGATATTGATTCGTGATCACGGCGCCGCTCGAGATCGGCCGCGCGGCGGTCAGCCCGAAGGCGACCGTCGGATCGTCGAGATAGCCCGGCGGCAGCTCCGGAATGTCGCGCTGCTCGATGCGCACGTCCTTGTCCGTAAGCACCGATCCGGCCACGATGGCACGCGCCGCGATGGCGACCGGCGAGGTGCCCACCATCCGGACCGACACATATATATGCCACGGCGGCGTGCTGGGGCAGCGCAGCTCGACCATGATCCGATCACGCATATGCCCCCCCGCGCCCACCACCGGGGTGATCGGCCGGTTGCAGCGTTGCAGGCGTATGTGAGCTTCGATAGGACCGGCAACGAGCCGCTGCCGATCGCTCAACGGCGGCAAACGCAGCGCGGCCTCCTTTTGCGCGAGCGCTTCCAGCACTCTGAGATCTTCGACATCGGTACTCGTGGGATTCGCACCGGGCGTCGCTGCGCCGGGCGCTCCCACGCCGGGCGCTCCCACGCTGGGCATATCTGCACTGGTGAACGGAGGACACAGGGTCGCGAGCCCGAGAACAAAAAGGCAGCGTCGAATTCTTGACAGATTTCGCATGGTACCGAAGGACAAGCAAGGGACGTGCCAGGACGCATGGCGGCGCGGCGGTGCGCGGCAAAGCTTTGCCGCCGCCCCTTCGCCGGCGGCAGGAGTTGCCCGCTGCCGCGGCGGACGAAGCGGCCAAATCGTGCCTGCGGGCGGCCGGATGCTCGGTTCGCGGCGTTGGCATAGCTCTTGCTCTACTCCCCAGCGAGGAGATCTGAACCATGTTCGACAACGTTTTCGGAATACACGAGCAGGCGCTGATGGTGCACGGGCAACGTCTCGGCGTCTTGGCCGCCAACCTCGCCAATGCGGACACGCCGGGATACAAGGCGCGCGACATCGATTTCGGTGCCGTGCTCGCGGGAACCCAGGGTGAGACCCAGATGCCGCTTCAGGTCACACACGTCGCGCACATCACCTTCGACGACCCCGACGCACCGGTCGCCGATCTGAAGTACCGCAATCCTTATCAATCCTCGCTCGACGGCAACACGGTGGAAATGCCGGTCGAGCAGGCGGCTTTCTCGGAGAACAACGTGCGCTTCCAGGCCAGCCTCAATTTCATCAACGGGACGATCGCCGACATGCAGCTCGCGATCAACGGCTCGTAGCGCAGGAGAGGATCGATGTCGCTATTCAATGTGTTCAATATTTCCGGCAGCGCGATGAACGCCGAGACCATCCGCCTGAATGCCACGGCCAGCAATCTCGCGAACGCGGAAAGCGTCAACGGCGATGCCAGCAAGGTCTACCGAGCGCGGCATCCGGTGTTCGCCGCGATGATGGACAACGACTCGGGCGTCGAGGATCAGGACGCATCGTCAGGCGTGCGCGTCCTCGGCGTCGTGGAGAGCACCACGCCGCCGCTCAAGACTTATCAGCCCGATCATCCGCTCGCGGACAAGGATGGGTTCGTCTACACCTCGAACGTCAACTCGATCGAGGAGATGACCAACATGATCTCCGCCAACCGTTCCTTCTCGACCAACGTCCTCGCAGTCAATACGGCGCGAGATCTATTGCTCAAAGTCATCTCGATGGGCCATTAATCATGATCAGTCACATTCACGCAACTCAGACCGGCGGCACCACGGGCACGGGCGGCAGCACAGGCACCACCGGGACCGGCAGCAGCAGCACGAGCTCGACTTCGACCGCGAGCGCCAACGGCGTCACGCTGGGCGGAACCGATTTCCTCACCCTCATGCTCGCGCAGTTGAAAAACCAGGATCCGACCAGCCCCGTCGACAGCAACGAGTTCTTGAGCCAGCTCGCCTCGTTGAGCGAAGTGCAGGGCATCACGCAGCTCAACAGCTCGTTCTCGGCGCTTTCGAATTCGCTCGTCTCGGGTCAGGCGCTGCAGGCCTCCTCGCTCCTCGGCCACCAGGCGCTGGTCGCGAGCTCGACGGCCACTCTCAGCACGGCCGGCGGCACGGTCACGGGCGCGGTCAGCGTGCCGCAGACCTCATCCGACGTGACCCTCAACATCACCAACAGCTCGGGCGTGCTCGTGAACTCGATCAATCTCGGCGCGCAATCCGCAGGACTCGCGAACTTCACCTGGAACGGACAGACGACCAGCGGCTCGACGGCGCCCGCGGGTACCTACAGCTTAAGCGCGCAAGTGAGCGGCGTGACGGGCGGCACCGCCATCACGACGCTGGTGGGCGGGACGGTGGACAGCGTCACCATGGGCTCGGGTTCCACCGGACTCACGCTGAACATCTCCGGGCTCGGCAGCGTGCCGTTCAGCAGCGTCCAGCAGATTTCGAATTAATTTCTAGAGGAGTTTGAATCATGGCTACTTTCAATATCGCATTATCGGGCTTGACGGCCGCCAGTTCGGCGCTGGACATCACCTCGAACAACATCGCCAATGCCGACACCACCGGCTTCAAGAGCTCGCAGGCGGAGTTCGGCGACGTGTTCTCCTCGAGCGCGGTGAATCTCAACACCTCGACCTCGGGCGAGGGCGTGCAGCTCATCTCCTCCGCGCAGCAATTCACGCAGGGCGACATCACCACGACCTCCTCGCCGCTCGACATGGCGATCAGCGGCAACGGATTCTTCACGATGGACAGTCCGAGCGGCTACGTCTACACCCGGAACGGTGAGTTCACGGAGGATCAGAACGGCAACGTCGTCAGCGCCACGGGACAATTCCTGCAGGTCTACCCGCCGCTCGCGAACGGCGGCTTCAACACCGGAGCGTTGCAGAACCTCAATCTAAACACCGCGCAGAGCGCTCCGCAGGCGACCTCGACCGGCGTGGTGACGCTGAATCTGCCGTCGGACGACACGGTGCCGACGGCGACGCCGTTCGATCCGACGAACTCCGACACCTACTCGCAATCGACTTCCACCACCGTTTACGACTCGCTCGGCAACTCCTATCCGGCGACCTTCTACTTCACGCAGACCGCAACACCGGGGACGTGGGATGTAAACATGACGGTGAACGGCACGCAGGTGGGCGCCACGCAAACCCTGACGTTCAACTCCGCCGGTACCCTGACCACACCTGCGACCGGCAACGTCGCGTTCGGCGGCTACACGCCCGCCGACGGCGCAACCGCGATGAACATGAGTTTCAACTTCGGCGAGACGACCCAGTACGGCACGTCCTTCGGCGTGAGCTCCATCACGCAGAACGGCTACACGACCGGCCAGTTGAGCACCGTCTCGGTCGACTCCACGGGCGTCGTCTCGGCGGTGTATACCAACGGCCGCTCGACCGACCTAGGACAGCTCGCGATAGCGAACTTTCCGGACCCGCAGGGTCTGCAGCAGCTCACCGATACCAATTGGGCGCAAACCTTTGCCTCCGGCACCGTGGTGCAGGGCACGGCCGGATCAGCCGGGTTCGGCACCGTCCAGTCGAGCGCGCTCGAGAGCTCGAACGTGGATCTCACGACGGAGCTCGTGAACATGATCACCGAGCAGCGCGCCTTCCAGGCGAACGCCCAGGTGATCACCACCGCCGACCAGATGTCGCAGACCGTGATCGGTATCGCCACCAATGGATAGAGGACTCTATGTGGCCATGACGGGCGCCAAGCAGATCATGCAGGCGCAGGCCGTCAACAACCACAACATCGCGAACATCAACACGGTTGGTTTTCGCGCCGACGCGGTGTCCTTCGTGAGTCAGCCGATTTACGGGCCCGGATACGCGACCCGCGTGAACGCGGTCGCAAGCGATGCGGGCACCGACTTCTCGAGCGGCGTGATGCAGGGCACCGGCCGCGACCTCGACGTCGCCGTGAACGGCAGCGGCTACATCGCCGTCATGGGGAGCGACGGCACGGAGGCCTACACCCGCGCAGGCGATCTGCGGGTAGGCGTCGATGGCTCGGTCACGACCGCGGCCGGGCAGCCGGTGCTGACCGAGTCGGGGCCGCTCAACATACCGCCGGCCACGACGGTCACGGTCGGTAATGACGGCACGATCTCCATAGTGCCGCTCGGCCTGAATCCGATCGGCATTGCGCCGACGGACCGGATCAAGCTGGTGAATCCACCGCAGAAGGACCTGCAAAAGGGGAGCGACGGGCTCCTGCGGCTGAAGGACGGCAGCAAGGCCGAGACCGATCCGAACGTGACCGTGACGTCCGGCGTGCTCGAGTCGAGCAACGTCAATGCCGCGCAATCCCTGATCAACATGATCGAGCTGCAGCGCCTGTACGACTTTCAGGTGAAGAGCATGAACTCGAGCGATCAGAACGAACAAACCGCCGAACAAATGATGTCGAACGCTTCGTAGAGGAAACTGAACCATGAATCTCGCACTTTGGTCCGCAAAGACCGGTCTCGACGCCCAGAACACGCAGATGTCGATCATCGCCAACAACCTCGCGAACGCGAACACCACCGGCTACAAGTCGCAGCGCGCGGCGTTCCAGGACCTCATGTACCAGAACGTTCGCCAGGTCGGCGCGCAGAGCACGCAGAATACCCAGTACAGCACGGGCCTCACGCTCGGCACGGGCGTGCGCATCGTCGCCACCGAGGCGAACTATGCACAGGGCAGCGCCACCACCACGAACAATCCGCTCGACCTGGAGATTTCGGGCCAGGGATTCTTCCAGATCACGATGCCGGACGGCTCGCTCGCTTACACGCGCGACGGGTCTTTCACGCTGGACAATCAGGGCAACGTCGTCACGGCGAGCGGCTATCCGATCCAGCCCGCGATCACGGTTCCCGTCGGCACCCAGTCGGTCACGGTGGGTACCGACGGCGCGGTCACAGCCGTCTCCGCGGCCGGTAAGACGACGCAGATCGGGCAGGTGCAGCTCGCCGACTTCATCAACGTGCAGGGTCTGCAGAACATCGGCAACAACCTGGTCATCGAATCCGCCGCGAGCGGCTCGCCGCAGACCGGCACCGCCGGCGCCAACGGTCTCGGCACCATCCAGCAGGGCTCGCTCGAAACCTCGAACGTGAACACGGTCACCGAGCTCGTCAACATGATCGAGTGTCAGCGGGCCTACGAAATGAATTCTAAAGCGATCACGACCACCGATCAGATGCTGGAATACCTGACGACTAACCTGTCATGATCAACTCCCGCATCCACGTCGGCGCCGCGGCGGCGATCGTCGCGGCGATCGGGCTCGCCGGCTGTTCCTTGTTCCAGAGTCACGATCACAAGCCGGATCCGGCCACCACGCGCAAGTTGCCTGCGCCCGTGCCGCGCACCGACGGGGCCATCTATCAGGCCGGACAGGAGATGGCCTTGTTCGCGGACCTCAAGGCGCGGCGCGTGGGCGATGTGCTCACCATCGTGCTCAACGAAGCGACCGCCGCGAGCAAAAACGCGGCCACCACGACCTCGAAGACCTCGGCGGTAACCGATACCGGGCCGACGATCTTCGGCAAGTCCATCACGACCCATGGCGTGCCGATCCTCGACACCACCATGTCCGGCTCGCACACGTTCGACGGCGAGGGCACCGCATCGCAGGGCAACAGCTTCGTCGGCTCGCTCACCGTGACCGTCACCGAGGTACAGAGCAACGGCAATCTGGTCGTCGTCGGCGACAAGACCTTGAAGCTCAATCAGGGCGATGAGTTCATCCACATCTCCGGCGTCGTGAGACCCGCCGACGTGGCGACCAACAATACCGTCACGTCCGACAAGATCGCCGATGCACACATCAGCTACTCGGGCAAGGGCGTCATCGCCAACGCGAACCGCATGGGCTGGCTGACGCGCTTCTTCAACTCGGTCCTATCGCCTTTCTGAGTACGCAATCCATGTCGAAAATCGTCCACCGTCTCTCGATTCTGGTCGGCCTCGGGGCGCTGGTCGCCTTCACGGCGAGCCCGCCCGCGGCGCACGCCGAGCGCATCAAGGACATGGCCCAGGTACAAGGGGTGCGTACCAATCAGCTGGTCGGTTATGGCCTGGTGGTCGGTCTCGACGGGACCGGCGACCAGACGAGCCAGGCGCCGTTCACCATTCAGTCGCTCACCAACATGCTCGCGCAGTTGGGCGTCGTGGTGCCCACGAACGTGACGCCGCAGCTCAAAAACGTCGCAGCGGTGTCGGTGCACGCGGAGATGCCCGCCTTCGTGAAGCCGGGACAAACCATCGACATCACGGTGAACTCGATCGCCAATGCGAAGAGCCTGCGGGGCGGATCGCTGCTCGTCACGCCGCTCCACGGCCTCGACGGCCAGATCTATGCCATCGCCCAGGGGAACCTGATCGTGAGCGGCTTCGGTGTACAAGGGAGCGACGGCTCGAAGCTCACCGTCAACGTGCCGAGCTCGGGACGCATTCCGAACGGGGCCACCGTCGAGAAGGCGGTTCCGACGCAGATCGCACAGGGCGACGCCATCGTCCTGAATCTGAATGACCCCGACTTCACCACGGCCACGCGCCTGGTGCAGGTGGTGAATCACGGCATCGGCACCGACATCGCAACCATCATCGACGGCGGGTCGGTGCGCGTGCGTGCGCCCCTCGACATCACGCAGCGCGTCGCGTTTCTCTCGACGGTCGAGAATCTCGAGATCGACCCGGGGAGCGCCGCGGCGAAAGTGATCATCAATTCGCGCACCGGCACGGTGGTGATCAGCAGCAACGTGCGGGTGAGTCCGGCGGCGGTGTCGCACGGCTCCCTGACGGTCAGCATCAAGGAAGAGCAGAAGGTGAGCCAGCCCAACGCGCTGGCGGCCGGCACCACGACCACCACCACCAGCTCCACGATCAATGTCGATCAGGGCTCAAATCGGATGTTCTTGTTCAAGCCGGGGGTGGAGCTGGAACAGATCGTGCATGCAGTCAATGAGGTCGGAGCTGCGCCCGGCGACTTGGTCGCCATCTTGGAAGCGCTGAAAGAGGCGGGAGCGCTCCAGGCCGAGTTGATCGTGATCTAACCGATTGAGGGTTCCGGAATGACCTCGCCGCTGTCCACTTCGCTGTCCCCGACCTCCGCCGCGCCGGAGGTCTCGACGCAGGCAAATACCTATACGGACTTGAATGCGCTGGCCTCCCTCAAGAACGCGCCGGCCTCCGCCGCAACCATCAAGGCCGTGTCGGAGCAAGTCGAGGCGCTCTTCCTGCAGATGATGCTGAAAAGCATGCGCGATGCCAGCGACGCGACCGGGGAGCAGACCAGCAACGAGACCGGCATGTACCAGGACATGTTCGACAAACAAGTGGCGCTTACCCTGAGCAAGCGTCAAGATCTCGGCATCGCGCGGCTGTTCGAACGGCAGCTGGGCGGGAAAGCGCCGGACGGCAAAGAGCAGGGTTTGAAGAATCTGGGCGCCGCCCAAGGCGGGGCGCAATCCTCGTACCAACTCAAACAGCCGCCCAAGGAGACGCTCCCCGATTCTCGCGGCCGTGCCGCACCGCCGACCGGCGCGAATATCTCCGAACAAGCCTCGGAGTTCGTGCAGCAGGTGCTGCCCACCATTCGACAGGCGGCCGCCGCCATCGGCGTCAACCCGCTCGGCATGCTCGCGCAGGCGGCACTCGAGACCGGCTGGGGCCAGCGCATGCCGCGTACCGCCGACGGCAGCTCGAGCTTGAACCTGTTCGGGGTGAAGGTGGGCGGCGATTGGAGCGGCGCACGGGCCGTGGCGGATACCGTGGAAATCAGCGACGGCGTGGCGAAGCAGACCCGCACCGCCTTTCGGGCCTACGGCTCCATCGAGGAAAGCGTCGGCGATTTCGCCCGCCTGCTGACGAGCTCGCCGCGCTATCGCGACGCAGTCGCCGCGGGCGGCAGTGCCCAGGCGTATGTACAGAGCATCGCCAAGGCCGGGTATGCCACCGACCCGGAGTACGCGAATAAGTTAAATGAAGTGCTGAACAGCGGCACTTTGCAGGCGGCGCTCGGTGCGCGGCTCGCAAAACTTTAGAAACAGCGGCGGCGGCCGATAGAGCGTGAAGTAGATCTCGGCGTCGCGGAGAGAATAGCTTGTCGAGCATATTTGGGATTGACCTATCGGCACTTCAGGCCTTTCAACAGGCCATCGAAGTGACGAGCAACAACGTCGCGAACGCGAGCACGCCGGGCTACGACGAGGAATCGATCGAGTTCGGCGCCGCGCTCCCGCAAGACGCCGGCGGCTTCGCGATCGGATCGGGCGTCGACGTCACGGGCGTGCAGCGCGCCTACAGCCAGGCGGCCGAGACCCAGCTCAACACCTCGCAGAGCACCTTGTCGCAGCTCACCTCGCTCCAGAACTACACGAGCCAGATCGACAACTTGTTCGGCACCACCGCCGGCGGGCTGACCACGGCGCTGCAGAACTATTACAGCGGATGGTCCGCGGTGGCCGACGACCCCACCTCCACGGCAGCCCGGCAGGCGCTGCTCGGCGATGCGAGCGCGCTTTCCGCCAACCTCAACTCCACGAGCTCGCAGCTCCAGGAAATGAATTCGGACGTCAACACGCGCATCACCGCGGACGTCAATCAGATCAATTCCATCGGCACGCAGATCTCGACTCTGAACGCGCAGATCGCGCAGAGCACGGGCTCGGGCCAGGCCCCGAACCAGCTGCTCGACCAGCGCGATGAACTGGTCTCGAATCTGTCGCAGCTCGCGGGGGTCACCACCACGAGCAATACCGACGGCTCGATCAACGTGTACCTGGGGAACGGTCAGCCTCTGGTCCTCGATCAGAACACCTACGCGCTCAGCACCGTGCCGAATCAATTCAACGCCTCGCAGCTCGAAGTGGCGAGCACGGCGTCCGACGGCGCCTCGATCTCAGGCTCGATCACGTCCGGAGACTTGGGCGGGCTCTTGTCGGCGCGTACGCAAGCCATCGATCCCGCACTCAATCAGCTGGGACAGATCGCCACGGCGGTCGCGCAAAGCGCCAACACGCAGCAAGCCTCGGGTCTCGACCTGAACGGCGATCTGGGTTCGGCACTCTTTTCGGTCGGCGCGCCGGTGGCCACGGCCTCGAGCGCCAATACCGACGCGACGACGGCGAGCGTCAGCATATCGAACGTCGGCGCGCTCACGTCGGACAACTATTTGCTCTCGTACAACGGTGGAGCGTATACGTTGACCGATACCACGACGGGCGCGAACGTCGCGCTCACGGGTGCGGGCACAAGCACGAGTCCGCTCACGGCGAGCTCGGTGGGTCTGTCCATCGTGCTCTCGGGCACGCCGGCGTCGGGGGATCAATTCCTGGTTCAGCCGACGGCGCAGGCCGCGGGAACCATCGGGGTCGCGCTCACGGATCCCTCGGGCCTCGCAGCGGCGGGCGCCGTCCAGAGCTCCGCAGCCGACACCAATGCCGGCAGCGCCACCATCAGCGCGGGCACCGTGCTCGATCCCACGAACCCGAACCTGCTCAACAGCACGACCATCCAGTTCTTGACCCCGACGACCTACTCCGTCAACGGCGCGGGCAGTTTCGCCTACACCTCGGGCGGCAATGTCGATCTCAACGGGTGGCAGGTGCAGATCACCGGTACCCCCGCGGCGGGCGATACCTTCACGGTGCAGAGCAACGCGGGCGGCACCGGCGATAACACCAACGCCCTCGCAGCCGCGAATCAGCAGACCACGGGCGTCCTGTCGAACGGCACGATCAGCGTGTCGGGGGCCGTGGGCGCGCTCATCAGCGGAGCAGGCGCCCAAGCGCAGCAGGTGAACACCGCGCAAACGGCGCAAACCGCCGTGAACACGCAGGCGAGCACCAACGTGCAGTCGGTCTCCGGCGTCGATCTCGACGACGAGGCGGCCAATCTCATGCAATGGCAGCAAGCCTATCAAGCCTCCGCGCAGGCGCTGTCGGTCGCGAACAGTTTGTTCACGACTTTCATGGACTCGATCAACGGCACTTACTCTTAAGGATATAGGCAATGCGCGTCACTCAAAGCATGGAGCAGACCCAGTTCCTGACCGCGCTCAACCAGCTCGAGTCGAGCATCTCCAACACGCAGAGCGGCATCTCCTCGGGGCTCGCGTTCACGACCGCGTCGCAAGATCCCGTCGGTGCGGGCCTCGTCGCCGGTTACAACCAGGTGCTCGCGCAAAGCCAGCAGTACACCTCCAACGGCAGCAGCGCGACCGGCAGCTTGAATATCGAGGACAGTGCGCTCACGCAATTGCAGAACCAGCTGCAGAGCCTGCGTGATCTCGCGCTCGAGGCCAACAACGCCACCGAGTCACCCGCCGATTTGAGCGCCATCGCCACGCAAGTCCAGCAGATCCAACAAAGCATCCTGTCGGTCGCCAACACCCAGGACGGCAGCGGCAACTACATCTTCGCCGGCTACTCCACGCAGACCCAGCCGTTCGCGCAGACTGCGACCGGTGCAAGCTACAGCGGCGATCAGGGGCAGCGGCAGGTGCAAGTCGGCGCCGGGCAGACGGTGGTGGTCGGGGACAACGGCGATCTGGTGTTCAACCAGATCAAGAACGGCAACGGCACGTTCAATGTGACTGCCGCGAGCGCCAATGCCGGCACGGGTATCATCGGCGCGACCTCCGTGACGGATCCGGCGGATTACGTCGCGGGCACTTATTCGATCAACTTCACCGCGCCGGGTACCTACCAGGTGGTGAACTCCGGAGGAACGGTGGTCACCTCGGGCGCTTACACGAGCGGACAGGCCATCAGCTTCGCCGGCATGCAGGTCACGCTATCGGGTACGCCGGCGAGCGGCGATTCCTTCGCCGTCGCGCCGAGCACGGACCAGAGCGTGTTCACCACCGTGCAAAATCTCGCCAATGCCTTGCAGGTGAGCACGACGAGTTCGACGGGAGAGGCGCAGCTCAACAATGCGATCGCGAGCGCCATCAACGGCATCGACCAGGCGCTCGATCAAACGCAAACAGTGCAGTCGAGCGTCGGCGCGCGGCTGAATACCATCACCACCGCTCAAGCGGTGGCCACGACCCAGCAAACTCAGCTGCAGCAGTCGATCTCGAACATCCAGAGCCTGGATTACCCGACCGCCGTGACGAACCTCGACTCGGAAAACACGACTTTGAGCGCCGCGATGGAAGCCTATACGCAGACCGAGGGGCTCTCGCTCTTCAAGTATCTCCAGGACTAGAGAAATCTCCAGGACCGGAGGGGATCCCAAAGGCTAGTGATGATGGCCGCCGGCTCCGTGCACGTGGCCGTGCTCGAGCTCCTCGGCGGTCGCGTCGCGCACCTCGACCACTTCGACGTCGAAATGCAGCGTCTGATCGGCGAGCGGATGATTGCCGTCGAGGGTGACCATGTCGCCGACGACCGCGGTCACCGTGAATACCCGCATGCCCTCATCCGTCTGCGCCTGAAACTGCATGCCCTTGCGAATCTCGCCCGCGCCTTGCAGGGAGCGCTTGGGTACGCGCTGCACGAGCGTCTCGTTGCGCGTGCCGTAGCCCTCCGTGGGCGGCAGGCTCACCTCGATGCGGTTGCCCTGGGTTTTGCCTTCCAGCGCCTTCTCGAGGCCCGGCACGAGATTGCCGTGGCCCTGAATGTAGGCGAGCGGCTCGCCGCCCGCGGAGCTGTCGAGCACCTTGCCGTCGTCGTCTTTGAGCGTGTAGTGGATCAGCACCACGCTGTCTGCCGCTATTTGCACCTAAGAATCTCCTGTGCGCCGTTCCCGGCGCGTCTATGCGCCGTCGCCGACGCGGAAACAAACTACTTCGCGATTCGTCCCTCGAGGTCGTAGGGGCCCGATTTGGTGACCCGCACCTGCGCCCAATCGCCGATCTTGAGGCCCTTGCCGTCGAGGATGCGCACCACGCCGTCGATCTCCGGCGCATCGCTCGATGAGCGCGCGATCGCGACCTCGCCGTCGATACGGTCGATCAGGACTTGCAGCGTGCGGCCGACTTTTTTCTTCAGCCGCTTGGCGCTGATCTCGGCGGAGAGCTCCATGAAGCGCTCACGCCGCTCGTGCTTCACTTCGTCGGGTACCGGCGTCTCCCTCAAGGCATTGGCCGTGGCGCCCTCGACCGGAGAATATTCGAAGCAGCCGACGCGGTCGAGTTGAGCGCTGCGCAGCCAATCGAGGAGCTCCGAGAACTCCTCCTCGGTCTCGCCGGGGAATCCGACGATGAAGGTACTGCGGATCGCAATGTCCGGTACGTCGCGCCGCCAGGCGGCGATGCGATCGAGCGTGTTCTCCGCCGCGGCCGGCCGGCGCATCAGCTTCAAAATGCGCGCGCTGGCGTGCTGAAAAGGAATGTCGAGGTACGGCAATACCCGCCCATCGGCCATGAGCTCGACCACCTGATCGACGTGCGGATACGGGTAGACGTAATGCAGCCGGATCCACACGCGCAGCTCACCCAATGCCTCGGCGAGATCGTAGAAGCGTGTGCGGCGCGCGATCCCGCGCCACGGCTCCTCGGCATATTTCAGGTCGGCGCCGTAGGCGCTCGTGTCTTGCGAAATGACCAGCAGCTCCTTCACGCCGGCGCCCACCAGGCTCTCCGCTTCGCGCAGCACCTCGCCGACCGGGCGGCTTGCGAGGCGGCCGCGCATGGAGGGAATGATGCAAAAGCTGCAGTGGTGATTACATCCTTCCGAGATCTTGAGATAGGCGTAGTGGCGCGGCGTGAGCTTGACGCCGCCCGGGGGAATGAGGTCGAGGAAGGGCTGATGCTTGGGCGGCAAGAACTCGTGCACCGAGGCGAGCACTTCCTCGTAACGCTGCGGGCCCGTGATTTTCAGCACCTGCGGGTGCCGCGCGAGGATTTTCTCGGGCTGCGCGCCCAGGCATCCCGTGACGATGACTTTGCCGTTCTCGGCCAGGGCTTCGCCGATGGCCTCGAGCGACTCGTCGATTGCCGCATCGATGAAGCCGCAGGTGTTCACCACGACGAGGTCGGCTGCGCGATAGCTGGGCGCGACTTCATACCCCTCCGCGCGCAGGCGCGTGAGGATGCGTTCGGAATCGACCAGGGCTTTGGGGCAGCCCAGACTGACGAAGCCCACTTTTGGGGTCTTAACGGCTTTCAACGATGCGTCGACCTGGAGAGGGGAAAGGCGGCGGATTTTACTCTAGAAAACCCGGTTTAGGCCGATACATGATATATCTCGCGCTTCGGCTTATAGATCAGTCCTCAGGCGGCGGAACGTGACCCCGGAAAGCAAGCTCCCGCAGCGGCCGGCCCCCGCGGTATCGGCGGCGGCCTCCCCGGCGCCGGTGGCGCAAGACCTCGACGCGAGTGAGCTGGCCGCCATGATCCATGCCGGGCGCTATGCCGACCTGGAGACGAAGACACGTGAGGCGCTGCGCGCACAGCCGGACAACGGGCTCGCCTGGAAGGCATTAGGCGTATCCCTGATCTTGCAGGGAAAAGATGCTCTGCACGCATTGACGAGGGCGGCGACGCTGTTGCCGGATGACGCGGAGGCGCAGAGCAACTTGGGCCACACGCTGCGCGGCCTCGGGCGGCTCGAGGACGCCGCGGCCAGCTACTCCCGGGCGCTCGCGCTAAAGCCCGGCTGCGCGGTGACGCAGCACAACATGGGCAATACGTTGCTCGAACTCGAACGATTCGAGGACGCGGCGGCGAGCTATTCGCGGGCGCTCGCGCTCAAGCCGGATCTGGCCGAAGCACACAGCAACTTAGGCAACGCGCTGCGCAGCCTCGGCCGGTTCGACGAGGCGGCGGCGAGCTATCGGCGCGCGCTCGCGCTCAAGCCGGATTTCGCCGGCGCGCATAGCAATCTCAGCGACACGTTGCGAGACCTCGGGCGGATCGGAGAGGCTTTCGCGAGCGCCCGCCGGGCCATCGAGCTCGAGCCCGAGCTCGCCGGCGCACACAACAGCAGCGGCAACGCAGCGATGGATCTGGGCAAACTCGAGGAAGCGGCGGACAGCTATCGGCGCGCACTGGCGCTCCGGCCCGGGTTCACGGCGGCGTACGTCAACTTGGGACTGGTGCTGCGTCAACTCGGGCTGACGGAGGAAGCTGAAGCCAGTTGCCGCGCGGCGCTCGATACGAATCCGCACGCCGCTTCAGCCGTGGTGCTGCTGGCCGAGCTGTGCGCCGACCGTGGGCGGTTCGCGGAGGCAGAAGAGCTCTTCAAACAGGCGAGCGCAATCGACCCGAAATCGCCCGAAGCCTGGGCCGGCATCGCGCACCTGCGCAAAATGACGGTCAGCGACGCCGCGTGGGCGGCGCAGGCGCAACGCATGGCCGAACAAGGACTGCCGCCGCGCGCGGAGGTTCATTTGCGCTTTGCGATCGGGAAGTACTTCGACGACGTGCGTGAATTCGAAGCCGCCTTCGCCAATTTCCGCCGCGCACACGAACTCAAGAAGCTCTACGGTGAGCGATACGACAGGCAGCGAATGACCCGGGGGGTCGATCGAGCGATCCACTCCTACGACCGGGAATGGGCGCGCCGGCCGCGAG
>Ga0302324_100006061_pt1 | contig 26222 bp, 21 predicted proteins | sample Palsa_T0_1_FD_201949 | JGI IMG/M metagenome (GOLD analysis project Ga0302324, IMG submission 201949) | Peat permafrost microbial communities from Stordalen Mire near Abisko, Sweden - Palsa_T0_1 | ecosystem: Environmental > Terrestrial > Soil > Palsa > Peat permafrost | place: Sweden: Abisko... | reverse complement strand
AAATCGTTCATCGTGGAACTCACTTTACAATGCAAAGTAACCCAATTCCAAACGCTTGTCAACCATGCGGAGCAAAATGCTCTTTCCGTCCTCTCCGTCGCCATTCCACACCCATCCGAACCTCCTGCTTTCACCCGTCCAAGAACTTTTCCCTCGAAATTGCGTACTCTCTGCATCCCGGAGGAAGGAAAACTGCGGATAAGAAAGTAGCAGCGAGAGATATGGCACCCGAAGCGCAACCGGACTGGCAGCCTGATTTCGAACAGCTCGTTGACCTGCACCAGTCCATGGTCTTCTCACTGGCACTGCGCATGACCGGCGACCGCGGACTGGCAGAAGAGATTGCGCAGGATGTGTTTCTCGAAATGGATAAGCATCTGGCCAAACTCGAGTCTCCGGCACACGCCTGTTTCTGGTTGCGACGCGTTGCAATGAGCCGCTCGGCCGATGCGCTGCGGCGGCAAAAGGTGCGAGGCATGGACCTGTGGGTTGAAATCGAAGAGCGTCATGGCATGCGCGTTGAAGAGCGTCCCTCACCGCTCGGGTCGCGACTCGAGGGCCTGCTCGCAACGCTTCCCGAGCCGCAGCGCGCGGCCTTAATTCTTCGCTATCAGGAGGACCTCACGCCTGAGGAGATCGCCGCCACCCTCGACGCGCCCGTGGCCACCGTCAAGAGCCAGTTGCAGCGCGGCCTCAAGCTGCTGCGCGCCAAAGCAACAGCGCATTTAAAGGAGTATGTACGTGGAGCATGAACCGTTTGAAGATTTCGAACTCGAACTGAAACAAGCCTTGGAGCGCCGCCCCGCCCCGCCAGGGCTCAAGCGCCGACTGCTCGCCCTGCGCGCCGCGCGACTGCACCCTCAGGCCGCCCGTGGGCCTTCAGTCCTCTGGCAACGGCTGGCCGCCTCCATCGTGCTGGTCGCGGCATTAGGTGGCGGCTTTGCCTGGCGGCAGCACGAACAAGAACGCCGCAAAGGCGAACAAGCCCGTCAGCAGGTTCTCACCGCGCTGCGCATCACCAGTCACGCGCTCAACCATGCTCAGGCACAACTCGCAGCCCGCAATCGCAACCTGCAGAACTCATCGCAATAGCGGCTTACACAGCCTCCGAAACACCGGCTCGCAGAACCAACCGCATTTGCCCCTCACAGAACGAAGGAGAAGAAAAAATGCAATTCCGAAATCGACTGGCCGCACTCGCCGTAACGTCTGCCCTTGCCGCCTGCGTTATCGCTGCGCCGCTGTATGCGCAGGAATCGCCGCTTCCCCTGCCCCCGGCGCTTGAAAAGCAGCTCGCCGATCGCGCCTCCGACGTCACCGAGGTCACGCTCGGCAAGAACATGCTCTCTTTCGCCTCCAAATTCATGGACGGCAAAGACAAAGACGACGCCGCCGCCAAGCAGTTGATCGAGGGCCTCGACGGCATCTACGTGCGCGACTACACCTTCGACAAAGAAGGCCAATACTCGATGGATGATATCGACCAACTGCGCAAGACCTTCGAGACCGGCGAGTGGACGCCGATGGTGCGCGAGCGCGAGCGCAAATCGGGCGAAACAACTGACATTTTCGTCAAGCTTGTTAACGGCGAGTCGCACGGCATGTTCATCCTCACCGCCGAACCCAAAGAGCTCACCATTGTCCTCATCCTCGGCCCCATCCGCATGGACGAACTGGGCAAGCTGCACGGCCTCGCCGGCCTTGGCGCGCTCGGCAATGTTGGAAAACTGCCCAAGGTCAAGGACAAAGAAAAGAACAAAGACACTGACAAAGTGACTGACCAATCCAAGCCTGGAGACTCCGAATGAGACACCTCTGGTTGATTCCCGTCGGCTTCGTTGCCCTCGCCATCCCCGCAGCCGTTCTGGCCGGGAGCTCCGAGACTGGCTTCGATGCGGTTGTCCACTCCATCGAGAGCCGCTATCACGCCCACGCCACGAGCATTCCGTTTATCGGGCTCATCAGCATGGTCGCCGGCAAGGCCACGCAACGCGGCGTAAGCGGCATCCACATCGCCGAATTCGATTCCTTCACTGAGACCGTCGACGGCCAGGAACTCACCAACCTGGTCGAGCAGCACATCGGCCCCGGCTGGGAGCGGATGATCCGCGACACCAGCCGCAAGGGCCATGAACAGACGCTCATCTTCATTCATCCCGAAGGCACGCGCATGGGCATGTTCATTCTCGATCTCGATGGCCACGAGATGGATGTCGTGCAGGTCTCCGTCGATCCCGACCACCTCAACGACAGCATCGGCCGCTACAGCCACCACCACGACAGTGGCGACGGCAAAGATGACAACGACAAAGACGACAACGACAACGACGGCAATGGCGAGTCGAACTAACCGCTCCATTTGAATCGGTTTTGAAAGTTCGGGTGCCCCATCCTTCCGCAGCCTCATCGCGGAAGGGTGGGAGACCATGAACCAATCGCATACACAATCCGCGGGCGCTCCCCCGAACCAAACTCGTAACGGAATCAAGCTGTGCCTATGCGCCTCTCCGCGCTCTGCCTACACTTGAGTCAGGATGGCCAGCTTATCTCCAGCGCCGGTTTCGAGCTACCGCGGCCGCCTCGCCCCATCGCCCACGGGCTACCTCCACGTCGGCCATGCGCGCACATTCTGGACCGCCTATCAGCGCGCGCGCGCTGCCGGCGGCGCGCTCATCATGCGCATGGAAGACCTCGATCCCGACCGCAGCCGCGCAGCATTCGCCGACGCCGCACTCGATGATCTGCGCTGGCTCGGCATCCGCTGGCATGAGGGGCCCGACAAAGGCGGCCCATTCGCTCCCTACCAGCAGAGCCGTCGCCGCGCCATCTATCTCGCCGCCTGGCGCAAGCTCCTCCATCGCAACTATCTCTTCCCATGCCGCTGCTCTCGCAAAGATCTCGAAGCCGCTCTCGGCGCTCCGCACGAGAGCTCCACGTCCATCGCAACCGGCTCTCTTGCTTCAATCGATCTCCAGGACGACGAGCCCGTCTATCCCGGAACCTGCCGCCGCAATCTCGGACACGTCCCCCAGCTTCCCGGACCCACGGCAAGCGAGATCGAGCAACCCGAAGGCTACAACTGGCGCTTCCGCGTGCCCGACGGCGAAGTCATCGATTTCAACGACCTCAACCTTGGCCCGCAGCGCTTCGTTGCCGGTCGCGACTTTGGCGACTTCGTAGTATGGCGGCGTGACGGCGTACCCAGTTACCAGCTCGCCTGCGTTGCCGACGACTCGGCCATGGGCATCACCGAGGTTGTGCGCGGAGCCGATCTGCTCAAGTCCACCGCCCGCCAGATCCTGCTCAATCGCGCCCTCGGGCTTAGCGATCCCGCCTGGTTCCACTGCCGCCTGGTCGTCGACCACAACGGCAACCGCCTGGCCAAGCGCCACGATTCGCTCAGCCTGCGCTCCATGCGCCAGCGCGGCCTCACGCCCATGAACATCCTCTCGGCGGAATTACCCATCGAGGCGTGACCCCCAGCCTCAAGAGTGTATTCCCCGCCTCAAGTTCCGAGCGCGTGCTAATCCGCTTGTGAGTTAAAGCACAAGCCGCATCGAAACCCAGGTTGTAGACTGTCTGCGCTTCTTTTGCGTGTGTGGGAACGGCGGCGGAAAGATCGGCCCGGATGATTGGGCCGTCGGTCCGCAGGCCGTCGCAAGCGACCTGCGGGCCGTGATAACGCAAGGGAGGTGAGGGCGATTGGATGAGAAATCGTCCTGGATGCGAGTTGCAATTACCATCGCCATTGACTGGCGGTTCGTAACGGCGCTCGTAATCCTAGTCCTGGCGCTACTGCTGAAGTAGCCAAACCCCCGGGAGAGACCACACCCTTCCGGGAATACACAAAGTATACCAAATTCCACAATTGCCGGGTGCCCGACCCTAGCCGCGCCTTTGCTTCTGCGGCCAGGGTGGGAGTCCACACTCTTACCCCCGCCGTATAAACGTCCCATTCTGCAACTCGCGAACCGCCTGGTTCAGCTCCGTCTGCGTGTTCATCACGATCGGCCCGTACCACGCGACCGGTTCCTCCAGCGGCCTGCCCGAAACCAGCAGAAAGCGAATCCCCTCCGGCCCCGCCTGCACGCTGATCTCGTCGCCCCGGTCAAACAGCACCAGCGAATGGTTTTTCGCGTCGTACACCGGTGCGGCATTCGGGTCAACCCCGCTCTCAGTCAGCACCGCCTGCGGCGCAGAAGCATCTCGGAAACTTCCCGCTCCCGCAAACACATACGCAAACGCATTCCGCGAAGTCTCCACCTGGATCCGCTTCTTCTTGCCCGGCGGAACAGAGATGTCCACGTACCGCGCAGCCACAACCGAGTCCGTCGCCACGCCGTCCACCGGTCCCCGCTTGCCCCAGAAATCGCCGCAAATCACCCGCGCCTTCGTCCCATCGTCTTCCGTCACCTCGGGAATCTCGTCCGAATGAATGTCCTGGTAGCGGGGATCGGTCATCTTCAAAGCCGCGGGCAGGTTCGCCCACAGCTGGAACCCGTGCATCCGGCCCTGCCCATCGCCCTTCGGCATCTCCTGGTGCAGAATCCCGCTGCCTGCCGTCATCCACTGCACGTCGCCCGCGCCCATCTTGCCGCGGTTGCCCAGGCTGTCGCCGTGCTCCACCTCGCCCGCCAGCACGTACGTGATCGTCTCAATCCCACGGTGCGGATGCCACGGAAACCCCGCCAGGTAGTCCGCCGGATTGTCGTTCCTGAAGTCGTCCAGCAGCAGAAACGGGTCAAATTCTTTAGTCTTTCCAAAGCCAAACGCGCGCTGCAGCTTCACCCCCGCCCCCTCCAGCGTCGGTTTCGTGTTCAGAATCTCTTTCACCGGTCTAAGTGACATGCCCAACCTCCATTTTTCCTTTCTACCCTTTGATGCGCCAGCGAGATATTCGTTGCAACAACTAAATCTCCGCCGCAGGCCCATCCCCGTTATGCGGCCTGTCCAAACACCTCAGCCGCCCGCAACGCCAGCCCGTGCGCTACTGCCGTAAACTCGTTCCCCGAGCGGATGCGATCTTCACCGAAACGAGCAGAAAAAATCCGCCGGACCACCGGCACAAATGACGTTCCTCCGGTCAGGAACACGCGGTCCACTTCCACGGCATTCACGCCGGAGCCGCGCAAAAGCGAGTCAATACAGACCTCAATCGAAAGCAGTTCTTCCGAAATCCATCCTTCAAACTCGGCTCGCGTGATGGGAATGCAGAGGTCGATCCCGGCGTGGCTGCTCGGCGTGTCCCGAAACCGAAACTCCGCTGAATCCGCCCTCGAAAGCTCAAACTTGACCTGCTGCACCGACTGATGAAGCTGGTAGCCGAGATCCTCGTCAATGATGCTGATGAGGGCCTCAATTTTTTCCGGCTCCAGTGCCCGTATCCGCGCGCTCTTCAAAATCTCCCTCACATTGTTGTTCCGCAGGAACGAGAGATAATGCCATCTTTCCAGGTGGGCATAGATCCATGCGGGAACCGCGGGCAGCAGCTTGTTCAGCGATCGCGCTTCAGAGTTCGATCCCAAGGCCGGGGAAACGAGCTTGCGCACAATGCGAGCGTCAAATGCATCTCCCGCCAGGCCAACGCCGCTGTTTCCCAAAAAGTCTTCCTGAGTTCGCCTGCGTCGGCGCACATCGGTGCCCGCGCGGAGCAGCGAAAAATCGCTGGTTCCACCGCCGAAGTCGCCGATCAAGAGCAATTCCTCGCGGTCCACCGTCGATTCATAGGCTGAAGCGGCAGCCACCGGCTCCAGCTCAAATTCGATTTGTTCGAAGCCGGCCAGCGCGAACGCCTCTCGCAAGCGCGCTTCCGCGAACTGATTGTCCTCCTCATTTTCGGCGCCGACAAATTGCACAGGGCGACCCACCACAGCGCGCCGGATAGGCCGCTGAAACTGGAGTTCGGCCTGCTTCCTCAGGTCGCCGATCAGCCGGGCCAGAATGTCTTCCAACTTATGCCGACGCCCGAAGATCTCAGTGCCGGTAAGCTGTCTGTTTGAGAGATGCGATTTAAGGCTCTGAATGAGCCGGCCTTTTTCGTCCGCAGCAAGGTAGTGCTCTATGGCCGCCGGCCCTGTAAGCGAATGAGTGCGCTTGACTCCTGCAGGCGTTTTGAATTGCTCAAAATAGAGAACCGAGCGATACGACTCGGTCTCCGCGCCAAGAAAGGGGAACCTCGCGAGTTGAACGGGCCCATCGCCCTCAATGAGCGCTACGGAGCTGTTGGTTGTTCCGAAATCGATTCCAACAAAATCCGATGAAGGCTTCGCTTTCTGCATCTCCCCATTATTTCGCAGTGGGTGATCCCGGTGACCACTCCCCGCACTCCGCGTCTATTGGGTATCGAGTTTGATCCGAACAACCCCGTCTCTAACCGTTATGCCTAAAGCGGCAGGCAAGCGAGGTCGCATGGAAAATTATTCGCGCCCGGACATCAGCACCACGCCACCTCAAGAAAACGCGCAAGTCGCCACCGACGCCACAGCCAGCTCCTTCCATGCCGGAACCTTTGAAGAAAAACCCATCTGGGCCTCTCTCTACGAAAGCTTTCACGATACCCTGTTTCCGCCCAAACTTCCGCCCCTGGAACTGACCTCAACCCCTGTCCCCATTCCCGACCGCATGGCAGTCCGCGCAAACCCGTGGGCCATCGGCACCGCAACCATCGCCAACGGCGGCATCCTGGCGCTGATCCTCCTGTTGGGCCTGCGTTCCACCATCAGCCACCTGCCCCAAACGCCCCAGGGCGAAATCCAACTCAAAGACTTCACCCTCTTTGCTCCACCCGCCGCGCAGCCCGCGAACGGTGGCGGCGGAGGCGGAGCCAACGACCTCGTTGACCCCATCGTGGGCCGCCTGCCCCAGCGCGCTGAAATGCCCCTCACGCCTCCGCAGATCCCCATCCTCGATCACCCGCAACTCGCCATCGACCCCGCCATCGCCGTTCAAATCAAGCTCCCCGACAATCCATCGCTCCCCAACATCGGCGTCCACACCTCGGCCAACGTCACCCTTCTTTCCGCCGGCCCTGGCGGCCCCGCCGGCATCGGATCGGGCGACAGGGATGGCCTCGGCCCCGGCAAAGGCCCTGGCTACGGCCCCGGCTCCAATGGCGGTGCAGGAGGGGACACGTACACAGCCGGCGTTGGCGGCGTCACCAACCCCGTCCCCCTCGTCACTCCTGAAGCAGATTTCTCTGACGAAGCCCGCCGCCAGAAGTTTCAGGGCGTCTGCATGATCTCGCTCATCGTCGATTCGCATGGCAACCCGCAGAATCCCCGCGTCGTCCAGCCCCTCGGCATGGGCCTCGACGAGAAAGCCCTCGAAGCAGTCAAGCTCTACCGCTTCAAACCCGCCACCAAAGACGGCAAGCCCGTCAACGCGCGCATCTGGGTCGCCGTAAACTTCCGGCTCTACTAGGCTCGCAGGCCCTTAGCCGTCCCCTACTCCACCACCGCGCCTTTCACCTGCACCTTGCCCTGCAACGGCGTCTCCGCCGACGAGTCTCCCACCAGGATTCCAAACTCCCCAGCGTCGACCTTCCAGTCCTTCCCGCTCACGTCGTAGAACGCAAATGCCCGCCCGTCGAGCTCGACGCTCACATGCTTCGTCTCGCCCGCCCGCAACATCACCCGCTCAAATCCCTTCAGCTCCTTCGGCGGCCGCGGCACGCTCGCATGCGTCTCGCCAACGTACACCTGCGCCACCGTCGCTCCTGCGCGCTGCCCTGTATTCGTTACGTCAAATGAGACCTTGTAATGCGGCCCCGACCCGCCGACCACCGGACTCACCGCCAGGTTCGCATACTTGAACGTCGTATACGAAAGCCCATATCCGAACGGAAACTGCGGCTTCACCCCATTCTTCTCGTAGCCGCGATACCCCACAAACACGCCTTCCTTGTAAGTCACCCTCACCCCATCGCCCTCGGGATAGTAGTTGTTGAACGTCGGGTTATCTTCCAGGCGCCGCTCAAACGTCGCCGGTAAATGCCCCGACGGATTCACCGCGCCAAACAAAATCTCCCCAAGCGCCGTCCCGCCCTGCTCACCGCCGTACCAGGTCTCGAGATATGCGGGAATCTTCTCCAGCCACGCGCTCGAGTCCACATTCCCGCCTGAAGTCATCGCCACCACGGTATGCGGATTCGCCGCCGCAATCTCCTTGATCATCTCGTCTTCCCCAATCGGCAAATCAAACGTCCGATCGCCGCCCTCGCCTTCGCTCGCGTTGTCAAATCCCGCCGCAATCACCACCACGTCGGCCTTCGCCGCCAGCGTCTTGGCCTTCGCCGACACCAGTGTCCGCTGGTCCGCAATCGCCACGCGGATCTTCCCGCCAATTGGACCGTTCTGATAGTCCTCAACCACCACCTTGTGCGGTCCCGCCTTCAATTGCAGCGTTGCATGAGGCTGGAACGCCCGCACCAGCTTCCAGTTATCAAACACCAGCTTGTCGTCCACAAACAGCCGGTTCCCACCGCCTTCGCCCGGACCCTCCAGCACCACTTCATACGGTCCATCCGTCGCCGCGCGATAGTACCCCGTCCAGCGCCGGCTCTTGGTGTACTTTTCCTGCGCCATGAAAAGCGCCATCGCCGTTTCAGGATCGGCCGCAAGCGCCTCCCAGCTCATTCCCAGGTCGTTGATATTCCGCACCACCCTGGCCGATACCGGCGTGCCCGAGACGTCGAGATTGTTATAGGTCTCCACCGTTACGCCAGGCTTCCCGCCACTCGCATCAGTGGTGAAGCGCGTCATCCGCGCCAGGTCCGCCACCGCCGGCACTCCCCGGTCGTAGAACACGGTCACATCCGGCCCCACAATCTTTTGAATTCCCTCCAGGTCGCTCACCAGCGCAAACGGTTTCACACCCGCGCTCCCGCCGCCAACCGGAACTCCCGGATACGCATCCGGCCCCACCACCAGAATCGACTTCACCTTGCTCTTGTCCAGCGGCAGCATGTGCCCTTCGTTCTTCAGCAGCACAGCGCCCTCCCGCGCAGCCTCCAGAGCAACTTCATCGTTTTTCGCGCTGTACACCGAGAGCGAATAGTCCGTCTGCTCCCGGTCCAGCCAGCCAAACCGCTCCGCCAGCGCCAGAATATGCCGCACCTTCTCGTCAATCGTCGCCTCGCTCACCCTTCCGTCTTTCACCGCCGGCAACAGGTTCTTCCTGTTCATGAACGCACCGTTCGGCATCTCGATGTCCAGCCCCCCGTTGGCCGCGCCCACTCCGTCGTAAGTGGCCACCCAGTCGCTCATCATCACGCCTTTGAAGCCCCAATCCTTGCGCACCACATCGATATTCAAGTACCCGTTCTGCGTCATGTGCAGGCCGTTGGTCAGGTTGTAGGAGTCCATAATCGCTCCCACCTTCGCCCGCTTCACCGCGGCCTCAAACACAGGCAGATAAATCTCCCGCTCCGTCCGTTCGTCGATGATCGAGTCCGAATCGTGCCGCAGATACTCCGAGTTGTTCCCCATAAAATGCTTGATGGTCGCGCTCACACCCTCCTTCTGCATGCCCTCGATGTATCCAACGGCAATCGCCGCCGAAAGAAACGGATCCTCGCCGAAGTACTCAAAGTTGCGCCCGTTGCGCGGCGAGCGATAGATGTTTACGCCGGGCCCCAGCATGTAGTGCACCCCGCGCGCCCGCGCATCCCTGCCAATCCCCGCTCCCACTCGTTCAGCCAGCGCTGGATCCCACGAGGCAGCCAGCCCGATTCCAATCGCATACGTTGTCGAAGGAAAGCCCGCATTGCTACGCACCCCATACGGCCCATCCGACATCTCAAATGCCGGCAGCTGCAGGTTCGGCATCGCCCTTATCGCGAACCCCGTCCCGCCAATGTAGTCCAGCTTCTCCTCCAGCGTCATCTTGGAGACAATTCCATCCACCCGCGCGGAGACGCCGGTCTGTGCGGGGCTCAACGCATTCTGGGTTGTGCTTGGCGACTGAGCAATCAGAGCGCACGCGCTCATACAGATACATGCAATACTCGCTGCGAATTTCATGATTTTCCTCGAGTTTTTCATCCTGAATCGGCCCGCCTTTACTGGCCCCGTGCAACGCGCAATCCATCAGACATGCGCATCGCCGCCCGCTTCAAGGTCGCACGAATTCTATAGCAGTCAGCGCACTCTCGGCGCGGCGCACCGGCACGCCCGATACATCAATGCTGCGATCAACCCCTCACCCAGCGAACCGGGGCAGGGACCATTCAAGCGCACCTCTGTTGAGTGCATCATCGGATACAGATTCCCTTCGTCGCGATTGTGTAAGATGGTTGGCGTCGTTCAGGTACACAATCATGGTTGTCCTTCGTTCGCTGGGGAAATCTCTTCCCGCAGCTGCTCTCGCATTTTTCGCCGGTTTTCTGCTCTCCTGTCCCGTCGGTGCACAAACCCCCGTCCTGCCCGCCGCACCCGCAAACGATCATCTTCCGCCCGTCAGCGCAAAAATCAACTCTCTGGCGCATAGAGTTCTGCTGGCAGGCTTCAAGACCAATGCACTTGCCGGCACGGGTCTCAAGCCCTGGCATCTCAAGATCGACTTTCAATTTCGTGAGAATGGCAAACCCAAACCGCAAGACGGAACGGTCGAGGAGTGGTATGTGTCGCCAGACCAATGGCGTCGCACCTTCACAGGACCCCGGGGTCTGAACTTTTCGGAGTGGAGCGTCTCTCGCCTCGAAAGGTACCAGTCAAAGCAGGCGCAGGGGGACGAACAATTCAATCCCTACGGCACCAACCTCCGCGTTGCCCGCCCCGTCACTGACCCTCTTTATCAGACGGCCAATATCCAACCCGAATACGAATTGAACGTCGCAAGAATTACCCCCGACGGGCTGACTCTCAACTGCATCTCGGTCGTCGACGCACCTCGCTATGCGCCGGATACCGATCCAGATTGGCTATTCCCCACATATTGCTTTGACCAGGAAGTTCACTTGCGGCTGGTCATCTCTGGCAAGACGACCGTTGAGTTCAACGATATCCAACTCTTTCAGGGCCGCGCCGTCGCTCACGATGTGCAAGTCCGCGTAGACGGCATTCTCAACACGGAGATGAAGGTCTCACTCCTTGAGCCATGGACCGATGCGAACACCGACCGCATCAAGCCAGACAGAGACGCAACTCCGCAGCCGTACTACATTGAGCCGGGCTTTCCGAAGCCCGAGTCTGTCTACGAGGTGGGCGCCTCAATCCCCATCCAGGCAGCGAACCTCCCCTATAAAGGCACAGTCAACACCCCTATCCTCATCCGCAAAGATGGATCAGTCAAAATCCTTCCAGGCGCTACCGCCAGTATTTTTGTCGCGGGTACGAACCTCAAGGACGCCATTGAAACCGCGATTGCCAAGTGGAAGTACAAACCGTACGTCGTTGACGGGCAGGTAGTCGAGCCTCAGATCACTGTCAGCTACGTTCTGGACGGCAAGCCCTTCGTCCCCTCTTACGAACGCCCCAAGCCCGCTCCGGTCGTGACCGATCCCAGCGACTACTCGAGTGCCTATGATCCGAAGCGGGACCCGCACAACGACCTCGCCATGGCCGAGGCCGACGCCGCGAAGGCCAACAAAAAGATCCTTCTCGAAGTCGGCGGCGATTGGTGCATCTGGTGCAAGACCCTCAACAAGTTCTTCGTTGACCACCCCGATGTCGCCAAACTGCGAGACTCAAAGTTCGTAGTCATGAAGGCCAACATGGGGCCGAACAATGAGAACGTCCCCTTTTTAAACGACTACCCCAAGATCCCTGGCTACCCCTACATCTTCGTCCTTGACTCAACAGGCAAGTTATTGGCTTCCGTAGACACTTCAAAGTTCGAGAACGCCGGCGACTACAGCCCCAGCGAAGTGAAAAAGTTCCTGTCAACCTGGTGAATCGGAGTTGCGAGAAGCGCGGCAGGTTGATGAACTGGCGGGGCTCCTGAAAAGCGCTCGTGGCAACCCTGGGCCGTCTTCCACAAGGCCAGACGCTCGCCAGCCTTATCCTCTAATACAGCCCCCTCCGTGTCCGACTTCGCCCAAACCGTCAAGCAGCAGGCCGATATCGTCAAGATCATCGAGGGCTACATCCGCCTGCGCAAATCCGGCGCGCAAAACTACTCCGGCCTTTGCCCCTTTCACAAAGAAAAGTCCCCGTCCTTCTCCGTCCATGCCGTCCGCCAGTTCTATCACTGCTTCGGCTGCCAGGCCTCCGGCGACGTCTTCAGCTTCGTCGGCAAAATTGAGAACGTCGGTTTCCCTGAGGCCGTCCGCATCGTCGCGCAAAAGTGCGGCATCCCGCTTCCTCAACGCGAATACTCATCGCCCGAAGAGGCCGCCAGTTCACGCCTGCGCGGCAAACTCCTCGACCTCCACGAAGCCGCCTGCGCATGGTTCGAGGATCAACTCGCGGGTCCCGAAGGGGCAACGGCTCGTGCGTACTTGGCCGGCCGTGGCCTCACTCCCGAAGGAATAAAAAAATTCCGCATCGGCTACGCGCCCGACGGCTTCCACGCCCTCGAGCAGCGGCTCAGCTCCCTCGCCGACACTGAGACCCTCCGCGCCAGCGGCCTCTTTAGCTCAAAGGAACAGGGCGACGGCTCGCAGGGCCCTCTCTACGACCGCTTCCGCAAGCGCGTCATGTTCCCCATCGCCAACGAGTCCGGCCGCATCATCGCCTTCACTGCCCGCACCCTCGAAACTGGCGACAAGGCCGGCGCCAAGTACATCAACTCGCCCGAGACGCCTCTCTATTCCAAGGGCCAGGTCCTCTTCAACCTCGACAAAGCCAAAGCCCCTATCCGCCAGGCGGAGTTCGCGCTCCTCGTCGAGGGCCAGATGGATTGCATCTCCGTTTTCCTGCGCGGCATTCAAAACGTCATCGCCACCAGCGGAACCGCATTCACCGAGCAGCAGGTCGCCATTCTCAAGCGCCACACCTCGCAGATCCTCGCCAACTTCGACCCCGACGACGCCGGCCAGAATGCCGCTGCCAAAACCATCGCCCTGCTCACTGAAGAAGGCTTCACCATCAAGCTCGTTTCGCTCGACGACGGTCTCGACCCCGATCGCTATATTCGCGAGCGCGGTGTTGACGCCTACATGGCAGCGCTGCGCGGTGCGCGCAGCCAGGCCGACTTTCTCATCGCGCGCGCCATTCAGCTATTCCCAGGCAACACGCCAGACCAAAAGTTAAAAAAAATGAACTATCTGCTCCCTCACATCCGCCGCATGCCCGAGAAGCTTGCCCGCGACCAGTTCGCCTCCGATGCAGCCCAGAAACTCGGCATCGATTCGGCCGTGCTTCGCGAAGAGCTCCGCCAGGCCGCCCTCAAGCGCCGCGACCACATCGAGCCCCGCGCCGCAACCCTCACCGAAGTAGAGCGCGTCCTCCTGCGCGCCCTCGCCATCACTGACCCTGACGGCGAACAGGCCCGCCGCCTCGCCACCGACGCCATCCTCCAGCAACCCGCCTGGTTCGAATCGCTCCGCGCAGCTCCGGCCCTGCTTGCCCTTGCCAATCGCCAGGCCAACGATCCCATGGAGGTCATCGAAGACCCCGCCCAGCGCGCGCTCCTCGCCGAAGCTCTCCTCGCCGAAACCAAGCCGCCCGAGGCCGTCGAAGTCCAAAGCGCAATCCAGGAAATCGAGGAGCGCTCCATCGCGTCCCAGCTCCGCGACCTCCGCGTCCTCATCGAAGAAGCCGAACGCCGCGCCGACCACGCCGAGCTCGCCATTCTCACCCAGCGAAAGCTCACCCTCGACCGCGCCCTCCGCGAACTCCACAACCGCCGCCCACCTGACCAATCCTGATCACGGCGCGTCTCTCCCGCAACGGCCCGCACCGGGAGCATAATGAAGTGTAGAGATGATTTCCATCCCCACCGCACCTGCGGAGAAAGACGTGGATCACCATGCCAGCTACAGTTGCCGATCTCCCCGAGCTGCTCAAGGGAATCCCGCCAGGCGCGTGGGTCGCCATCTCTGAGAGCCAGAACAAGACCCTCGCCTACGGCGTCGATCCTCAGGCCGTGTTCAACGAAGCACAGCAAAAGGGAGAGAATCAGCCATTGATGGTGCGCGTTCCCGACCAGACCATGGCCATGTTTCTCTAACGATCGGGCCAATCGCCAAACTCCCCTGCGTCTCGACGCCCCCCATTTGCATCAAATCCGCCCCATTCCGCGTCAAATACACAGGGATTGCTGCAAGGGGCACGAAATTTGGCGGAAATTTGGCTCCAGAATGTGGTAATCTGTTGATCTCTGTGAGGATGCGCGCCCCTTTGCCCCATATATGAGCTGCGGCTCGCGGGCTGATCAGGCGAGACCCTGAAGCGCAAGTCATCCTGATCCGAGCAACCACCTGAAGCCGCTTCTTTTTGCGGGTGACCGCAGGTCTATCTGCGTGCGCGCCGGAACACCGCGATTTCCACAAGAAATCAGGTATTTTTTCCGGTATTTGCGCAGATCGGGCTCTGCACAGCCTTGCGTTTCGGGTGGTCCGCGCACCGGCGTGTTGCCGATGCATCTGTTTCAAGGCGCTGCCGCCGCCAAACACGGGACAAGCATCGAATGATCCCGTAGGCCGCAGCGCTCCGGACAGCCGAACCCCGTATGCGGTCGGTTGCCTCATTACATCCGGCACTGCTCGGTTCACCGAGCCTGCCGAAGAGAGTAGGTACATATTGGCTATTGACGACAAATTCGAAGGCGATATCGACGGCCTGATCGAGGTTGGCAAGGAAAAGGGCTATCTCACCTACGGCGATGTCAACGACATCCTGCCTGAAGAGATTGGCTCGCCCGACGACCTCGACGACCTCATCACCACCATCGGCACCCAGGGCATCGACCTGCTCGACGCTCCCAAGTTCGGCCGCGACAAAGAATTCGACGCCGAAGAAGGCGAAGACGTCGAGCTCGACCTTACCCCTGGCACGCTCGAAAAAACCAACGACCCCGTCCGCATGTATCTGCGCGAGATGGGTACCGTCCCGCTGCTCACCCGCGAAGGCGAAGTCGAAATCGCCAAGCGCATCGAGCGCGGACAGCTCCGCGTGCTCAAGGCAATCTCCCGCTCGCCCATTGTCATCCGCGAGATTGTGGCTCTCGGCGAGGACCTCAAGCGCGGTGTGCGCAACGTAAAAGAAGTGGTCATCTTCGACGAAGAAGAGCTCACCGAAGAAGTCGTGCAGACCCGCGTCAAGGCCACCGTAGCTCGCATCGACGCGCTTATCAAGCACCAGAAGCGCATCGCCGTGCTCGAAGAGAAGCAGGAGGCGGCTGGCCCCAAGGTCAAGGCTTCCGTCGCCCGCCACACCCGCTGGCTTATCGCCCGCGAAAAGGTCTACATCTCCCGCATCGTGCGTGAGCTCAAGTACACGCCCATCGAGCGCAAGCGCCTGCTCGACAAGGTCAACAAAACAGTCGACACCATGCGCACTCTCGAGCGCCAGATTCGTTCGCTCGACCAGAAGTTCGACGCCTCCAAAAGCGAGGAGCTCAAAAAGGAGTACCGCCGCCAGCAGAAAAACTGCAAGGCTGACCTCGAAAAAATCGAAGGCGATGCCGGTGTCTCCATCGCCGAGCTCAAGCGCACGCAGCGCGAAATGATCCAGGGCGACATGGACGCCGATCAGGCCAAGAGGGAGCTGATCGAAGCCAATCTTCGACTGGTCGTCTCCATTGCCAAGAAGTACACCAACCGCGGACTCCAGTTCCTCGACCTCATTCAGGAGGGCAACATCGGCCTCATGAAGGCGGTCGACAAGTTCGAATACCGCCGTGGCTACAAGTTCTCTACCTACGCCACCTGGTGGATTCGCCAGGCCATCACGCGCGCCATTGCCGACCAGGCCCGCACCATCCGTATTCCTGTCCACATGATCGAGACCATCAACAAGCTCATTCGCACCTCTCGTCAGTTGGTCCAGGAACTCGGCCGCGAGCCCTCCAGCGAAGAGATTGCCCGCCGCATGGACATCCCTGTCGCCAAGGTCCGCAAGGTGCTCAAGATCGCCCAGGAGCCCATCTCGCTCGAAACCCCCATCGGCGAAGAGGAAGATTCGCACCTCGGCGATTTCATTGAGGACCGCCAGGCCGTCTCGCCCTCTGAGGCCGTCATCAGCGTCAACCTCAAGGAGTACACTTCCCAGGTCCTCCGCACCCTGACCCCGCGCGAAGAGCGCGTCATCAAGATGCGCTTCGGCCTCGAAGACGGCTCCGAACACACGCTCGAAGAAGTCGGCCAGAGCTTCCAGGTCACCCGCGAGCGCATCCGCCAAATCGAAGCCAAAGCCCTCCGCAAGCTGCGCCACCCCAGCCGCAGCCGCAAGCTAAAAGCCTTCGTCGAAGGCGTCAAAGAGATGTAATTCGCCAGCCCTGTCATCCTGAGCGGAGCGCAGCGGAGTCGAAGGATCTGCGGTTGCTTTTGCTGGTGCTTTGAACGTGCAGGGCTGGTAGGTCAGAGTTTCAACGCTGATGACATCAAGGCTGCATCAAAAATTGAGAAACAAAAGAGCCGCAGTCCCGTCCGGGGCTGCGGCTCTTCTTTCTACGAGCAGTTCAAATCGACCTGCTCAAGTTGACTTAGAAACGACGCCTGATCTGCAACGTCAGTGTCGTTGTGTGCGATGTGCTCCCGCTCGTTCCCGTGATCGTGATCGTATAAGTCCCCGTTGGCGCGTTGCCCGCAACCGTCAGCGTGAAGTACGAAGTTCCCGATCCCGTAACCGATGCCGGGCTGAAGCTCCCTGTCACTCCGCTCGGAAGTCCGCTCGCCGAAAGCGCAACCGCTGAGTCGAACCCGCCGGATGCCGTCACCGTCACCTCCGCGCGTCCGCTCTGCCCCTGGTCCAGATACCCCGAGCTTGGATCAATCGACAAGCTGTAGCTTCCCGTTACTGGCGTAGTCACCGTGAGAGTCACCGTAGTCGTCTGAGTCAGTCCGCCTCCGGTTCCCGTCACCGTAATCGTGTAAGTCCCGGCAGTCGTGCCCGAGGCCACAGCCATTGTCATGGTCGACGACCCCGAGCCCGGAGCCGCAATCGAATTCGAACTGAAGCTCACCGTCACGCCTGCGGGCTGTCCGCTCGCCGACAACGCCACCGCCGAGTCAAACCCGCCGCTGACAGTCGTCGAAATGGTCGATGTTCCGCTGCTGCCCTGCACCACCGAAACCGAAGCAGGCGATGAGAAAATCGCAAATGCCGGACTCGTGCTTGTCGGAGCCAGCGCGTTGATCAGCCCCGTCCCGTTCGGACTGCCCCAACCCGTCACCAGGTCATAGCCAGTCACCGCCGAATAGCTCCCCGAAGTCCCGCTCGTAATGTCGTGGAAGTCCGTCGCATACGCCGGCCTCAGTGCGCCGCCCGACTCATTCTGCGCGTAAATCGTCGGGTCGATGAATCCCAGCGTCTTCCCGCCGCTCGCTGCCAGTTGCTGGTTGGCCAGCGCTATGTAGGCCGCCCACATTGGCGTCGCAAAACTCGTGCCGCCGTACTCATTCGCCAGGCAGGCCTCCTGGTCGGCGCAGGTGTAGAACGTGAAGTTCGCGTTCGCCGCGACATCCGGCCCGTTCCGCAGCGTCGTCGATCCCTTGTTGCTCGAGTTGATCACGCCCGAGATCTGCTGCCACGACGGTATCGAGATCCCGTCCGGCGAAATCCCGCCGCCCGAGTCCGACCATGCCGTCTCCGACTTCCACGGTCCAGCCGCGCTCGCCGTCACCAGGTCCGTGCCGCCAACCGATATTACGTTCGCATCGTCCGCAGGCCACGCCTCATTGCTCGCCGACCATGTCGAACTGTCTCCCGACGCCGCAAAAAACTCCTGCCCCTGCGCCGCCATCTTTTCAAAGTAAGGGTCCAGCGTACTCGCATCTGCAGGCGTCCAGCCCCACGAACAGCCGATCGTCGTCGGAAGCGGGCTGTGCGTGGTCATCGCGCTGATGATCGCCGTATCCGTCGACCCGATGTACATCACCAGGCTCGACAACCCCGGCGCCATGCCGATAGCCTGCGTCATATCCAGCGTCTGCTCCGTGTCGTCGCAGTCTCCGCCCGCCCGTGTGTACAAGCAACTCGTGCTCGTCCCATCCGTCGAAAGCAGCGTGATCGGCACATTGTTCGTCTGGCCCACATTCTTGAAGTAGGTATTCAGATCCGCCAGATCTGTCCCCAGGTACTCGAGCAATCCAAGGTTCTGTCCCGCTCCCGTCAGCGCCGTGCCTCCGTAGTAGGCCGCACGCATATCGCTGCCCAGGAACGAAGCCGAAGGTCCCGACCCGGTCGTCGCATGGCTTACCACGGCTTCTGACGACATCCCATGCGCCGCCGCATAGTCGCTCCGCTTCACCAGCATCGGATGCGGAATCGAGTAGTTGTCCAGCCCCGACACATGCCACAGCGCAAAGTGCAGGTCCGTCGACGGCTCGCGGTCGGGCCCGTAGAAAGTCCGCCCCTCCGTCGGGTGCTGGTAATTCTGCATCGAAACGTGGAACGCCCGGTTCACTGCCGCAACTGTTCCCTTTACCTGGATCTCCATCCCGTCGCGGCTTCCGCCCACCACCGTAAACCCGCTCGCCTCGAGGTAGCTCACCGTGGCGTCGTAGTCAACCTGCGTCGGCCCAAATCGCGCAGTGAACTCGGCCGGCGTAAGAAACTGTCTGAAGCTCGCGCTTGCCGGGTTATAAATCTGCTGCAGGAACGCCTTGAGCCCAGCCGGATCGCTCAGCGGCAACACCACGTCCAACTGCATTGTTTCGCCCGGCGGCATCTCTCCCAGCGCCGGCGCTTCGCCCGTGCGAACTTCCTCGCGCACATGCCGTGTGAGTACGTTTTGTGCTTGGCCATTGAGAGCCGCAACAACACACATCGCAGCCACGAGAATGAATTGCATTCCTCTGTTGCGAATCACTGTTTTTCTCCTTAGATGGGGGTCTAAAGGTTGGGGGACATACGGGGAAGGGCTTCCGGTTGATATCACTTGGACGAGCAGCCCTTGGAGTTGACGAAGGATACCACCCAAAATCGCCCCCGGCGAACAAAAAAATCAATATCCCTCCCCGCCCCTCCCGCCGCCGCGTGTGTTCTTACTTCAAACAAAACATTGTCATCCTGAGCAAAGGTCGCCGCAGCGACCGAAGTCGAAGGACCTGCGGTTGTCTCTGTCCCCGCCCCGGTGCCAAGCCGGATATGAAACCTCGTCCTGGCCCATCTCACCCCAGCTTCACAAAATACCTTGCATACTTCCGCTCGCCCTTGCGCTCCAACGCACCCATCTCCACCATCTCAGCTAGATCGCGTGTAGTCGTCGCCGGGGAGGCGCCCGTAATGGTGCTGTATTTTCCCGCGCTCATGCCCCCTTCAAATCCCGCAGGCCCAGCTTCCAGCATGCGCACCAGTGCCTTTCTCTGCCGCGCATTCATCGCGCTCCCCAGCCGATCCAGCAACCTGGTCTTCGCCAGAAGAAACTCAACCTGCCGCAGGCTCTTCTCCTGCGCCTCAAGCGCGATGTCGGCAAACCAGTTCAGCCACTCCGTCGCATCCAGCGTCCGATCTGAATGCTCCAACGCCTCGTAGTAACTTTTGTGACGTGGCAGGATTGCGCTCGCCAGCCCCGTCAGCAGCGGTCGCTTCGCCCCCTGCGCCAATGCCTTCTCCGCAAGCGCGCGGCCCAGCCTGCCATTCCCGTCTTCGAATGGGTGAATCAGCTCGAAGCGGAGATGCGCCAGCCCCGCCCGTGTCAGCGCGGGCAGAGCGCCTGGCTTGTCTGGCGCAGTTCCATTGAACCAATCAATCAGCCGCTTCATCTCTGCCGGAACCCGCTTGGAAGGCGGCGCTTCATAATGCACGCGCAGCCGTCCCGCCGGCCCGGAAATGATCTGCATCGGCTCGGAGCTCGTGCGGTACCTGCCAATGTCGCTCAGATCGCCGCGCTCCTGCACCAACATCCGGTGCCAGCCAAAGAGCATTGCCGGCGAGACCGGCGCTTCAAAGCTCCTATAGAGATCCACCATCATCTCCGCAATGCCACGCTCCGCAGCCGGAATCTTCCTTCGGTCCGTCTTCAGGCCAAGCTGCTTCTGGATCGACGACTGCACGCTGTCCCGGTTCAGCAACTCGCCTTCAATCCGCGACGTGGTCAGCGCCTCGCGGCTCATGGTCTCCACGAGCAGCCGCTCGCGTTCCTCGTCTCCCAGGTGCTGCGTCGCTCCAATCGTCACCCCGGCGTGCAGAAGAAATGCCTGCTCCCGCGCCGCCATGCGCGCCGGGTCCCAGGTGAAATTCGGCCACTCCGGCTTTTCCCAGTTCCAGTCCATAAGCGTGAGCGATAGAACCCTCTTCTATCGCTCATAATATAGCATAATATGAGCGATAAAACTAAATCTTATCGCTCAAAATGGCCAATTTACTGAGCGATAGAACCCCTCTCTATCGCTCATGCTATCCTTCCCTCGCCTTCAAAAACCGATCCACTCCTTGCGATTAACCACACCCCGATCGCCAGGCATCAAGGCCCACCCAATGCCCAAGCTCGCCCTCTTTGCCTCCATCCTCGTCCTCGCGCTCTGTTCCTCCTCCGCCCCTGCCCAGCAGATCGCCTTCACCTGGGACGACCTGCCCGCCCACGGCCAACTTCCCCCCGGCGTAACCCGCGTCCAGGTCGGCAAGCAACTCATAGCCGCCATGCAGGCCGCCCACCTGCCGCCCGCGTGGGGATTCGTCAACGGCGTCCACACCGTCGAGGAACCCGGCTCCACGCCCATGCTCAAGGAATGGCGCGACGCCGGTTTCTCCCTCGGCAATCACACCTGGTCCCACATGAGCCTCAACCGTTCGCCCCTCGCCGATTGGGACGCCGATCTTGCCAAAAACGAGCCGCTGCTCCAGTCCTATATGCCTGCCGAAACATGGCGCTGGGTTCGTTTTCCTTATCTTGACGAGGGCGACACGTCCGACAAGCGCGCCGCAGCCCGCCAATACCTCGCCGCCCACGGCTACAAGATCGCCGCCGTCACCATGAGCTTTGGCGACTACCTCTTCAACGGCCCCTACGCCCGCTGCGTCGCCAAAAACGATGCCGCCGCCATCGCCCAACTCGAAAAGACCTACCTCGACGCGGCCGCCGATAACCTCGCCTTCTCCCGCGACCTGTCCCAGGCTCTCTTCAAGCGCGACATCCCCTACGTACTGCTCATGCACGTCGGCGCCTTCGATGCACACATGCTCCCGCGCCTCATCCAGCTCTATCAATCCAGGGGCGTCACCTTCGTCAGCCTCGAGGATGCCGAAAAGGATCCGTTCTACGCCAACGATCTCGATCTCTTGCTCCCAGGTTCGCCCGACACACTCGAAGGTGCTATGGCCGCCCGCGGCCTCCCATTCCCCCCGCATCCCAAGCTCGACGTCGACCCCGAGTCCCTCTGCAAATAACAGAGCCTGTCATCCTGCGCAGCCTTACTCGCGTTGCGAGCAGGATTCACGCTTATCAGGAGCGAACCAGCAGGCCGACATAACCTCTCCTCCCCCAACGCGCTGTCACCCCGGCAGCAGGCCGATAACGCGCTGTCATCCCGACAAAGCGCAGCGACGAGGGATCCGCGGTTGCCTTTAGGAATTCAAGGTGGCGATACTTCCGAGTAGGCGACAATCCGCCCGCTACAATGCGGATGTGAATCTACTCAAATTAGTTCTAGTCGTAGTCGCCATTCTGGGTGCGGTCCGCCTCATGCACTTTTTTCGTGCTCGCACGATGCGTCGGCTCGCTTCAAGGTGGGACTTCCAATACATGGGTCCCACTGCACCGCCGCAATGGTGGTGGAATACCTCCTATCCAAAAATCCCTCCTCCTCTACCCGGCTGGATTTCTCGCCTCGGTGTCTCACAAGCCTGGAACATAATCGAGGGAAAGAAAAATGGCACGTCAGTATTCGTATTCGACGGCATCTCGGTTGGAGCTAAAAGTCAACCTCGCACCTATATCGCTTGCCAAACCGAACAAAGTCCATTCGGAATAAGCATGTCAGTCGAACGCGAGATGCAGATTCACGGATGGACGGTTCTTCATGGGGTGTGGTTCCTTTGGTTCTCTTGGTTTATGGGTACGAGGCGGATTAATAGACATCTCAACAATCTACGGACGGAGTAGCAACGAAACCCAGCTCTACCGCACGTCACTCCCGAATCACCGCCAATCCGGAAGTTTCCATGCAGCCAACTCCTACTCACTTTCACCCTGGTCAGGCGTAGCACAGAAATCCTGAAGCACCTGCTTCACACGCTGATCTGCAACCAGCCACGGAACTGCGTTTTTGAGAGCGCACGACGTCAGCCACGGCGAAGAACTGCTTCAAATAAATTCCCTCCCCAATTTGCACATTATTTCCCCCCAACCGCGCACAATACATCCAACCAACAAATCTCAAAGGACCGACAGCAAGGCCGGGAACTTACCGCGCGGAACCTCGCGCCCCGCACTATCGCCATAAGCCCTTTGCAATCAAGATTTTGATACTTAACCCCTCTGCAATCAGGATTTTGCGGTCCATGCCATCTTGCAAGGGCCTGAAAAATCAAGAATTTACCTGAAAAGCAGGGGGAGGGGGTGCCTCATGTATTTAGTCTGTCGTCACATCATGCCCAACGGCGACAAGTGCAATTCGCCTGCCTTGCGCGGCAAGCAGTTTTGCTACTTCCACACGCGCGTGCACAGTCGCGCCGCTCAAAAAGGCCAAACCGCCGACCAGCCGCTCGAGTTTCCCGTCCTCGAAGACCGCTGCGCCATCCAGCTCGCCCTCGCCCAGGTCCTCAACCGCCTCGGCTCCGGTAAGCTCGATCCGCGCAGCGCCGGGCTCCTCCTTTACGGCCTCCAGATCGCCTCCCAAAACGTCGAACGCAAGTTCGATATCCTGCCCATGTTCGGGGTGGAGGCCCAAACCCGAACCAAGGATGGCGACGACCTCGCTCCCGCAAAGGTCCGCTGCCACGAACCCGAAAATTGTGGCGACTGCCCCCACCTGGACATCTGCGAAGACTTCATGTTCTCCAAAGATGTGGACGAGTTGCTAAGCAAGAGGCAACAAACCGATCCATCGTTTAAGCCTAAAACCCTGCCTCAAGCTGTGCGCAGACTTCTGGGTCTAGGTTGATTGCCGCCGCCGCAACGTTCTGCTCCAGATGCTCCACCTTCGACGTCCCCGGAATCGGCAGCATCACCGGCGACCTCCGCAGCAGCCACGCCAGCGAAAGCTGCGCCACACTTGCCCCGTGCCGCTCGGCAATTCGGCCCACCGCCTGCGCCGCCGGATGCTCCGCCTTCAGCATCTTTCCGCCCGCCATCGGATACCACGGCAAAAATCCGATGCCGTTCTTCTCGCAATACTTGAGCGTCTCCTCATTGCGCCGATCCGCCAGACTGTATCGATTCTGGACAGTCACAACTTTCACCGTTCTGCTCGCATCTTCAATCTCCTCGGGCGAAACCTCGCTCAGCCCGATGTGCCGAATCTTGCCCTGCTCCTGCATCCGCTTCAGAGCGCCGAGCGATTCTTCGAGCGGCGTGCGCGGGTCGATTCGGTGAAGCTGATAAAGCTCGATGCAGTCGAGCTTGAGCCGTCGCAGGCTCATCTCCACGCATTGGATCAGGTAGCCCGCTCGACCCACGTACTCCGTCTTCGCCGGACCCTGCCGCGTGATCCCGCCCTTGGTCGCAATCACCAGGCTCTTCGGATACGGCCAAAGCGCCTCGCAGATCAGTCGCTCCGCAATCTCCGGCCCGTATGCATCGGCCGTGTCGATCAGGTTCACGCCCAGTTCGACCGCTCGCCGCAGCACCCTCCTCGCGTTTGCCGCGTCATCCGGCTCGCCCCACGCGCCCTCGCCCACTAGCCGCATGGTTCCGTATCCCAGCCGGTTCACAGTCAGCTCGCCGCCAATCGCAAAGCTCCCACCCGCCGCCGCATTCAATCCCGTATCCATCTCTTCATTTTGATGCATCGCTCTGTCCGCACGCGGCTCGTCTGAAGGCGCCAAATTGTCCGCCCGCTTCCAGTCTCAGGAACCAGCTTCCGCCCCTTTGCGTATCCTGATTATGTGAACTGCAATGCCCGTGATCATTTGCAACGGGCCGCAACCCGAGGAGAAGCCATCATGGCCACCGCAATCTATCCCAACCCGCAAGCCATCTTCTATCAGCAGTACGAGGCAGTCCGCCGCGATGAGGTCGTCGGCGTTCTCCTTGCCTTGTTCCTTGGCGGCTTCGGCGTTCACCACTTCTATCTGCGGCGCACCGGCCTTGGCATTCTCTACCTGTGCTTTTCCTGGACCGGCATCACCTGGATCCTGGGCTTCATCGAGTGCTTCTTCATGCCCGGCCGCGTGCGCGAGTTCAACGCCATTCAGGCCGCGGGCATTGCCGCAGCGCTCGGCATGCAGATGCCCGCCTGGGGTCAGCCCCTGAATGTCACCGTCAACGTGCCACCCGCCGCTGCCGCCGCCCAGTCCGGCGCGATGCAGCCTGCGGCATTTGCCCAACTCGGCACGCTCAACGCCTGCACGCGCTGCAGTCAGACAAACCCCGCCGGCTCCCGCTTCTGTTCCGCCTGCGGCGCGGCACTCTGATCCGACTCAAGCCAAAGCGCGAGCAGGACCCGGTCACCGCTCCCACGTCGAGTTGTTGTACCAACGAAGCACACGCAGAGCGCGCAGTGTATTCCAGCGGCTGGCCCGGCCGACACCTGTCTCCATCTCCAGTGGAATGCGTTCGGGATGAAGGATGTTCAACGGCCAGCGCCCGTTCTGGTGGCGTCGCTTAATCACGGTTTGGATGGCCTCATCCACCCGGCTGTCCGGTTTGACTCCCGCATCGCGCAGATAATCAAGTCCGCGCAAGACGTCGTAATGCCAGAACGGTGGGAATGAGAAGCGCAACCAGCTTTTGTCTACGACTTGGCCGGTTCGCAGCGAGCGGAACAGGCTGCGCTCGAGCAGATAACTTTCGGCCGCCTTGCGCGCCCTGGCGACGGTGACCGATTTGCGCCCCGCTCGCTCGTATGCGAGCAGTCCTTCCAGCACGCAGATGGTGGTATGGATCGACGAGCGCCGGCTCCTGGGTGCTTCACAGTTCCAGCCGCCATCTGCGAGCTGTTCGCCCAGAAGTTGATCGGCCAACGCATCGTTCGGCTCCTTGAAGTATGCGCCAATCCCCAGGATCCTCCCGTTGATGCATGGCTCGGTTTCGCCGTGAAGGAAAGGCCGGTTGCCGAGCGGCTTATACACCAACCCCTTGTCGACACGGTCAATCATCTTGATAGCCTGCCTGCTGGCGGGGTCCAGACCGAGGTCCTTCAAGACAACCAAACTCCATACGGTAACAAGATACCACTGCGGCCCACTGCCCCAGTTTCCTGCAGGAGTTTGTTCGCCGAGAAGCTTGCATCCCCAGCCCTCGGTTGCAACCCGAGAGCGCTCAGCTGCAATCGCGTCAGGGGAATCCTCAGTGAGGTCCCTCATCACCTGCCAACGGATGGCCGGATCAGAATCGAGCAACCATTTGATGTGCGCGGGCCGCGGTGCGTAATCGTGAAGGTTCATGGGAGAATTGTGAGACTGAAATCCCCAAGGATAGACAAGTTGAGATTTCGCCGAACTTGAGGCGCCTGCCTTCATGCTCTACATATTCGCCTGGCCCGACCGCATGCTCTCATTGAACTTCGGTTTCGTAAAATCCAGCGCTGCCTCGAGCGCCGCCTGATAGTCGGCCGCCCGCTCCATTAGCTTCGGAGTTGCGGAAGCAAATTCACCCTCCAGCACCATCAGCCCTTCGCCCGCCTCGTCTCCGGCCATCCGCAGCAGGTCAGCCTCGGTTGTATTCAGGTACTGCGCATCGCGTGGGTCGGCAATCCACACCGGCTTGCTCTCTCCAAGGACTCCCGAGAGCCAGTAGACCTTCGACAGCAGGTAGCGCAGTCGCTCCGCGTCGTCCGTGTCGGTGAAGACAAACCTCTTCTGCCAGCGGCTGTAGAAGCGCGTCGTCACAGGCACCGGCTGCCGGTTGCCCGACTTCACAAACTCCAACTGCCCGTAATCCACCGTCTTGCGGATCGCGTTGTACACAAATGTCTCTGCAAAGGGCTGCTCCATCGCCGGAACAATCTCCGCAAAGGTCAGCGTCACCGCCGCGGCCACCTTGGCGTGCAGGTTGTGCGTGCCGCCGTCGGCCAGCTG
>Ga0302324_100006060_pt1 | contig 26236 bp, 22 predicted proteins | sample Palsa_T0_1_FD_201949 | JGI IMG/M metagenome (GOLD analysis project Ga0302324, IMG submission 201949) | Peat permafrost microbial communities from Stordalen Mire near Abisko, Sweden - Palsa_T0_1 | ecosystem: Environmental > Terrestrial > Soil > Palsa > Peat permafrost | place: Sweden: Abisko... | reverse complement strand
TTGATGCCGGAGTCACCGATGCTCGCGTCGAACCGGGTGAGGACGTCTTGCGTCGGCTGCGACATGCCTGGATCGGTGCATCCTGCAGCCTGGTTCGTTTGACTCGGGTACTCGACGAGGACCTCGCACGGGATGGTGCCGTCGCTGGCGGGCACGAGCGGCTGCGGCAGACACTGGCCGTCAAGCGCGCTCTTTAGGCGATTGACGATCGCCTGCATCGCACCGTTGTAACCGTAGGTTGGAGCGGAGGTGTCGCCCGTGACGACCTGCGCGCAGATTGACGCGACCACGGCTTGCGCGCCGAGCGCCTTTGCTACGAGCTGGTAGCGGCTCTGTGGATACGCCTTGCCGTAGATTTGCGTCGTGCGAGGGCCCGTCGATGTGGGTTGGCAAAGCGGTGGGCCATCCCACGCGGTCGTCGCCGTTCCTGTCGTGGGGTCGCAGTCGCAGGCGCCCTTGTTCACCGCCAACGTGCAATCCTTCGGCGTGGGAAGTGGGAAGGTGCATGCGTACTCGAGGTCGATCCCGGCTCCCGACGTGAGGGTGTTCCACTCGCGGTAACCGTTCGTTCCGGTGTTGTACGGGTTCAAAGGTTGCTCGAGGCCTGCGCGTGCCGACGTCGACTGGATCATGCGTGGGTCGATGCCGTTGAAGTCGTAGTAGTCGGGATTCTCTCCGAGGATCTTCGTCCAATCGGACGCGGCGAGGTTGAGCTTCACGTTGCCATTCGCGTCGGTGACGAGATCGTTCGGAACGCCGCCGATGATCGCGTAAAAGACGAGGTCCGGTGTCCGCGAGCCGACGGTCAGCTGGCAGAGCGTGCCAGGGGTCAAGTCCGATCCGTCAGGTAGCGACGCGGCGAAGAGCGGGTTGGTGCAGTTGCGCGTGGGTGTGTAGCTCGCGCTGTCGTGCGACTCGTTGTTGCGGTCCGGAACCGCGGGCAAGCGAAGCCCGTCGACGTAACGGTTGTAGTTGAACTGATTGTCGAACCCGTACTTCGCCCGCATGATCTGGCGCGAGTATCGGACGTTCAACCCATCCGCGGCGGCGATGGGCGCCGATGTCGCTGCGGGGGTGTACCAGCCGTTCTGTGGACAGCCCGTCGTGCCGTTCGCACAAGCGTTGCAGTTTGGATCCGCGCTGATGGGCTGACCCGATACCGGCTTCGTGCTCAACGGAAAGGCACATGACACGCAGTCGGGATCGTTGGAACCTCCACTCGGGGGATTGGTGTTGACGTTGATGGGTGCGTTGCACTCGCTCGTCCCAATGGGACCCACACCTGTACCGGGTGGCCCGCCGGGGAAGCTCTGTGTGCGTGCCGTCCATCCGTACCCGCCGAGCCAGAGCGGATCGCTCCACGAATCTTCTTCGTCGGTGAGCTGGATGATCGCGACGAGCGAGTCGGGCCGCAGGAAGTCGTGACGCATCTTGAGCACCGTCGTGTCGACGCCGGTGCCGTTGGTCCCCAAGATCGCCTTCGGTGGGCTGCTGCCGTCGAGCGTGATCGTGTCCCACGGGTCGGGCTGAATGAGGAAGTGGTACCAAGACTCGAGCTGGGCTTCGAGACCGCAACCGTGTTGCTGCACGCCCTCGACGAGCGATTGGAAATCCGTGACGAGCTGCGCGGACTGGCCGTCGTTGTAAGCAGTGACGTTGGGCGGCGGCTTGCCGGCATTCTTCGGGTTGCTCTGCGGGAGCCACGCGAGGAAGTTCCCGCCGCCGTTCGCGATCGGCTCGGCGTTGGCGATGGGCGGACCTTCGATGCCCGTCGTGACGTCGACTGTGCGGTTGATGAGGCGACCGTGGTCGTTCTGATGCGTGGAGTCGGGCGAGCTCTCGACGCAGATGTCGGGCGATCCGCCGCCACCGAGCGACGAGCTCACGATGCCGATGTGCATGTCGTGGACGGCGTCGAACTCCGGTTTCGTGTTCGGCAAGCTCGCGCACGCCTGACCATCACCGGGTAGGAAACATTGCCCGCTGCCAGCGTTGCCGTTCACGTCGCAGCTGGCGTTCGCGCCGAGCGCCGTACAGTCGCTCGGTCCCGTACAGGTGTCGGCCGTGTTCGTGTCGACGCAGTTCGGGTTGAGCAACCGGCTGACGAGGACGGGTACTGCTGCGGCGAGCAGGTCTTGCTTGTCACCCATCGACGAGGAGTTGTCGATCGCGAACAGGAGGTCGACCTTGTCGACCGCCTGCTGCTTCAATATCTCCGTGACGGCGGTCTTCGTCGTTGGAGCGCCGCTCACGAGCGGCCTCGTGAGGCACCCACTCGCGAGCACAACGCTCGTTGCCAATCCTGTCGTGACGACCGCTCGCATCAGCTTCTGGAACATGACGTGGTGTTTGCACGGACCACGCCACGCCCGTGCGCGGCTCGTTCACCGAGGAAAACGCCCGCGCGCACCGAGCACGCGCAGACAACCTCGTTGCGTCACCGCCTACTTGGTAGAGCGCCGATGGGAGTCGATGACGGCGGGCCGAGACGGCGGAGCACGTCGATGTGCTTCGCGCGGACGCCTGGGACCTTGAGGAGCTCTTCGTCGGTGGCCGCGAGAATCGCCGCGACGCTGCCGAGGGTCGTGAGGAGCGAGCGCTTGAGCGCGGGGCCGATGCCGGGGAGATCGTCGAGCGCGGATTTGAACCGACGGGCTTTGCCGAGACGCTCGCGGGCGCGGTTCGAGAAGCGGTGGGCTTCGTCGCGGAGGCGGGCGAGGAAGAAGAGAGAGGCGGAGTGGCTCTTGAGGGGGATGGGGTTCTTCTGGCCGGGGAGGTAGACGCGGTCGACGACGGTGGGGGGTGGGGGGTCCGACGCCGAGGCCGACGCCGACTCCGGCTCCGAGACCGACGCCGACTCCGACTCCGGCTCCGGCTCCGATGCCGACTCCGAGACCGGCTCCGGCTCTGGTTTCTTCACGAGTTTCTTTAGGAGCTTGGGCTTGGGGGGTGTGAGGTCGCGCTCCTTCGCCAAGGCGACGATGGAGAGCGCGTGAAGGCCGAGGTCTCGGGCTGCGGCGAGGGCGACGCCGAGCTGGCCGCGGCCGCCGTCGACCACGAAGAGGTCTGGGAGGTCCCATTCGCCCTCGTTCGCCGTCGTCTCCGCGAGGGCCGCTTGTTCCGCTCGGGCGCCACGGCGGAAGCGGCGAGCGAGCACTTCGTACATCGCGGCGTAGTCGTCGTTCATGCGGCTCGATGGCGGTCTCGTGTCGGAGTCTTTGACTCCCCGGACGTTGAAGGTGCGGTAGCGCTTCTTGTCGAGCTGACCGTCTTGCATCGCGACCACGGCGCCGACGACGTCGCCACCCCCGAGATGCGAGATGTCGCACGCCTCGATGCGCCTTGGGAGCGTCGGTAGGCGGAGGCGCTCTTGGAGCTGGGCGAGGCGATCTTGGACGTCGTCGGTGGTGCGAGATTTCTCGGCGAAGGCGTGGCGGGCGTTGTCGCGCGCGAGCTCGAGGAGCTGCACCTTCGCGCCCCGTGACGGAACGAACACCTGGACCTTGTGCTTGGCGCGCTCGGTCATCCACTCCGCGAAGCCATCGGCGAGCTCCGGGAGGAGCGGGACGACGATCTCGGGTGGGACCTCCGTGCGCTCGGCGTAGTGCTCCGTTAGGAAGCCGCCCACGAGCTCCTCGTCGGGAAGCTCGGCGTGCTTGAGTGAGAACGTGGTGACGTCGGCGAGGCGGCCCTCGCGAACCTGAAGCAGCGCGAGCTCGGCGAGATCGCCCTCGCGGTAGAAGCCGAGCACGTCGCGGTCGGCCATGTCCTCGGTGACGATACGCTGGTCCTCCCGGACGCTCTCGATGGCGCGCAGCTGGTCGCGGTACACGGCGGCGAGCTCGAAGCGGGCGCTCTCGGCGGCGTCCTTCATCTTCGAGACGAGCTCGCGCGAGAGCTCGTCGTGGCGACCGTCGAGGAACATCGCCACCGCCCGCACCTGGTCGGCGTACCAGGCCTTGTCGACGTCGAAGACACACGGCGCGGGGCAGCGCTTGATTTGGTATTGGAGGCACGGGCGCTTGCGCGAGACGAGCTCGAGATCGCCGCAGGTGCGAAGCTGGAAGTGCTTGTTGACGAGGTGGAGCGCGCGCCGCGCAGACGTGGCCGAGTGATAGGGCCCGAAGTAGCGAGCGGCGTCGTCGCGCGCGCCGCGCACCACCTCGAGACGGGGCCACGCGTGGTCGAGGCCCAGCCGGAGCGAGATGAAGTTCTTGTCGTCGCGCAGCTTGATGTTGAAGCGCGGCTGGTGCTGCTTGACGAGGTTGTTCTCGAGGATCGCGGCTTCCTTCTCGCTCGCCGTGACGATGGTCTCGAGATCGCGAATCGACCGCTGCAAGAACGGGAGAAACTGCCGCTCGTCGCTTCCCCCGGCCTGGAAATAACTGCGGACCCGGCTGCGGAGGCTCTTGGCCTTGCCGATGTAGAGGAGGCCGCCTTTTTTGTCCTTGAAGAGGTAAACGCCGGGCTTGGCTGGCAGGCTCTCCAGCTTCTGCTGTACGGCGTCCGGCAGCGTCATTCGGGCGCAATATAACGCGCCCAAGCCGAACCAACCTCGGTGTGTCCTTAATAAGGAGAATGAACCCGTCTACCCCTCTTCCTGTTCTGCTTCTCGTTTTGGGTCTGACCGTGAGCGCTTCGGCGGATGTGCCGCAGCGCGCCACGCGGATTTTGGTCAGGAAAACCGCGCACGAGCTGGTCTTGTATCGCGGCGATGTGGTGGTGAAGCGGTATCAGGCGGCCATCGGACCTGGTGGCGCCGGCGTCAAGCACCGCGAGGGCGACAAGGTCACGCCCGTGGGGCACTACCACGTGACCATGCATCAGCCGTCGCAGTTCCATCTGTTCTTGCGGCTCGACTATCCGAACGCCGAGGACCGCAAACGCTTTGCCGGGCTGGTCGCCAGCGGGCAGCTCCCGAAGGAGGCCACCGTTGGAAGCGACATCGGCATCCACGGTGCGCCTCCGCAACCCGAGTGGAAGACGACGCACAAGCTCGTCGATTGGACGCTCGGATGCGTTGCGGTGGACGACGGAGAGATCGACGAAATCGGTGGGCTGGTTGCGGACGGCACGCCGGTCGACATCGAGGACTGACCTCCTTCCGTTTGTCCTGCACCCGACGTCGTCTTCAAGCTCGAACACGTCGTCTTCAAGCTCGAACACGTCGTCTTCAGGCTCAAACACGTCGTCTTCAAGCTCGAACACGTCGTCTTCAAGCTCGAACACGTCGTCTTCAAGCTCGAACACATCGTCTTCAAGCTCGAACACATCGTCTTCAGGCTCGAACACATCGTCTTCAAGCTCGAACACATCGTCTTCAAGCTCGAACACGTCGTCTTCAAGCTCAAACACGTCGTCTTCAGGCTCGAACACATCCTCTTCGAGCTCGAACACATCGCCTTCAAGCTCGAACACATCGTCTTCGAGCTCGAACACATCGTCTTCAGGCTCGAACACGTCGTCTTCAGGCTCGAACACGTCGTCTTCAAGCTCGAACACGTCGTCTTCAAGCTCGAACACATCGTTTTCAAGCTCGAACACATCCTCTTCGAGCTCGAACACATCCTCTTCGAGCTCGAACACATCGTCTTCGAGCTCGAACACATCCTCTTCGAGCTCGAACACATCGTCTTCGAGTCGAACGAGACCCCAGTCGAGGTGCGGGACCTAGCCCTCGAACACGCGAACGAACTCTCGGGGCGCGCGGCGGGTTCGCAGACACTTCGTTCGTGCGTCGAGGTAGCAGACCGTGAAGGCTCGGCGGGGTCGCCCTGTGTGATTGACGCCGGAACGGTGCCAAAGGTGATTGTGGAGGAGAAGCACTTCGCCCGCCTTCGCCGGGAGCGCCTTGGCCGAGTTGTCGGCATCGTACTTCCGGACGTGGTCTGCGGGGACGACACCGCCGAGCCGCGTCGCGAGCCCGCGCCAGTGGCTCCCGCTGACGACCTCGACCGCGCCGCTCTCGAGCGGAACGTCGTCGAGCGCCGTCCAGATCTGGAGGCAGGGGTCTCGGTCGAGGCCCCAAAACACACCGGCGTCTTGGTGCCATGGCAGCTGCGAGCCTCCCTGCGCTCCCTTCGCGAAGAGCACGGCGCGGTAGATGGCGATGCCGTCATCGCCGATCACGCGGCGCGCGATCCTCGCGAAGAGCGCGTTCTCGAGCCACGCGCGATAGAGCGGGTCCTTTTCGAGCTTCTCGACCTTGCGGTACGCGAGCGACGGGCCCTCGTAGCCTTTGCCGTATGTCAGATCGTCGTAATCGCCCGTGGGGGACTCCATCTGGAAGAACAACCCCGGATACGTGACTTCGCCGAGCATGATCTCGTCGGCGCGTTTGCGTAGGCCCGCGAGCGTCTCTTCGTCGGCGACTTGCCCGAGACGAGCCCACCCGTGCTCGCGAAAGTGGGCGAGCGGCTCGGTCAGGTCGAGGTCGCTTCTGCCGGGGAGCAGCATGCCGAGATCTTAGCGCGCGTACTTGGCGTCGGTGCCCGCGAACGTGATGGCGAGATCATCGAGCTTCTTCTGGGCCTCGGCGGAGAGTGTCTTCGCCACTCCGTCGATGCCTGCGTCGAGCTGTGAGACATCACCCGGGCCGAGGAGGACCGAGTCGACGCCGGGACGGTTGGCGACCCACGCGTACGACAGCTCGATGAGACTCAGGCCCTCTTCGCGAGCAACGGCGGCAATCTCCTCGACCCAGTCGAAGAAGCGCTGTGACCAGTAGCGCCGTTGATACATCCCGTTGTTTTCGAAGCGCGAGCCTTTGCGGATCTCCTCGCGCTTGTGGGTGCCCGCGAGCAACCCACCCGCGAGCGGGTTGTACACCGTCGTGTGGATCGGGAAGGCCTGCGTGAACTTGAAGTATTCGACCTCGAGCTGGCGAATGAGGACGTTGTAGAGCACCTGGGACATCGCAGGCCGCGGCATTCCTCGGGCGTCGGCGAGCTGGTCCATCTGCAAGATCTGCCACGAGGCGTAGTTCGACACGCCCCAAGCCCTCGCCTTGCCCGAGTCGAGGACGCGCTTCATTGCGTCGACCGTTTCGTCGATCGGGACGCGGGGGTCGGGAGCGTGCAGGTAGTAGACGTCCACGTAGTCGGTGCCGAGGCGCGCGAGACTCTCGTCGATGGCTTTGGCGATGACGGCGGCGGAGAGTCCTTCGGTCTTGGCGGGCATGCCGGCGAGGCCGACCTTCGTGGCGATGCGCACGTCCTTGCGGTCCTTGCCGAGGGCGCGGCCGAGGATTCGCTCCGACTCTCCGCCTTGGTAGACGTTGGCCGTGTCGAAGAACCGCACGCCTCGCTCGATCGCCCGGCGGACGACGCGCTGGGCCTCGGCCTCGGGCGTGCGCTTGCCGAAGTTCATCACCCCTATACTGAGGCTCGCTTGCGAGCCGACACCCCGAAGGGGGTCTGAGGCTGCCGTCATGGTGCCCGGAGCTTACTCCGTAGAGCAAGATGTGCGCTGGCCAGAGTGACGATGAAGGCTTAGCTTGCGCGGATGTTGAAACTCTTCGGACACCCCGCCAGCACCTGCACCCGCAAAGTGCTCATGACCCTCGCTGAAACCAAGACGCCGTACGAGATGACGGTCGTCGACTTCGCAAAAGGCGAGCACAAACAAGATGCCCACCTCGCCCGCCAGCCGTTCGGCCGCATTCCCGCGATCGACGACGAAGGCTTCGCGCTCTACGAGTCGCGCGCCATCTGCCGCTACCTGAACGAGACGCGAAAGGGCAACCTCGCGCCCGGCGACGCGAAGGGCCGCGCGAAGATGGAGCAGTGGATCAGCATCGAGACGTCGGAGTTCACGCCGAACGCGATGAAGTTCATCTACGAGCACGTCTTCAAGCGCGCGCAAGAGGCCGCGGTGCTCGAGGCCGCCAACAAGGGCCTCATGACGGCGACCGCCGTGATGGACAAGGAGCTCGCGACGAAGCCGTTCCTCGCCGGCGCCGACTTCTCGCTCGCCGACGTCTGCTTCATGCCGTACGTCGAGTACGTGATGATGACCCCGGTGAAGGAGCTCTTCGCGAAGTATCCCCACGTGATGACGTGGTGGAAGAGCGTGAGCGAGCGCCCGACGTGGCAGAAGACCATCGGGAAGACCTGAGACCTTTCCGGTCGCTCTGAGGCCGCGACGGGCCTTACTTATTAGGCGTGTCGGGTTGATTCTCCGGCGCCGCTGAGACGACGAACGGAAGCTCCGCGCTGTGGGCGATGACTGCGCTCACGCGCGGGAGCTTCGTCATGTCGACGCCGAAGCGCTTGGCGGCGCCGACCTGCGGGATGAGGAGGGCGTCGGCGGCGGTGAATTCGTCGCCGTATGCGAACTTCCCTCGAACGCCGCGGGCGTCGTTGCGCTCCATCAGACGCTCGAAGACCTCGAGCCCGCGAGCATTGTAGTGCCGCGCCCACGCGTCGCGTGCGGCGTGATCGGTCGAGTAGCGCGTGAGGACGTTGAGGTTCTGGAGCGGCTGAATGCCGGCGTTGACCGTCTCGACGAGGGCGCGCACGCGAGCGCGGTCCACCGCCGTCCTCGGGTAGAGCGGCTTTTGGGGGAAGAGATCGTCCAAAAGCTCGATGATGGCGACCGACTCGACGAAGCTCTCGTCGTCGATCTTCAAAGCGGGAACGTAGCCGCTCGGGGCGCGGCCGATGTGCTCGTCGGACGACTGCTCGCCGCCGAGGAGGTTGACGGTGATGACATCGTGCGCGATGCCCTTGTACCCGAGCGCGAGGCGCACCCGATGGGACGCCGAGGAGCGCCAGTAGCTGTAGAGCGTGAGGTGCATGGGGATGCGACTATACCTTGCTGAGCGTCCTCGCCGTATGCATATTGATATGCATGAGAACGACACTGGTCCTTAGAGATGACCTCGTGGCAACCGCGCGCGCACTCACGAAGATCGATGAAAAGACCGCGCTCGTTCACGCGGGGCTCGAAGCGCTGATCGCCCAGGCGTCGGCTGAGCGTCTCGCCCGAATGGGCGGATCTGATCCGACGGCAAAAGCCGGACCCAGGCGGCGAGCACGGGTCAAGCGTGGTTCTCGTCGATAGCTCGGTTTGGATCGGTCACTTGCGGGTGCCTGATCTCCACCTCGTACAGCTCTTGAAGACACTCAGCGTGCGGACACATCCGTGGGTCATCGGCGAGCTTGCCTGCGGTCACCTCCAGCGTCGGCACGAGCTCCTCCGCGACATGGATCGCATGCCCTCTACTCCCGTGGCGACACCGCTCGAGATGCGCACGCTCATCGACCGGGAGCGGCTGATGGGACTTGGGCTTGGATGGGTAGACGTTGCCCTTCTCGCGTCGGCGCGGCTGTCTGGCGTTCGCCTGTGGACGAAAGATGCGGCTCTTCGAAGGGCCGCGCGCCTGCTTCGCGTCGTCTATCCACGCGTGTGACCTTCGACGAAGCCGAAAACTTCGGTCCTGCCGGCCAGGTTGATACGCTGGACGCATCATGCCCAACCAGCCTGTCCGAATGCCACGCGCGATACGTCCGGCCATCCTTGCAGGGGCGCTCTCCGGCGTGGCTTCTGGGATCGCCATCGGCGCGATGACCGGGCCGCTCGGCATCGTCGTCGGCATCTGCTTGGGGCTCGGCATCGGAGCCATCGCGGGGCGCGTCATCGAGAAGGAAGACTCCCGCCGCGATCACCGCACGCGCGAGCTCGATGAGGTCATCGGCACGACGACGGGCGACATGAGCGCTGGGCCCGTTCACTACGAGTCGCGCGCCGAGATGGATCGCTGGGTGAACGAGTGGCTGACGCCGCCGCCACCCGCCGTCACGTAAGCTCTCGCCCTGCGATATGCTCGGGTCCGATCGATGGCGGATCCCGAGCTGATGAAGGTCGCCGAGGCTCGCCTCGGTAGCGTGCTTCGCGGAAAGTATCGCCTCGATCGCGTGCTCGGCATTGGCGGGATGGCGACCGTCTACGCGGCGACGCACCGGAACAAGAAGCGGGTCGCGATCAAGATGCTCCATCCGGAGCTGTCGATACGCGAGAACATCCGGACGCGGTTTCTGCGGGAGGGCTACGTCGCGAACTCGGTCGACCACCCGGGTGCGGTCTCCGTGCTCGATGATGACGTTGCCGAGGATGGCTCCGCGTTCCTCGTCATGGAGCTCCTCGATGGGGTGGCGCTCGACGAGCTCTTCGCGAGGGAGGGGCGAAAGCTTCCCGTGGGGCTCGTGCTGTCGATCGGCGACGCTGTCCTCGAGGTGCTCACGGCTGCGCACGCGAAGGGGATCGTGCACCGCGATCTCAAGCCGGCGAATTTGTTTCTGACGAACGACGGGCGGCTCATGGTCCTCGACTTCGGGATCGCTCGGCTCCACGACGAGACGACCGGAGAAGCGACGGCCGCGGGTGCGATGATGGGGACGCCAGCGTTCATGGCTCCCGAGCAGGCGATGGCCGAGTCGAGCAAGATCGACGCGCAGACGGATCTCTGGGCCGTGGGCGCCACGCTCTTCGGGCTCCTCACCGGGGAGCTCGTGCACGCGGGCGAGAACGCCCAGCAGCTCCTCGTCAACGCGGCGACGAGGAAGGCCCGTGAGATCACGAGCGTGTCGGAAGAGGTGCCCGCGCCGGTTGCGGAGGTGATCGACAAGGCCCTCGCGTTCGAGAAAGGCGCGCGCTGGGTCAACGCCAAAGAGATGCGTGAGGCGCTTCAGAAGGCCTGCGTCGCCGTCACGGGCGCGCCGATCGCGGCGCTGCCGAAGACCGAGCGCGTGACCGGGCTCGAGCAGACGATGGCGACGGACCGCAGCATCACGCCAACACCTACGCCGCAATCGAAGGACGTCGCGTTCGACCGGACCGTTGCTGCACCTCCGCAAACGACGACTGCCGCGTCGGCACTGTCGAAGTCGAAGACCGGCACCGAGCCTCGCGCCTCCGCGCGGCGGTCTCCGTGGCTGCGGCGTCTTGTCGAAGCCGCGCTCGCGTGTGCGCTCGTCGCGGGAGGCGTGGCCACGTACCGCGCGCTGCACGCCCCTCGCGTTCGCTACTGCCTTTGGATAGACGAGCGGCGCGATGGCCCGCACTGCGCCTTCGAGGTCTCGGCGGACGTGCTCGGCAAGCGTCGGGCGGTCGTCAATCGCGTCACGGAGCGTGGGGGACGCACGGTGCTGGTCGAACGCGTCAACTTCGCCGGAGTCGTGGACCAGCGCGACACGGACTTCGCGACCATGGAAGTGAAGCGGGACGACGCGGGCGCCGTGACCGACATCATCAAGTACGACCGCTTCGGCGTGAAGGTCCAGTGGCAGAAGTGGTTCGATGGAGGCACGCGCGTCGACTTCGTCGACATCGACGGCAAGACGCCGCGCCGCAGCGAGGGCCGCATCACGACGACACGGTTCGAGTACGACGCCGAGGGTCGCGTGAAGCGCCGCCGCTACTTCGGGCCGACAGGGCGACCGCGCGCAGACGCCGACGGCATGTACGGGGGTGAGCTCGAATGGGGCAAGACCCCCAGCGTCTGGACGAAGCTCACGATCCTAGGCGCGGACGGCGCCCCTGCTGCCACACCCATGGGCGTCGCGATCTATCGCCGGCCCGACAACGGCCTCTTGTGGGGGGACTACTCGTTCTTCGACATCGATGATCGACCGACGACGCGCAAGGGGGTTCATACGGAGCGCAGGCTCCACAACGATTGGGAGGAGACCGGACAGGCGTGCTTCGGCATCCACGGCGAGCCCACCATGAACCTCGAGCAGACGTTCCACGAGATCCGCGTCACGTGGGACCCGGCGAAGCACACGGCGACATACAACGTCTTCGACGAGCACGGCCGCCCGCAGGCGGTGCGAGACCTGTGGGTGTGGGGGCAACGCCGCACGTACGACGAGCGCGGACGCCAGACGCTCGAGGAGACGCTCGACGGGCAGGGCAACCGCTCGCTCAACGTGCGCGGGCTGTCGGCGCTGCGCACGACGTACGACGATCACGATCACATCATCGGTTACGAGGAGCTCGGGCCATCCGACGCGCTGATCCAGACCGTCGATGGCTTCGGGCGGCGGGCGTTCAAGCGCGACGCTCACGACAACCGCCTCGAGGTTCGTTACTACGACGACCAAGGCCGGCTCACGCCGTGGAAGCAGGGCGGAGCGATCGAGCGCGCCACGTTCGACGATCGGGATCTCCGGCTCACGAGGGCGAGCTTCGATGGCGCCGACCATCCGATCGCCACCTTCCACGGGTTCGCCTCGGAGCACGACAGCTACGATCGCCTCCGCAACCTCGTCGACGTCGCGTACTTCGGACCCGACGGCAAGGCGACCGTCACCGACGAGGGCTTCGCCATCATGCGGTGGACGTACGACGAGAACGACGACCTCATGTCCGAGTCGTACTTCGACGCGAGCGGCGCGCCGACGCTGTTTCGTTCGTCGTATGCGACGCGTCGACTGAAGAACGACGAGCGCGGCCTCGTCGTGGAGGAGGACTACCTCGACGTCCACGGAGATCCGATCCTGGTGAAGGACGGCTACGCCACGGTGAAGCGCACGCGCGATCGAAGCGGCGATGTCGTCTCAGAGGCTTATTTCGGCAAGCACGGCGAGCCGGTCCTCCGCGAAGGCGGGTTCGCCCAGCGAAAGACGGTCTACGACACCTCTCGGCGCCCGGTCGAGGTGGGGCTCTTCGGCGTCGCGGGCCAGCCCGTACGAGGATCGGCCGGCTGGGCCGTCGAGCGCACGAGCTACGACGAACGTGGATTGGTCGTTCGCATCGACAACCTCGACGTCGCCAAGGCTCCGGCGCTCGACCGCGACGGACGTGCGTCAATCGTGAAGGTGAACGACTCGCGCGGAAACGTGACAGAGGAGACGAGCCTCGATGCGGCGGGTAAACCTGTCGTGACGTCGTCCGGATATGCGACGAAGAAAAGCGTCTATGACGACCACGACGCGGTCATCGAAGAAGCGTTCTTCGATGGGGATGGCAAGCCCATCTCGGGCAAAGCGGGGTGGTCGCTCAGGCGTGTTCGCTATGACGATTTTGGAAAGATGACCGAGGAGGCCTTCTTCGATGGAGCGCACGAGCCCGTCGTACCGAAGGACGTGGTCTACGCTTCGATGCGGCAGCAGTTCGACGAGCGGCATCGGCTCGTCGAGGTGGCGTACTTCGACGTCCGCGGCGTCGCCACGAAGGGGCCCGATGGGGCTCCGGCCATTCGCTACAAGCGCGATGGCTACGGGCGCGCCACCGAGACGGCTTACGTCGATGGGACGGGGGCGCCTACGACGTCACGCGAAGGGCGATCGGTCGTTCGGTCGACGTTCGATGCGGCTGGGCGCGTCATCGAGGAGCACTTCGTCGACACCGCTGGTGCTGCCCGCCCTGCCGCGGATGGTTGCGCCGGCCACCACACGAAGTACGACACCTTGGGGCACAAGCTCGAAGAGTCGTGCGTCGACGCCAGCGATGCGCTCACGATCTCGATGTACGGCTGGGCGCTCCGGCGCACGCTGCACGACGCGCGCGGCAATGACGTCGAGATTGCGACGTACGCGCCTGACGGTACGCTGCGCGCGAACAAGGATGGCGTCGCTCGCAAGAAGAACCGCTTCGACGAGCGGAGCTTGCTCGTCGAGACGACGTTCTTCGATACGGCGGATAAACCCACGCACGATGGACACGGGGCCTACGGGATCCGGTTCACGTATGACGACGCGGGGAAGAAGACCGGGGAGAGCGCCGTGGATGCCGGTGGGCGTCCGATTGCGAAGGGGCCGTAGCCGTCGGGAACTTCCGGGGTGCCGCGATGACAGATCCGTCGTGCGAGCGCTAGTCGTGTGTATGGCGGTCGTGGGGTGCAGTCACGCGGCAGCGCCACCACCTGCGCGGGCGGTGAGCGGACCTCCGAAGGTGGACACGCGGTCCTGGCTCGAGAGGACCGGGCCGCGGACGTTGGTGAAGGATGTTCCGAATGTCGACGTTACGGTGACGCGGCGGGAGGGGCCGACGTCGATCGACCGGGCGTTGCGGATTCTTACGGTGATCGCGACGCGCTGTTATTCGGACGACATCGAGGAGACGCCGCTTGCCATCTTCAATCCCCAGCCACGGGACGTCCCGATGACGGTCACGATCGACACGCGGGCGGATGGGACGATGTCCGAGGTGAGGTTCGAGCCTGAGAATGCGCCTCTGAATGTTGCGATGTGTCTGACGCATGCGCTGGCTGCGCAGCCGCTGCATTCGGAGCGAGTGCCGAAGAGGTTGGTGCTCGCGATCGATGCGCACGTGACGTGGTCGGTGCGCTGACGCCGACTCTGGCTCCGGCTCCGACTCTGGCTCCGACTCCGGTTCCGGCTCCGACTCCGGCTCCGACTCTGGCTCCGACTAGAACGAGCCGGCGATTCCGAGAGGCGTCGGCATGATGTGTAGGGCTGTCGTCTTCGAGGCTGGGCTCGCGGGGCCGCGAACCTTGTGTTGGATGCCGAGGATGAACAGTGGCAGGCCTGCATCCGCGAGTGACGTTGCGAAATCGATGGTTTGGAAGGCGGCGTCCGTTCCCGTGCACGTCGAGCCACAGCCCGTGGTTGGTTTTTCACCTAGCTGCGAGCCGGCAACGCCGAAGGCGATCGTCGACGCGACGAAGAACGATATGCCCACGATGATTGCGATCGTGCTGCCGCTCCCGCTGCCACCGCCGACGGTCACGACTTCACGACCGTTGATGGCGTAGGTGACGCGTGGATCCGTGAACGCGTTGTCGAGGGCCAGAAACATCCCGGTCGAGAACGCCATGACGCTCAAGCTGCCAAGGATGCTCGTGCCCGCGTACGCCCCGTTGAATCCGGGTTGGCTGACTTGGTTCAGGGAGGCGGCGAGTGGACCCAACGTCAAGCCGGCTGTGATGGCTCCCCCGATGCCTCCCGCAATGAGCAAGACGATCGGCACCACCCACGATGGTTGCTCGACGCTCGCGGTGACCGAATCGCCAGACGCAAAGCCATAGTCCTTCAGTGTCGTGGAAATGGCGTGCAGGTCGAGCGTTCGCTCCGTATTGCGCTCGTCACGCAGGTGAAGTGAGGTCGTCGTGTCGATGTCCCGTGTGCACGGCAGCTCGCAGAGCTTCTCGCCGTCTTTCGATCGGAGGCTCCACGGGTGGTCGGTTTCGGCGGATTCGAACTTAATCTTCGTTGCATCGCTCGTCTTGGTCTCATGTCGTTGATGTGCGGGAATGACTTCGACATGCTCCTTGGGGGGCGCGGACGTCGTCGCGGAGCGGGTGAGGACGACGCGCTCGTGACGGTCCTTCTCGCCCTCGCGGAGCAAGAAGCGTTTTTCGACGCGCTCCGCGCCTTCCATCTCGAACGTGAAGGTGTGGTCACCGGGATCCATGGGGATGGCCGCGACGCCGACGTGATCGGTCAGCGGTTGTCCGTCCATGGTGATGGCGACGGCGCTGACGTCGTTGCCTTCGCCGTCCTTCACTTCAAAGAGAATGCTCGGGAGCTTTCGGTTGAGGGCGTCGAGCTGCTGGGTGCAGTCATCTTTGACGATCGCTGGGCAGCTCGCGGAGGCGCATATGAGGAGGGCGTCCCTCGAAGCGCGTAGCTTTCCGTCACGCTGAAGTGACTGCGCCTTCGTGTTCGCATCGACGCAGTCTTGTTTGGTGACGTCCGCGTGTGCGGCCGCAGCACCCAGCAGGCAGGCAACGAGCATCGTGCAACGAACGTGGTGTCTCAAACCCATCTCCTAGAACGAGCCCGCAATGCCAAACGGCGAGAAGCCGATCCGGACTCCCGATCGCGGGTTCACACTTGCTCCAAGCGGAGACAATGCGAACTTGCCTCGCTGGCTACTGAGCCCCCAGACGAGTCCAATGATCGCCAATGGCAAGCCAACGGAGGCCACACCAATGCCGGCGAAAAACTCTCCCGTAACCTCCCTTTGCAAGCTGCTGGCGAACAGGATCCCGCCGGCGCTAAAGAACACCAAACCAACAACACCGAGCACGAGCGCGGCATTTGCACTGCCCCACCCGGGTTTCGAGACGAGCTGCACCTCGCTGCCTGGGAGACGGTCGAGGCTATCGGGCACATTGATGCGCAGTGTCTGGTGCACGACTTCGCCGCCGTTTCGTGACACCACGGCATCCATGAAGTACCCGCTCGACGAGCCAACCGACTGCGTGCACGGGAGCTGACAAATCGCCTTCCCGTCATGATCGCGGAGTGTCCACGTTTCGGTCGCGCCGCTGTACGTCGGCTCCGGTTGTTGGAAGTGAACGCGGACGCTTCCGCTCATGTTGGCGCGTGGCGCATTCTCGATCGGCGGCGTTGGCGAGACCGTCACCGGCGTCTCGTGTGTGGATGGCTGGACAGGCGGCGGCGCACCACTGAAGACGATGCGCTCACGGCGGTCCTTGTCGCCTTCACGAAGCAAGAAGTGCTTCGAGACCGGCGATGCGCCCGCCATCGTGAAGGTGAAAGTGTGCTCGCCAGGATCGATTGGGAGCGCGGCCGCTCCAACGTGATCCGTGAGCGGCTGCCCGTCCATCATGATCGTCACGGCCGTGACGTCGTTGCCCTCGGCGTCCTTTACCTCGAAGAGAATGCTCGGTAGCTTTCGGTTGAGCGCATCGAGCTGCTGCGTGCAATCGTCCCTCACCATCGCGGGGCAGCTCGCGGACGCGCACACCAGGAGCGCCTCCTTTGCAGCGCGAAGCTTTCCGTCGCGTTGGAGCGACTGCCCCTTCATGTTCGCGTCGACGCATTCTTGTTTGGTGACGTCCGCGTGTGCGGCCATCGTCGAAAGCGCAACCGCGAGCATCGCGTAGCCAGCCCGACGCTTCATAGACACTCCACCTTGTAGACCTTGGTGCCGAGCTTATCGAAGGTGTACGGGGGGTTGCAGTCTGGCTTGATTGGAGCCGCGCTTGTCGTCGTGGCGGGCTTCGCCGAGGACGATGCCACTACAGGCACCCTCGTCACATTGTGCGCGGCGACTACGCCCACTGACCTCGGCGTTTCGAACACCGGCGCGGATTGCACCGGCGCCGTAGCGGCGACGCTCACGACGGGCGTCTCTATCGTTTGGCTGGGCGTTGCCATCGGCAATACGGTCGTTGCGGTTACCGGCGACTCGAGCGGCTTGCTATCCCTCCGCAGCACGAAGAGCACCCCGACTGTGGTGAGCGCAGCCACCGCTACACCAGCGATGATGTACTTCATGATGCTCGATTGCGGCACGCCTGGAGCGTCGTCCTCGGACTGACTCGTCGGGGACGTCGTGGTGCGCAGGCCAGGAGCGCTCGCGACAACCGCGACGAGTGGAGCGTTCACCCGCAGCGTCGAGCCAGACGAATGAGGTTGCTGGACCTGGTGCGGTGCCACGGAGATGGCGCCGTGAAATGCGTCAGCCGTCTCTCGCGCTGATCCAAACCGCGATGCGACGTCGCGAGCGCAAGCGCGCGCGAACCACGCATCGATTGCCGGTGGAAGCGCGGGGTTGACCCGTGACGGGACGGGCAAGGGACCGTGCGCAATCGCGACCGCGAGGGCGCCGATGGTCTCCCCGTCGAATGGGCGCGTTCCGGTCATCGCCTCGAACACGACCACTCCGAGCGACCACAGGTCCGTGTGGAAGTCGACGCCCTTCGCGCCGAGTGCCTGCTCCGGGCTCATGTAGTACGGCGTGCCCATGAGGGCGCCGGTCTTTGTCGCGCCCATCCCCGTGGTGTCTCCCTTTTTCGCGATGCCGAAGTCGAGGAGCTTGATGAACGTGTCGCCCTCGTCGTTCTGGCAGAGGAAGATGTTGTCGGGCTTGATGTCGCGATGAACGATGCCAGCCGCGTGAGCGCGTGACAGCGCTTTGCATGCCTGGGCGATGATCGCGTCGATCTCGGTGAGCCCGAGCGCACGAACGCGCTCGAGGCGATGCCGCAAGTCCTCGCCCTCGAGGAGCTCCATCACGATGAACGGAGCGCCGCTTGGTGCGACGCCGTGATCGAACATCTGGACGACGTGCGGGCTCTTGACCGCTGCTGCAGCCGAGGCCTCACGGGAGAACCGCGCCACGCTCGGCTGGTCCAGCGCGAGCTCCGCAGACATGAACTTGACGACGACCTGAGTGTTCAAGGTTAGGTGGTCGGCGATCCACACCGCACCCATCCCACCTGCGCCGAGCGGACGTACAAGACGTACCGACGACGTCACCTGCATCCCCACGCTGGGCGTCGTCACGAGGCGATGATCCGCTTTGTGCGAGCGGCGGCCAACAAGAAAGTGGCGTTCGATGCCTCAATCCACGGTCCTCCGAGGACTCGACCGCGTCCAAGCTCGCCGCGACGACGTCCTCTCACTCGTCGACGAGGGCTTCGAGCACGGGGTCCGTCGCGGGCTTCGCGAGCGCCTCGTCGAGGCCTCGGATCTCGAGCAGGCCCATCGCGTCGTTCTTGAAGTAGGCGCGCCCAGCGAGCGTGTAGCCATAGGAGAAGTCGAGGCCGAAGGTCCCGAGCAGCCGCGGTCTACCGTCGAGGCCGATGAAGTGCGTGCTCGGCCAGCTCTTACCGTTCCAGGCCTCGTCACCCTGCTCCCACGTGACCATGAGCCCGCGACCGCCGAACGCGAAAAGTGCGTCGTTACGCCCACAGGGAAGCGTGTGCGTGAGCTTCCACTTCGCGTTCGCGTCGTAGAGCTCGAGCCGAACGGCTTTGCCCTTCTTGCGAAGGAGCGCCGCGAAGTCGCGTCGGAGCGCTGCTGCCGTGATTGGGTCGCCGGCTGGAGCAACCTCGGTGGCCGCGGCCGTCTTGCAGTCGACGACGAACGCGGCTCCCTTCGCGGTCGCGACGATGAGGCGCTGGCGTTCGTCGTCGAAGCCGTACGGAAAGGAAGCTCCGACAATCGCGGGCTTCGCTCGGTGCCACACGCGCCCGCCGCCGCTCTGATCGATCACCCCCGCGTGGTACTCGCTGCCCGTCTTCTCGAGCGCGAACACGTAGTCGCCGTGCCAGAATAGCTCCGACCAAGAGCCGCTCTTCATCTTGGCGTCCTCGTGGGCGAGGCTCGCGTCTCCCGGTACGGGTAGCGGACGGTCGACCATCTCGTAGCATCCGAGCCCGCTGTCGAACGTGCAGGTCCAGGCGGCGTCGGTGTAGCCCTTCGCGAGCTTCTGTTTGACGAGCTTGGCGAGCTCCTTGGTCGCGGCCTCCGCCGAGTCGAACGTCTTCGTCTGCTCCTGCCCCGAGCTTCCGAGCTTGCCGAAGCGAACGGTCATCTCCGAGCCGTTCACCCACGCATGCCAAAACTTCCGGTGGCCTGCCTTGCCCGCAACGAGTCGCGGCATCCTAGAGTCTCTCGCCGTAAACCGAGCACATGCGGCGCAGTCTGGCATCACCACGCGTCACGCGTCCATCACCGACTCTGCTGCACCCTATGATCGAACGGGTTTTGCGCGCCTGGCGGCGCCGAGCGCGGAGCGAGCAAATCGCTTGGCTTGTTCGAGCCACCGCAGCCGCTCGGCATGCGTCAGCGAGAGTCGTGCGCGAATCTGCTCGCGCTCACCTTTTCGCCAGCCGTCGTCAGTCATCTGCTTCGTCTTTCAAGGCCAGGAGCACACGCACGTCCTCGTCGTCCTTGACACGTCCCGCGGCGCGTTTCAACGCGATGAGGTCATCGAGCGCGACGACCGTGACCTGAACGCCTTCGATGTCGGCGCGAAGGGCACGCGCGTACGTCGAATCGAAGTCGAATGGCTCTGCCACGAATACGTCCACCTCGGCACCTGGCATCGACGGGCTCCAGAGCGAAAAGACGGTGAGGCCCTTTTCCTGGATCCACGACGTGCGCGCTTCAGCGTCCGCAAACTGCTCGATGGGGACCGGGGCTCGCGGCCGAAAGCCGAGAGATGCGAGCGCCTGCATCGCCACGCGCACGTTCGCAGGCTCGAGTTTGATCACGAGGTCGACATCCGCCGTGACGCGCAAATGTCCGTGAAGGACGACGGCGACGCCACCGACGACGAGGTACTTGACTCCCGCGCGTTCGAGCACGTCGAAGATGCGCAGCAGATCGCTTTCCATCAACGCTTCGCTATCTCGCCATGTTCGATGGCTCGTTTTAGGTAATAGAGGTCGGTGCTGATCGCCTGACGGAACAGCCGCAATCGCCACGCAATGAAGACGTACCGGGGCCGCACGGACGCGGAGACATGAATGTGGACCGTCCTCACTGCGGAATCATACCGCGACCGCGTTGGGCCTGCCGAAAGTCGGAGCCGGAGTCAGAGTCGGAATCGGAGTCGGAGTCGGAGTCGGTCAATCGACCGTCGAAGCGCCGAGTACCCTTAAGGAGTCGCGGCCCTCGACGAAGACCACGACGCGCGTTCCAGCCTTGAACGGCTGCTGCACGCGCGTGCTCAACCCAGTGGGCCCGAGATCACCGACATACCGGAGCGTCCGCGTGATCGGCCCATGCGCGAGGACCTCACCGGAGTTCTCGCCCGAGGTCACGTTCGTTCGTAAGCCGCGTTCCGTCGTCGCGAGGACGACGTGGCATGCGCCCTCGGCCTGCGGTGCTGCGCCCGTCTCCACCACAATCGCGTCGCCCGCGCGTGTGAGCTTCACCGCGACGTGGGGGGCTCGCCCCGCTTGCTCGATGGCGAGCGTCGCGCCTGTCGCGCTCGAGCCCACGAGCTCGGAGCGACCGTCGACGACCATCTGCGGGGTGTAGATGCGATTCGAGCCCATCGCAGACGCGTGCGTTCGCTGGCGGGCGCTGAAGGCGGCTTGCGAGAACGGGTCGGTCCAGCCGAGCTGGTTCCAGTAGTCGACGTGGAGCTCGAGCGCGATCACCTCGACGCCGGCGATGGGCTGATCGCGGTCGAGGCGCGCGAGGAGCGTGTCAGCCGGCGGGCACGAGGAGCAGCCTTCCGACGAAAAGAGCTCGACCACGACGGGCACACGGACCCCGTCGGCCACCGCCACACCCGACGTCATGGGGGACGAAGCTACGAGGAACCCGACGAGGGCAAGACGTCGCACGGTGTCGTTACGTACGACCTCGTGCGTTGGTTGCGGTACACAGGAGCATGACGACCATCATCGCGATCATCGTCGCGGTCGTGGCGCTCGGGGCGCTTTACCGCTCTGCGAGGGCCGCGCTCAGCGTGTGCGTCATCGAGGTCACGAACGGACGCGCCAAGCTCACGCACGGGGGTATTGCGCCTCGTATCCTCGCAGACATCGGCGACGTGGTGCGTAGGCCGCCCATCCCACGCGCGACGATTCGCGTCCTTCGCAGCGGGGCTCACGCCGGGGTACGGATCACGGGCGACGTCTCGGACGCTCAGAAACAGCAGCTCCGCAACGTCGTCGGATCGGTGCCGCTCGCGAAGCTCATCAACGCTCGACGACGCTGAGTGAGCGGGCGATATTGGGAAACGTGCGCCTTCACGTCCTCGCGTTTGCCGTAGCTTCCCTACCCGGCCTTGCCCTCGCGCAGCCTGGGCCGAACCGGCTCCCAGGGCCTTGGCATCTCGACATCGAGGCCAACACGGACTTCCCGCTCGACATCGGGGCAAGGGCCCAGCTCGAGCTTCCTTATCGCTTCGTCGTGAGCACGTCGCTCGGGGTGATGCCAACGCCCTATGCTCAGGCGATCGACGCGACGCTCGTGGGGTTCGACGTGTTTCCTCAAGTCGTCGGCAACCTGATCAACGTCGCGCTCGACGGGTCGCTCGTTTGGCGGACGCACGTGGGTTGGCGTCCGTTTCCGCGGTGGGGGTTCGACATCCAAGCGGGCTACGGCCTCGTCGCGCTCGGCGGGAGCGCAGGTGCAGCGCAGCTCCTCACGGCCGTGGGGCGGGCTCCGCCGAACGATCCGGACATCAACGGGCGGCCCATCCACATCGCGTCGATGCTCAACATGCTCGACATCGAGGTCGGCTGGACGTTCCTCATCGCGCAGTGGGTCCCCGTGCGCGTGGCGCTCGGGTTCGCGGGGACGCTCGGTGCGTCATCGAGCCTGTACTTCGTCGGGCCCGACGGCAACGCGATCCAACCTCGAGCGGCGGCCACGCAAGGCTTCATCAACCAGACGACGCAGTGGCTCGATGGCGAGTATCAGAGCTACGTGTTCCTCGGCGTCATCAGCGTGGCGGCGGGGTTTCGAGCGTTCTAAAGCAAATCGCGCTCGCTCATTTGGAACCGTGCATGAGGCCGAAGGCGGCTGCGTTGTACTGCACACCTGCGCCGAGCAAGACATGAAGATGTGCGGCTCGCGCTACTCCGAGCAGAACTCGTAGCCTGGGAGGGTGCACGTGCTCACCCTGCAATTGGGCGCCTGGCTGGGGCATGGATCGAGAGTGCCGCAGCCGATCTTGACCTGAGTCGCCGGATCGCACGTGGCCATGCACGACACGGCCGTCGCGACCTCGCACGCTCCGTTATTCATGACGTTGCCGCAGCAGATGTCGCCCGGGGTTCCCTGGGAGACGCAGTTGTCGTGGCTCGAGCAGGCGATGGGAATGTCACCCGCGCCGGCGCACGCCGACGCATTCGCGACGCATTGCCAGGTGGCGGCGACGCTGTGATCACAACAGATCGAGGTCTTCGCCGGGCACGAAAGGTAGGGGCCGCACTGAATCAGCGAATCGGCGATGATGGGACTGTCGATCGTCGCGTCCTTCACGATGGGCGCGTCGTTGACCGTCACGTCTTGGGTCATCGACGTGTCGCTGCCTCCCGTGTCGGCCTGCTGCATCGAGGCGTCCATCTCAGGCCCGGAATCACCGAGAAGGCTGGTCTGTTCGGCGCCTCCGCAAGCGATCGCCACGCACACGCATCCTGAAAGCCATGCCCAATGCTTCATGGTGTTGTCACTATGGGCGGGTTCTGGCCGTCATGCAACGGAGGAGAACCACGATGGCTTGGACGCTCGACCAGAAGCACACCGCGATCATCGACGCGCCGCTCGCGAAATCCGTGCGCCGGGCCGACACGCAGATCATCGCGCGGCCGGGTTGGTATCAGGTCATCACACCTTCGGCCCCGGGGACGTACCACAACGAAGTGTTGTTCTCTCAGGTCGAGGCGGCCGATGCCGAGCGTGTGATCTCGGAGGTCATCGCGATGTATGCCGCGACGGGGCACCCGACGAAGTGGTGTGTTGGGCCGTGGACGAGGCCGGCGGACTTCGGCGACCGCCTCGCACGCCGTGGATTCTCGAGCTGGGCGACGCGCGGGATGGGATGCGACACCACGCTGGAGGTGACGGGCGGGACATCGCCGGCTGTCGATGAAGCCACCAGCGAAGATGCGCTCGATGTCTATGCGACGGTTGCACTCGGTGGGTGGGGGATCCCCGAGAAGGAGATCGAGGTCGAGCGCGTCGCGTACCGTGAAGCGTTCAGGCGCGTGCCGCGCATCGTGCGGTGCTTCAGCGCGCAGCTCGACGGAGTGATCGTGGGCACTGCCGCGATTGTGATGCGGGAGCGCTATGGGTACCTCGTCGGGGCGCAAGTCCTCGAGTCGGTGCGAGGGCGCGGGGTGTACAAGGCGCTCGTCGGGGCGCGGCTGCGCTTTCTGCGGGAGCGCGGGATCGAGCTTGCGGTGACCCATGCGCGGGAAGCGACGTCGGCGCCGATCTTGGAGCACCTCGGCTTCGAGACACTCTTCAGGGGGAGGTGCTACGTGCTCGAGCGATAGAGCCGAGCCATACCGTGAACGGAGGGTTTGCGCCGGTGGATGTCGTGAAGGCGACACGAAACGGCCCGGCGGACGCGGCGAGGACGTTGAGGTCGATTCCCAGTCGGGCGCCGGCGAGCCCGCCCTCGCCGCCGTCGAACACAGCGAGCGCGTCGCCTGCATTGCCATCGATCACCTCGCGCTCGACGAGGCGATTGTGGTCGTACTCCGGCCACGTGACGAGGACGTCGCCGCGGTCGACGAGCGTCACCGAGCTGTGGCCGCCGGCGGACGTCGTCAGTGTCACGTCGTTGCCCCAACCGGTGACCGCGTCGCGACGCCGATAGTGGATGGTGCCGCCGCCGTACACCATGTGAACGTCGTCGCCGTGAGCCCTGCCACCTTTGTTGCGACGCTTCGGGACATCGCGCGCGCAAACGCAAAGGCCGAGCCAACGCGAGATCGACGACGTCCGGATGCGACGAGGGTCACACACGCTGACAATGGAGTCGCGCTTCAAGGAACCGCCTAAAAATCATGGGGCGCGATTCGGGACTTGAGCAATGAACGATGCCGGTCGTTCCCGAATCGCGCTCGCTCATTTTGAGCGCTTGGCCTTCGGTGCCTTCGTGAACTGACGCCGGCGCCAACGGAAGGGAGCGATGGCGATGCGCCGTTCGAGCTTGCCGTTCCACTTCGTCTCGATGCCGAAGCGCGCGAGCGTCTCGACGATCTCGTGACCGATGGCGACCGACGCTGCGTCGCGCTTCTTGTCGCTCGCCTCATACGCGCCGAACGCAAGCATCAAGCCTTGCCCGGCGACGCCGCGCCCGAGGTCTTGGTAGTGATAGAAGGTCGCCCCGCGCGGCGTTCTCTTCTTCGCCTTCAGGCGCGTCGCGACCTCGTTGGCGTCCTCCCAGCCATCCGACATGGTGTAGCCGGCGTTCTGAAGCGCGACGATACCCACGCGGGTCAGCGCGGCGAACGCGTCGTCGATGGCGTCGTTTGTCGTGCGGGTCGTCCACGCGCGTTCCGCGACGCGCTGCTTGTCGAGGAGATCGGCGGCGTAGGCGCTGAGCTCCTTCTCGAGGGCGGGGTGAGGTTCTCCGAGCTCGTCTTGCACGCGCTCGCGTATGTCGCGCAGGAGCTTCGCTTTCGTGTCGAAGCCGCCTTTCGCCGCGACGACGGTCGAACGCTTTAGGTCTGCGGACAGCTGTTTTGTCTTGGTCTTGTTGGTCACGGGGTTCTCGTCAGTTTGGCGGTGTGAAGCTTTGGGCCACCCCGGGCTGAAGCCCCGGGGCAGGCGAAGACTGTCGATCACACTCAAAGTCCGCCGTTGGCGGACTCGCAACCTGGTGGAGACCATGCCACACAAGAGGGAGCCCGCCGAGGGGGCTTTGGTCGGGCTAACCGATCGGGTCTTCGCCTCTGCTACCTTCAAGGCATGCGCTGCGTCGTCGAAATCGAGCTGGAGGCGGACGGCCGATACATCGCAGGTGTACCGGGTCTTCTCGGCGTCATGGCGTATGGCGCGACGAGGGAGCAAGCCCTCGCGAAGTGCGAAGCGCTCGCGCTTCATGTCATCGCCGAGCGTTTGGAGCAAGGCGAGATGCGGCCAGAGTCTTTCGAGATGACCATCGACGCTGCGTGAAGTGCTTCTACCCGTCGGTTCCGCGTGACCGGCGCGTCTGCTAAAAGGGCGCTCTCGCCCCCGTAGCTCAGTGGATAGAGCAGCGGTTTCCTAAACCGTTGGTCGGACGTTCGATTCGTCTCGGGGGCGCCACCAAGTGGTTGAAGTCGAACGGCTTTGGGACTTTGGGCTCGGGCAGTCAGGTCGAGCTTGGTATTTTCGAAATACCAACGGCTCACCGTGTGTCTGTCGGGACGGTCTTAGGTCGGCTTTCGTGCTGCACCGGGACGTTGCCGTGAACGGAGCGGGTTGTGAATCCAAAAGCGATGAGGCGAACCAGCCGTGCGTCCGCGTCATCTGGAAACGACCGGGCGAGAACCTCGTCGACCTGGCGACCAACATCAAGGTGGGACGTAGTGACTGTCAATGTGGCGCGAGCTTCTTCACATGGAGGAGCACGACGTCATCCCCCACGTCGTGTATCGCGGCGAGCGCCCCCTCCTCACGTGAGTGATAGGGAACGCCTTCCACCTCGAGGACCGCCTCCAGCGTCTTCCTCTTCATCCCAATCACGACCCACGGCCCGTCGGGGCCAGTTGTGTGGCCAGGCTGTATCTCCTCGACCATCGCGCGTCCCCTCCGTGAGCGGGTGTCGATCGCATAGACGCCGACGTTGTCCCACGACATGCCGCGGGCCGCGACGCACCCCGCGATGGCCTCGCGAAAATCCTCCTCGGTGGGAGGCTCGATCATCTCGACCTTCGTCGCGGCGACAATGTCGGACGGCCCCGCAACGGCCAGCACGAACGCGCGAGTCGGCGTCCGCTGAAGCTCCGCGATCAGCTCGTCGAGAGACGCATGGCGCATCAGGTCGAGCAGGTCTTGCTTCCTCATGACCACGTAACGCACACCAGGCGCGCCGTCGATCGCCACGCCCTCGA
>Ga0302324_100006057_pt1 | contig 26246 bp, 21 predicted proteins | sample Palsa_T0_1_FD_201949 | JGI IMG/M metagenome (GOLD analysis project Ga0302324, IMG submission 201949) | Peat permafrost microbial communities from Stordalen Mire near Abisko, Sweden - Palsa_T0_1 | ecosystem: Environmental > Terrestrial > Soil > Palsa > Peat permafrost | place: Sweden: Abisko... | reverse complement strand
CGCAAATCGAACGTGTGCGAGCGCACAAACGCAGGACCCTCGCCCTTCGCGCAGAACGCGAGGTCTTCGAGTTGCATGACCGTCATTACGGGGTAATCGTCGTACGTCTGAACAAAGTCAATGTCGCTCGGCGCGACGCCTGCCTGTGCGTATAGATCATCGCGATCGAGTTCCCAGCCGCCGCGCATTTGGATCGGGTCGTCGGGGAATGCGTTGTGACGTTCAATCGCACCCAGCAATCGTGCGGCCTTGAGCCCAAGCGCGTGCGCGCGCTCGCGCCGCATGACCAGAAAGCCCTCGGCGCCCGCGCACGGCATTACGCAATCGTAAAGACGCAACGGTGCGGCTATCGGGCGTGCCGTCAGATAGTCCTCAAGAGTCAACGGCTTCTTGAACAGGGCGTGCGGATACTCGAGAGCATTGGCGCGCTGTGCGATGCACAGCTTGCCGAAGTCGTCCATTCGCGCGCCGAAGACACGCATGTAGTAGGCGGTCAGAAGTGCAAAGCTCGCGTTCGGCCCACCTGATCCATAGGGGTACACTGCATCACGTGCGAACTGACTGAAGCTTGCGAGCGTCTGGCGGAATGAATCGACGTGATTGGTGTCACCGGCGATGCAAGCGACGATCTGTGCATCGCCGCACTGCACGGCGCGAGCGGCGCGGCGCAGTGCTATGACGCCACTGGCGCCGCCCATCGGAATATGCTCGAGCCAACGCGGCGAAATACCCAGGTGCTGGGTGAGGCCGACAGCGGTATCCGGAGTCAGCGTGAAGCTGGATACGCACAAACCGTCGATGTCGCTCATCTTGAGGCCACTGGATTGAAAGGTTTCCGCAAGGGCGCGCGCAAGAAACCAATGTGCGCTGCGCGTTGAGTAGCGCACGTAGGGTATCGTCACCGCTGTCGTGATGGCGACGTCATCGTAGTTCATGCACTTGGGTGACATGACTGCCAGCGGCGGCGGCTAGCCCTGCCGCTTCTTCAGCAAACGGGTATCGATGATCTCGCCCCGCGCAACTAGTTCGCGCGCATATTCGCTCAGCTGGCCACGGCGTATTTTGGCAGTGGGCGTCAGCGGTAGCGCGGTACAGAATGCGACAAATCCCGGTGCCTTGAAGTAAGAAAGCTGCGCCAGTGCGAATTGCACGATATCGCGTGCGAGAGCCGCGTGGTCGGCGGCTGCAAGCGGCGCTTTAGGCACCACGCACGCCATGACCTCATCGCCCCGTACGGCATCCGGGATCGCTGTTACACCGACGCTGGCGATTTGCGGATGCGAAACCAGCACGCTTTCAACTTCGACCGGGGAGATGTTTTCACCACTGCGCCGGATCAAGTTTTTTTTCCGGTCGATGAAGTGAAAGTCGCGGTCGGCGTCGACCAGGACTGTGTCGCCGGTGTGGAAATATCCACTTTCCCAGGCCTCGGCAGTGGCTGCCGGGTCTTTCAGGTACTCGACAAAGAAACCAAATCTCGGCCGCGTGCCTGAGCGACGTACCCACAGTTCGCCAGGGGCATTTGGTCCCGCGTCGTTGCCATCATCGCCGACGATTCGGTATTCGATACTGCTTTGCGCACGACCGAAACACGCCGTCCCGACCTTTCGCGGTTCACGATTTGCAATCACGACCGCGCCTGCCCCGGTCTCGGTCATAGCCCATGCCTCGAGCAACGGAAAGCCGAATCGCGCCTCGAACGGCAAGTGGTGCCGCTCGTTCACGCCGGCGCCAAATCCGAACCGCACTTCGTGCGCACGGTCGAGCGCAGACTCTTTTGCCGCCAGCAACATCGCAGGCATTACCCCCAGGACGTGCACGATCGTTGCGCGCGAGTCTCGCACGCTTGTCAGCCAAGTATTCGGGTGAAATCGATCAAGCGGGATGATGCAGCCGCCGGTTCGCAGCATGACCATGGTCGAATAAGCCATGGCGTTCATATGACTCATGGGCAGCGGGGTGAGCAGGCGCTCAGCTCCCCGGCGCACCTCGCAGAGGCCGCCAATCGTCGCGTACCACTCGCCGGCCCAGAGAAAATACTCATTTGCAAGCACACAGCCTTTCGGTCTGCCTGTCGAGCCTGAGGTGTACAGCAGCGCGCATTCGGAGCTCGTATCGATCGCGCGGTCCGCAAGCGGCGCATCGCCAGGGGCTGTCGGAATCTGCTCGGTTTGGGGCTCAACGACGGCGACGATCTTGCCGGCGCGCTTGGCGGCGCCGCGTATTACCGCAACGCGCTTCGGCTGCACAATCGCCACGCATATGTCGCTGTGCGCAATGAGATACTCAAGCTCCGCAGACCGCCAGTCGGAGTTGATGGGCACGACCGACACGCCAAGAGCATTTAAGGCCAGCCAATGAAAGAAAAATGCTGGCCGGTTGTCGAGCAGCAGGCCCGCACGGTGCCCTTGGCCATATCCAGCCCGATGATAGCGGTCGCGCAGTACCTCTACGATCGCCAGGGTTTCGTCATACGTGTAGGCGCGCGCCGCGTCCTCGTAATGCGCGGCTGCTTCGGCTTGCAAATCGAGAAACGGATGCTTGGGATGACGCGCGACGGTTGCGCAGAACGCCGCATAGACTGTATCGGTCATGGAAACAGTTGAATTGAGGGCAGCGCTGCGTCGCAGTTTAGGAGTTCGACCTTCTTTAGCTGAATACAAAGGTGGCCGGCGACGGCGCACAGGTGATGAAATACGACACCTGAGAGCATCAGCTGCTGGTCCCCCTGGGTTTCCACGTAGATGAACGGCGTGCGCGTCACGAACACATTCTCGCTCTGGTCGAATTGCTCGATGCCTGGCGTCTGCAGCACGTGCTGCGAGTAGCTCGGCTGCGACTGCGAGAAGGATCGTGGATTCCTGAGTCTCTCGATTCTGATCTTTAGAAGCAGCTTGTCTTCGTAAAACAGCGACGTGTGGTTCAGCGCATCAGGCTGTCCGCGGGTGAGCGGCATCCAGTAGAACGCACTTGCCGTAAAGAGGTCATACCACTCATCGAAGCGCTTCTCATCAATGAGGCGAGCTTCGTAATACGGAAACTTTACCAAGTCGGCTTCACTGGGCAGACTCGTCGCGATCTTCATTTTGCTTCGCTTGCCATCAGAGCTTTCCAGGCACGGAACTGACCACGCATCGACACCTCACTCAATCCGTTGTAGGAGCCTGCGATGTGGTCGTGCTCCGTGGGAGCGAAGTTACGATGCAGACTTACCCATTCGTTGCCGTCGTTGGCGAGCCCTTCCTGAATGGCGTTGTAGCAATGCTGGTCGTCGTGCCCGACGACGGAAGTGGGCGCATTGATGAGGCGTGAGTAAAGCAATGTGCGCTGCAGAAGAGTGTCAGGCGCACCCACGAGTCTGAACGTCCAGCTCTCGATCAGTGTTTTGTTAACGGCGAGCGGGCGCGCTACGCGAATCGCCTGGATCGCGCCCTTGATCGTGAGGCTAGGGTAATACACCGTGTTGTGGCGAACTTCGCCCAGGATTGCGCGCGCGCGCTCTGCCCCGTAGGCATGTTCCATCATCCGTTCATAGTCGTTGATCGCCGCGTACTGCGAATGAATCGAATAGTTGACACCCGTGTAGCTATGGCCGTTGTCGTAGAGGCGCACCCCCATTTTGTCGAAGAAGTCATAGCCATTCACAAACGGCAAGAACTGCTCAATGGCCATGGGTTTGACGGAATCAGCGGGTTGGCCCGCCCAGAGTTTGCGCGCAGTGCCGGCCGCGGATTCGTGCGCGACCATCGGGTGCATCGTGTCGTTCAGGTTCTCGACGAACATTTTCCAGTTACAGTTGTGCAGGTAGCGAAGTACGCCGCCTGCTACTTCCAGGCGACCCTGCGGGGAGCGATCAACCATGTTGTCGATTGATGTGAGCGATTCGCCGAAGTAGTCCTCGAAACTCATGCCCTGCTCAGCCAAGCGCGCGAACACGAACCCGCGATAGTTCGCCACGTTCTTCAGCCGCACGATGCCCCGCGCCGCGCTCGACTGAGCAAGTCCGGTGCCTTCGTAGCCCGACCTTATGGGTATCGCGCGCACGCTCCCATCGAGGCGATATGTCCAGCCGTGATAAGGGCAGCGCATTAGGCCTGCTTCGCAACGTCCCGACGCCGCGCTCAGTAGCTTCGCCCCCTTGTGAGCACAGCGATTCTCGAGTACCCGCACCTCGCCATCGGCATCGCGCATCAGGATTATGGGTTTCAGGCCAAGCTGCGTCGTAAAAAAGTCACCCGGATTGGGTATCTGGCTATCGTGACCCACGAAGATCCACGCAGTGCGCCAGAGTCGCTGCATCTCAAGCTCGAATATCTCCGGGGCGACATAGACATCTCGATGAACGCAGTCTTCACGCACGAGTGCCTGGAGCGCTTGGGGAGCATTTTGGTAAGTGTTCATGGGTCGTCGAGCCTTCCCTAGGAGCAATGAGCTCACCAGTGCCAGAGCGTGCCGTCCTCGAGTCGGTTGACGGGTAGATAGGCGCGCCGGTACGGATACCTGGCGGCGGCTTCTTCGTCGATATCAACGCCGTGACCCGGCGTGTCGCCCACAATGAGCGCGCCGTTCGAGAACGCATAGTCATGCGGGAACACGGCGTCGGTTTCCAGGGTGTGGCGCATGTATTCCTGAATGCCAAAATTGGGCACCCATGAATTAAAGTGGAGTGAGGCGCCCATGCACACGGGCGAAAGGTCGGTCGCTCCGTGGCAGCCCATGCGTACCTGGTACAACGCAGCGAAATCGGCAATGCGGCGCAAGTGCGTGATGCCACCAGCATGCACGACGGTTGTACGAATGTAGTCGATGAGCTGTTCCTCGATCAGCTGCTTACAGTCCCAGATCGTATTGAATACCTCTCCCACGGCAAGCGGCGTCACGGTGTTTTGTCGAATCAGCCTGAAGCATTCCTGATTCTCCGCAGGCGTAGGATCCTCCATCCAGAAGAGCCGGTACGGCTCGAGACTCTTGCCGAGCCGCGCCGCCTCGATGGGTGTCAGGCGGTGGTGTACATCGTGCAGCAGATGCGGACCAAAACCGAACCGTTCTCGAAGCGCCGCGAAGAGCTTGGGCACATGCTCAACGTAGCTCGGCGTTGACCATTGATTTTCGATCGGCATGTCAGCGTTGGCTGGCTCGTAGAACATCTTGTCCGGTGAAACACCGTAAGTCGACGCAAGTCCGGGGACTCCGCTTTGTGCGCGTACCGCTTTATAGCCAAGCTCCAAATAGCGCGCGACCTCATCGCTGGTCTCTGCGATGTTTCGGCCATTGGCGTGTCCGTAAACCATGACGCCAGTGCGGCTGCGGCCGCCGAGCAGCTGATACAGCGGCAGGCCGGCAATCTTGCCCTTGAGGTCCCAAAGGGCGGTATCGACCGCGGCGATGGCGCACATCGTAACCGGACCGCGACGCCAGTACGCCCCACGGTACAGGTACTGCCAGATGTCCTCGATAGCATGCGGATCCCGCCCCACGAGGCACGGGATGACGTGATCCTTAAGGTAGGACACGACGGACAATTCGCGGCCATTCAGAGTGGCATCGCCAATTCCATAGAGTCCGGAATCAGTCCGTAGCTTGAGGGTGATGAAGTTTCGGCCGGGGCAAGTGACGATGACTGTACCCGCGATGATTTTCATAGCGGTGACCCGACTGACGTGACCCTCCCAAGATATATGTGGCGCGCGCGCATCACAATCGACGAATTGTCATACTAACGATTAATTGCTCTAATGGATGCGCGAGCATTCCTGGGACAATAAAATTTATGCGTCGACGTCTGCCTCCCTTAAACACCTTGCGCGTATTCGAGAGCGCTGCGCGGCGCTTAAGTTTCACGCGCGCGGCTGAAGAACTGCACGTGACTCAGGCCGCAGTCAGTCATCAGGTGAAGGCGCTCGAAGAGTGGCTGGGGACACCGCTTTTCATGAGGCTAAAGCGCGGGCTTAAGCTTACCGACGCAGCCGAACGGTACCTCGAGGAGATATCCGATGCATTCGATCTCATCGCAAACAGTACGGCTGCGCTCGCCCGCCATGAGGGTAAGCGCGTGCTTGCGGTCGCGACACTCGACTCGTTCGCATCAATCTGGCTGCTACCTCGCCTAAGCTTGTTTCGGCGTGGCCGTCCCGACATCGATGTGAGAGTCGTCGCCGTCGAGCGCGAAATCGACGTGTTCGAGGACGGTGAGATCGATATTGATCTGCGCTACGGAGATGGGCACTGGCCGGGGCTTTCGGTAACGAAGCTCATGGAGGAGGACATTTTTCCGGTATGCAGCTCCGCGCTGGCGGCCGGACCTCCGGCGCTGCGCGAACCCGCAGACCTTAAACGCCACACTTTGCTGCATGATGTAATGACCATGGATTGGAATACGTGGCTCGCCGAGGCAGGCGTAAGCGGCGTCGACGGCAAACGTGGTCCGGGCTTCAACCATTCCTATCTCGTGACGCAGGCCGCGATCAACGGCGAGGGCGTTGCACTGGGACGCAGTGTGCTGGTTGCAGAAGCCATCGCGCGAGGGCAGCTGGTGCGGCCATTCGAGCTGCGTATTCCCTCGGCGCTGTCCTATTACCTTGTGTGCCCGGTGTCGCTCGCCGCGGAACCGACGGTGGCCGCATTTCGCGAGTGGATGGTCGAGCAATCACAGCAGTTGCCGTCGGTCTGAGCGCTGGCTTAGAGCCGCGCAATGACCGATTTTTGCTCCTGAAACGCCTCGAGTCCCTCAGGCCCCAACTCGCGACCCCAGCCAGACTGGCGGTAGCCGCCAAATGACATGGCCGGGTCCGGAATGCCGTGGCAGTTGATCCAAATGATCCCCGCGCGAATTTCGGCCACCATGCGGTGCGCGCGTGAGAAATCCTGCGTCCAAACACTACCCGCGAGGCCGTACTGGCTCGCGTTCGCGGCAGCGAGCGCTTCTTCCTCGCGGTCGAATGGGATCGCGCTCAGCACCGGGCCGAAGATCTCCTCGCGCACCACTGTCATGCCGGCGGTCGCATCCGCCAGTATCGTGGGCGGGAAAAAATATCCTGGCCCGGGAGTAGGCGCACCGCCCACGATGACGCGCGCGCCCTCGCTGCGACCGCTCTGCACGAGAGAGCTTACGTGCTCACGATGAGATGCGCTGATGAGCGGTCCGATCTGGGTCATGGGGTCCATGCCGCATCCGATCCGTAGAGCCGTCGCGGCGTTGGCAAGCGCATCCAGAAATCGCTCGTAGACGCCCCGTTCCACATACAGACGCGAACTTGCGACGCACACCTGTCCGGCATTTCCGAAGATCCCGTCAGCCACTCCCGCGGCCGCGGCTGACAGATCTGCATCGCCAAACACGATCGCGGGCGATTTACCACCCAGCTCGAGCGTCAGTTTTTTGAAGTTGCCGGCGGCCGCGGCAAGCACGCTGCGCGCGGTAGCGGTCGACCCGGTAAAGGAGACGCGGTCGACATCGGCGTGCGCGGCCAAGGCGGCGCCGGCGGTGCTCCCCGTTCCGGTAATGATATTGACGACAGCGTCGGGCAGACCCGCCTCGCAGAGCAGCTCACCGAGCGCCAGCAACGGCAGCGGCGCCTGCTCGGGAGGCTTGAGTACGACGGTGCAGCCTGCCGCGAGCGCCGGCGCAAGCTTCCACGAGCCGATTGCCAGCGGGCCGTTCCACGGGATGATGAGACCGCATACACCTGCGGGTTCCCGCAGCGTGTAGCAGTGATAACGCCCGGGAGCCGAGATCTCACGCGTGCTCCCCTCGATCTTGGTGCACAGGCCCGCGTAGTACCGGAAACACTCTGCAGCCGAATGCACATCGCCGTTTCGCGCCGCTAGATAAGGTTTGCCGACGTCGAGACTTTCAAGTTCGGCAAGCAAATCGCCGCGTTCCTCGATGAGGTCTGCGATCCGCCACAGCACCCGCGCTCTTGCAGCCGGCGTCAGGCCTCGCCAGCGGCGATCAACGAAAGCGGACCGCGCCGCATCCACGGCAGCGGCGACGTCAACGGCATCGCCCGCTGCAACCGTGGTGAGCACTTGCCCGTCGGCGGGATTTAAAGTCTCAAACCGTGCGCCGCTCGAGGCATCGCGCCAGCGGCCGCCGATCAGCAGGCGTCGTGGCGCAGCGAGAAACTGCAGCGTCGCCGCGCCTGGCCGACGTGCTCCCGCCTGATTCATACGTCGCTCATCATCTGCCCTGGATGAATTCCTGCAGTGCTGCGAGAACGGCATCGTTCTCCCGTTCAAGGCCTATCGTAATTCGCAGATAGCTTCCCGGTCCGCCGCCGCCGACCGGCCGTGGAATAATGCCGCGGGAGAGCAGGAATTCATATGCTGCGTCGGCTCCCCGCGGCCCGTTCGGAAAGCGCACGAAGAGGAAGTTTGTGACGCTCGGGGCGACCTCCAGGCCCAGTACACGCAGCGCATTAGTCATCCGCATGAGCCACTGGCTATTGTAGCTGCGCATCTGCGCTGCGTATTTACGGTCAAGGATGGCGGCGGTCGCCGCTGCGAGCGCAGGTGCGCTGGTATTGAACGGCGTGCGAATCCGCTGCACCGTATCAACAATCGACGCATCCGCGTAGCACCAACCGATGCGCAGCGCCGCAAGGCCGTACAGTTTGGAGAACGTACGCGTCATCACGACGTTGGTGGTACTTCCCGCCAGAGCCGTACCCGGATCGTAGTCCGCGGCGGTCACATATTCAGCATATGCGCTGTCGATGATCAGCAGCACATCACGTGGAAGCCCGGCGTGCAGACGCTGCAGTTCGGCAGAGGGCAGGTACGTTCCTGGCGGATTATTTGGAGTGGCGATGGCCACCAGCCGAGTCTTTGCGGTCAACGCGCGCAGAATCTCATCAACGTTGATGCGCAGATCCGGCTCTGGAGCGATGATGATGTTGGCGCCGCGCGCCGTTGCATGGATCCGGCACATGCCGAAGCTGAACTCGCTCAAAACAACGTCATCTTCCTGGCCCACGTAGGCTCGGATCAGAAGCGAAAGCAGCTCGTCCGACCCATTGCCGCAGACGATCCGCGCTGGGTCAAGACCGTGTACCTGGCCGATGGCCTCGCGCAGCGCCGACTGCGCGCCATCCGGGTAGCGGCAGAGCGTCCGGCCAGCCGCTTCATAGGCCGCGACCGCGTTTGGGCTCGGCCCCATTGCAGATTCGTTCGATGAAAGCTTGATCGGATTGTCAACGCCGTCGATTAGGCTTGAACCTTGCTTGTACGGGGCGACCCGCAGAACGCCGGGTTGCGGCGCGGGACCGACCGCCGTCTCAGGGATCGACAAGGCATTCATGCCGTAACCTTTGCGTTGGCGCCATGCGGCGGAAGAATGATGAACTCCCAGGGGGATGCCATATCGCCGACCGGAACTTCGATGATGGTTGGGCCGGGCTCCGCGAGCGCCCTGCGCAGCACCTCGCGCAATTCGTTCGGGGATGTTGCCCGGTATCCGGCTGCACCAAAGTTCTCTGCGAGCTTTACGAAGTCGGGGTTGGTCAGGTCGGATGCGATCATCCGGTTCGAGAACCACTCGCGTTGTTGCCGCTGCACATTGCCGAAGGAGTTGCTGTTGAAAATAATTGTGACGAGCCCGATGTTGTAGCGCACCGCGGTCGCGAGTTCCTGCACGTTAAACATAAAGCCGCCGTCACCGGCGATCGCAACAACCGGCCGGCGCGGGTGCGCCACCTTGACTCCCAGCGCCGTTGCGAAACCGTACCCGAGAGTGCCCTGATATCCGCAGTTGATGTGGCTGCGCGGACGATAAACGGGAAAGCCATACCAGGAGGCGAAGCCGCACTGGGTGATTTCATCGCAAAAGATGCCGTCGCGCGGCAGCTCGCCGCGGATCGCTTGTAGATACGAAAGCTGAGGCTGCACGCGCTCAAAGGCTTGAGCGCTCGCGTGCTTGGCGGACAGAACCGCTTCGCGCCGACCGCGAACGCGATGCAGTCGCTTTTCGACGCGCGGCAAGAGCTCTTGCAGGCAGGCCCACGCGTCGCCTACCACGGCAACGTCGGGTGCGCCGAGGCGATTCACTTCGACCGGATCGATATCGATGCGCACGACCTTGGGGCGGGGACTACCGCCCCAGTGGCCCAGCGGCTCAAGCAGGCGCGAGCCAATCCCAATCAGCAGATCCACCTTCGGCCAGAGCTGATGGCCTGCGGGCAACGTCAGTCCGAGATCGTGTTCGTCCGAGACGATGCCGCGTCCGGAGCGGAACGACACCACCGGCGCGTCAAGCATTTCCGCAAGAGCCAACACTTCCTTGGCTGCCTCGATTGCACCTCCGCCAACATAGATCATCGGAAAACGTGCGGCCACGATGAGTTCGGCAGCGCGCGACACTTCGTCGACATCAATCACGGGAACCGCGGGTGCCTGTGGCGCGACCGGCCCAACCTCGGCCACGAGCGCCATAATGTCCATCGGCATTTCAAGCGAGACGGGGCGCGGCCGGCCGCTCGTCAACTCATAAAATGCCTGTGCCACGATCTGTGGCGCCTGTGCCGGATGGTCGATTCGTGCAGCCCACTTGGTCAGTGTGCGAAGTGTGGCCAGCTGATCCGGCAGCTCGTGCAGTTCACCGCGTCCACGACCGATCGCATCGGACGGAATCTGTCCGGTCAAACACAACACCGGCGCGTTGCACGCATATGCCGTGCACAGCGCCGCCGTGGTGTTCAAGACGCCGGGCCCGGGCACGACACAGTACGTTCCCACGCGGCCGGTGGAACGTGCGTATCCGAAGGCCATGTAGGCGGCGCCCTGTTCGTGCCGCGATCCTATGAGGCGGACCTTGCCTTCAGCGTGATAAAGGGCATCGAAAAAGTGGTCGAGCTGCCCCCCCGGCAGCCCGAAGATGGTGTCCACCCCGTGCCGGGTCACGGCCTCCAGAAGCGCTTCTGCGCCGGACATTCGGGGCATCGGTCAGTTCTCCCTGAAATCCCTACAGGGTTCATACCGAAAGGGTCACGCCGCCAACAACTGATACTTTCTTAGTGACGGCATGAAAGGAACTAATACAGCTGGATTCTCCGGATTGGGGGTCATGATTCACCCGGGTACTGGAGCCCAATCTGGCGACGCACCTCATCCATGGTCCGCATGATGCTCAATGTCTCATCCAGAGGCATCACAGCGCTCTCGGTGCGCCCGGCCCGCACACACTGCATCACCTCCAGGAGCTCATAGCGGTAGCCACTGCCCTCAGCAGGATGGTGCTGAACATCGTCGGCGTGGCCAACCCGGGACAATGTCAGCTGGGTGGGTCGGAAAACCGGCGCATGGACGTGCAGGCGGCCGGCGTCACCCAGAATTTCAATATCCGGCGCACGCCGAGCGCGAAGTGACACGTACTGGCAGGCGCGCCCACCGTCAGGAAACTCAAGAATCCAGGTATCGTGTTCATCGACGCCAGACATTCCGAGTTCCCCCGAGGCGAAGATGCGCCGCGGGGCGCCGAACACGAACTCTGCGATTGAAATCAGGTAGACACCCGCGTCCAGAAGAGCACCGCCGCCGAGCGCTAGATCAAAAAGGTAATGTCCGGCAGCGGGACCCGGAATGAACGCTCCGCCTCCGATCAGTAGCTGCGGCCGGCCGATGGCCTGGGCGTCAAGCTGGGTGCGCAGCGCGACCATCGCCGGCAAAAAGCGCGTCCACATCGCTTCCATCAGGAAGCGCTTCTCCAGGCGCGCGCAAGTGATCATGCCCGCGGCCTCTGTCGCATTGATGGCGAAAGGTTTCTCAACCAGCACGTGCTTGCCGGCACGCAGGCACGCGAGCGTGTGAGCCGCGTGGAAAATGTGCGGGGTCGCAATGTAGACCACGTCGACGTTTGGATCGCGGGCAAGGGCATCCACGCTGTCATATGCAGCGCTGGCCCCGTGTTCCGTTGCGAAAGCCCGGGCGCGATCCCCGGCGCGCGATGCGACCGCGGCAAGTACTGCACCGGAGGGTGCAAGGGCGCGCAGCTCCTTGGCAACCTCGGTTGCCATATGACCCGTGCCGAGCAATCCAAAGCGAACGGGGAGCATCAGTGCCGCGCCCCGATAATTGAGTAGCCCCCGTCGGCGACCAGGGTCTCGCCCGTGATGAAGCTCGCATCGGGTCCGGCAAGAAAACCTATTACCGCGGCAATCTCAGACGGCTCCGCCACACGGCCGAGAAGCCCGTATCCCTTGGTGCTGTCGCGCAAGGCGCTCTCGCTGACGCCGCGCTTCGCAGCATTGCGGATATGAAAGTCGGTCAGCGTCGCACCCGGGCAGACAGCGTTGGCACGGATGCCGCGAGCCCCGTGCTCAACGGCAATATCGCGGACCACCGCGAGCACGGCTGCTTTGCTTGCATCGTAGGCGGCCATACCCGGAAAACCCCTTAGGGCGTTCAGGGAAGAAACCACGACGATGGCACCCGCGCCTTGAGCGATCATCACGGGCAGCGCTGCCTTGCACACATACACGACGCCGAGCAAGTTGACCGCCAGCACGTGGTGCCAGTCCTCGGTGGTCGAGTCGAGGAGACTGCCGGGCGTTTGAACGCCGGCATTAGCGACGAGGACATCCAGGCGTCCAAAGCGCGTCACGGCTGCCTGCACCGCATGAACGCAATCCGCCTCTTGGCTTACGTCACCGGGGACAAATGCAACGCGACGTCCTTGAGCTGCGAATGCGGCTGCCACGTGGTCGCCGTCCTCAGCCGACACGTCGGTAAATACCACCGCGTAGTCCTTGCGGGTGAAGTGTTCGACGCAGGCGTTACCAATGCCTCTCGCTCCGCCAGTTATCAGCGCGACTCTGGGCTCGCCATCCATATTCTGGACTCCAACGCTTTCGATGAATTCGATGTAGTGTATTGCGCCCTTCTCGACAAGCGAGTGTTCCTTATTGGGGTGATGAGTTTGGCTCATGCAATGGATAAGAAATCCTTTGTTGTTCCCTGCAGCGCAAACCCCTTAACTGGAGGCGGTATGGCGGCAAGACTGAACCTGGGGTTGCTCTGCGCCGCGATCGCGCTGGGTCTTGCCAGTGCGCCATCACGCGGCGATACACTGTCCGACGTGCAAAAGCGCGGGTTTCTGCGCTGTCCAATCATCGAGGCGAGTCCGGGGTTCAGCTCAATCACCGCAGCCGGCGAACGCGTGGGGATGGACGTCGATCACTGCAAGGTGATTGCGGCCGCGGTCTTTGGGGCGATCAAGATCGAGTTTGTTCCGATCACACCGCAGACCGCGTTCACGCTGCTTCAGTCCGGCGCCGTCGACGTGTTCCCCGGCGGCGCAAGCTGGACGTTTCTGCGCGATACCGCGATGGGCCTCGACTTCACAGGCGTCTACCTGTACGCAGGCCAGGGCTTTCTCGTGCGCAAATCCGGGCGCATCCATTCGATCGCCGATCTCGACGGCGCTACCATCTGCGTGGCGCAAGGCACAACGCTCGAGCAGAACCTTGCCGATTACTTTCGTGCGCACCGGATGCGCTATCGGGCAGTCACGTTTGCCAACATTGAGCGCGGGCTCGATGCCTACCAAGCGGACCGCTGCGATGCCTTCACCAATGAGGTGACCTCGATTACGGGCCGCCTGCGGGAGCTTGTAAATCCGCAGGATCATAAAATCCTGCCCGGCGTCATCTCCCGCGAGCCCATGGCGGCGATTGTTCGCCAGGGCGATCCGCGCTGGCGCGACCTGGTTCTTTGGTCTTTCAACGCCGTCATCGCCGCCGAAGAACTCGGCATCAGCCAGGCGAACGTTGACGAAATGCGCAAGACTTCGGGAAGCGCGGAAGCGCAACGGCTCCTGGGTGTCTACGGTGACTACGGCGCCAAGCTTGGCTTGTCCAATGATTGGGCCTACAACATCATTAAGCTTGTGGGCAATTACAACGATCAGTGGCAGCGCAACTTCGGACCTCTCGGTCTCGACAGGGGTGTAAACCGTCTTTGGACCGATGGCGGACTTCTGATGTCGCTGCCGTTTCGATAAGCGATGCTATCCGGGTCGATCGCGTCGGTGCGCCGCGGATTCGTCGCCGCTCGAGCACGTTCGCTTCTGTATCAGGCGCTTCTGATCGTCGGCCTCGTCGGGCTGGCGCTGCTCATCTATCACACGACCAGCAACAACCTGAAGCTCTTGGGCGTGAACTCCGGGTTTGCGTTTCTTGAGCATCGCAGCGGGTTTGCGATCGCCCAGACGCTTATCCCCTACGACGAGGATTCGAGCATCGCGCGGGCGTTCTTCGTCGCGGCACTCAACACGCTGCTGCTTGCCGGCACCGCGAGCGTCGTCGCGACACTGCTTGGGCTTGCAGTCGGTACCCTGCGGATGTCTTCCAACTGGTTGGTCAGCAAGCTTGCCCAGGCGTACGTCGAGATTTTCCGCAATGTACCGGCGCTCCTGCAGATTTTCTTCTGGTACTTTGTGGCGTTACGCAGCCTGCCATCGCTCGCCCAGAGCGTTCACATCCCGCTTGGTTTCATACTGAATAATCGCGGGTTGTATTTTCCAACGTTACAGCTCCATGGCGCGGGATGGATCGCAGGCGCCGCGCTCGTTGGCGTTGCTGTTGCCGGGTGCGCGCATACTCTTCTTGCGCGACGGCGGATTGCTGCGCGGTTTCGCGGCGTTCTGGTCGCGTTGATCTGGCTCGCAACCACTGCGCTGCCGCTTTTTTTGCCCAGCGTCGGGTTCGAGCTTGTGTCACCGACGCGCGGACGATTCGAATATGAGAGCCAGATTGTTTTGATGCCTGAATATTTGGCATTGCTCATCGGACTGTCAATGTATCAGGCGACCTACATCGCGGAGATCGTCCGCTCGAGCTTTACGGCGCTGCCAACGGGCCAGGCCGAGGCGGCGAATGCGCTCGGGCTTTCGCCGTTCGTGCGCTTCCAGCGGGTGATGCTGCCGCAAGCGCTCATCATGATGTTGCCGCCGCTTGCAAGCGTGTACGTGAACCTCCTGAAGGCGACTTCTCTCGGCGCCGCTATTGCCTATCCTGAAATCGTCTCCGTCTTCGTCGGCACTGTAAATAACCTTGTCGGGCAGCCGGTGGAGATCATGGGATTGACCCTGGTCGTCTATGTGGCGCTCGCGTTCGCAGTGGCGGCAGCAATGAATGCTTACAATCGGCGCCTGCGTCGGCGCGGTCAGCAGTGAATGCCGTCGCCGCCTTGCGCTCGACGCCTCCCAAGGGCGTTGCATGGCTGCGCGCCAATCTGTTCGGTTCGCCGTGGCAGTCGGTCCTAACGCTTGTGGTTCTTGTACTCGCGGGGATTGCCGTCGAACGGGCCGTAGCGTGGCTCATCATCGATGCGAGCTGGCGAGGCGACAGTCCCGCCGCCTGCCGCGGCGCGACCGGTGCCTGCTGGCCGTTCATCAAGGTGCGCCTTGGGCAGCTCTTTTACGGTCTGTATCCTGTTTCTGAGCGCTGGCGTGTTGACGTGGGATTGCTTGGAACACTTGGCGTCATCGTCGCAGTCGTAGGCTCGCGCGGCAGGCTGCGCCAGGTGATGGCATTGCTCCTGCTGTTCGTAGTTCCTCCTGCTGCGATCATTCTATTCAGGGGCGGCGTCGGCGGCCTTGCAGTAGTCGCGACCTCGCAGTGGGGCGGCTTTTTCCTCACTCTCGTCGTGTCGGGATTCGTTCTCGCCGTCTCGCTGCCGACTGGCGTGCTGCTCGCGCTCGGTCGAAATTCGAGCCTGCCACTCCTGCGTACCGTCTGCGCGGCGTGGATAGAGTGGTGGCGTGCAGTTCCGGTGCTCGTACTGCTGTTCGTGGTCATCATCATGTTTCCGCTTTTTATGCCACACGGAGTAGAGGTCGACAAGCTGACGCGCGCTCTTGTTGCCCTGTCGGTCGTCATGTCCTGCTACATCGCCGAGGCGGTGCGCGGCGCGCTTCTGGGCCTTGCCCGCGGCCAGTACGAGGCGGCAGCTGCCCTGGGGCTCGGCTATTGGAGGACGACGGGCCTCGTCATACTGCCCCAGGCGCTTAAGACTGCGACGCCGCAGATCACGAGCACATTCATCGGGTTATTCAAAGAAACGACGCTCCTCCTCGTGATTGGGTTCAGTGATCTGCTGGGAATGGTCTTCGTTGCGGCGTCGGATCCTCAATGGCTTGACGTGGATGCGCTCACAACGGGATTTGTGTTTGTAGGGCTTTTCTTCTGGATCTGGTGCTTTGCGCTGTCACGCGTGTCCGCTGGCCTTGAGAGGCGCCTGGCGCGCTCACAGCAGCCGCGCGCCTGAGCCGCGACCCATGAATTCGCAGATCGCGCGAGCTCAGGGACTGCGACTGACCTGCGATAGGAAGGCTGCGAGCCGCTCAGATTGCGGCCGGCCGAAGAATTGCTCCGGCGGCGCTTCCTCCAGAAGTTCGCCCTTCTCCATGAAGATCACCCGGTTGGCGACTCGCTGTGCGAAGTTCATCTCGTGTGTGACGCAGAGCATGGTCATGCCGGCCTTGGCAAGATCCGTCATGACATCAAGCACTTCGTTCACCATCTCCGGATCGAGCGCTGAGGTAGGTTCGTCGAAAAGCATGATCTTGGGTTGCATGCACAGCGCTCTTGCGATCGCTACGCGCTGCTGCTGCCCTCCGGAGAGCTGCCCAGGATATTTATGAGCTTGCTCGGCGATGTGCACGCGTTCGAGCAGTTCCATCGCGAGCCGCTCCGCCTCCATACGCGTCTGACCTCGAACCCACATCGGTGCAAGCGTAAGGTTGTCGAGGGCGGTAAGATGTGGAAACAAGTTGAATTGCTGAAAGACCATTCCGACTTCGCGACGAATGGCGCGAACATCGGCAGCAGCGCGCAGCTCTATTCCATCGACCGTGATCGACCCCGCTTGGGCAAATTCCAGCGCGTTTATGCAGCGAATGAGCGTCGATTTCCCGGAACCGGATGGTCCGCAGAAGACGATCTTTTCGCCCCTGGCTACTTGCAGACTGACATTACGCAGGACCTGAAATTCTCCAAACCACTTGCTGACGCGGTCAAGGACAATGACGGGTCGGGACGCCGACTGGCTAGCACCCAGTGCGATTGGCTCGCGATGCTGCATCAGCGAGGCTCGCAAACCCGATAAGGCGGATCGGTCATCAGCGCATTTTAGATCTTAAGGCCGACGGCGCGATTACTAATTTTCATGTCGAGCATAAGTAACTCTCGCTTGCCGCGGTACCCCGCTTTTCATCGAATGACCCGGCACAGCCGCCGCGGCCGCGAGCCGGTCTCGCGTCGACGCGTACGCAGCGCACACCCGGATAGGAAAACTGATGGCTAGCGAGATCTTTGACGTGGTCATCGCGGGAGGCGGAGTCAACGCGCTGGCCTGCGCCGCAGTTTTGGCTCGTGAGGGGCTCACGGTGTGCGTGGCGGAGCGCAATCCTTGGGTTGGCGGCTGTTCTATCACCCGCGAGGCCACGATCCCGGGCTTCCGGCACGACATGTTCGGATCGTCCCACGTCTGGATTCACGCGAATGCCGATTTTAAGAAGCTCCTGCCGGAGCTCGAGGCCTACGGCTTAAAATACATCTGGTCGAGCGATCAGATCACGGGCCACCCGGACCAGAACGGCACGGGGATCGTCATCTACCGCAGCATCGGGAAGACCTGCGCCGAGATTGAGCGTTATTCGATCAAAGACGCGGCGCGGTACCGAGAAATCTACGATGAATTCGAGCAAATCCGCGAAGGATTCATCAAGGCGTTTTTTTCCCCGCCCGCGCCGCCGAGTTACCTTGCGCAGGCGCTGGAGAACAGACCGGAAGGGCTGCGGCGGCTGCGCGAGTTCTCGCTGTCGGCACTCTCTTGGGTTGAGCAAAACTTTGAGAACAATTTCGTGCAGGCGGTCATGTTGAATTGGGCGCTTGCGCCGCAGATACTTCCGGAGCAGGAAGGCGCCGGACAGTCGTTCTACATCATGATCCCGGCGGTTCACGTATACGGGCAAGCGATTCCGCAAGGCGGAACACAGCAGCTGCCGGACGCGATGGCCAAATACATCAATGTCCACGGCGGCAAGGTGTATACGAGCGCCCTGGTCGAGCGCGTGCTGATCGACGACAAAATGGCCGTGGGCCTGCGTCTTGCTGACGGCCGCGAATGTCGCGCGCGCCGCGGGGTCGTTTCTGCTCTCGAGCCCAAGCAGACGTTTCTGAGGCTCGTGGGGCGCGAGCGGCTCACACCCGACTTTACCAAGATGGTCGAGCAGTATTCCTTCGGCAAGATCTCAATCGTCCGCCTCCATCTTGCACTGCAGGAGGCGCCGCGTTTTAAAAACCCCGGCGACATGAGCCATTGCGCATTCCATCGCATTGTGGACTCAATGCCGCAAATGATTAAGCAATACGCGCAGATAGCACAGGGTATTCCTCCGAGCGACCCGTTTCTCTGGTCCGCGTGCTGGACGCTGCTCGATCCGACGCGCGCGCCCGCGAACTGCCACACACTGATTCTCGATACCTACGTCGCCAACTGGCGCGCCGATGGCCGGCCCTGGGACCAGCAGGCGGGCACTGAGTACGCGCACGCGGTCCTGCTGCCAAAGCTGCGGCAGTACGCGCCAAACGTAAACGGCGATACGATCCTGGGCGAGTACGTTGAAACGAGGACATCGCTTGAACAGGCGAATCCGTGCCTTGTTGACGGTGTGACCACGGGTGGGGAGCGCATCCAAGCGCAGCTCGGTTCGTTCCGACCGTTCCCAGGCTACGCGCATTATCGCTCGCCCATTCCGAAGCTCTACATGACAGGCCCTCATTGTCATCCAGGCGGTGGCATTTCGGCGATGGGCACCATCACGGCAAATGTCATGCTGGAGGATTTCGGAATCCGGCGCAAAACGAATTGATCTACATTCCTATCGGTACTTGGAACACGCCATGAGCAACACAACGCAATCGAATCGGATTTCAAAGTACACGGCGATGGTCATTCAGCCGCATGTGATCGTCGCCGAGGAGCGCGCCACGATTAAAAAGAACCTCGACCGGGTGTGCAATCTGATCGACTTTGGCGTTGGCTATACCTGGGAACTGCCGACGCGGCTTGTGGTGCTACCCGAGTACTTTCTGCAGGGCGTAACGACCCCGGGGAAGGGCGAGCATGGAATCGAAGGTTTCATGAAGAAGGCGATCACCATTCCGGGTCCGGAAATGGACGTGCTGGGGGCGAAAGCGCGTGAATACAACATTTTCATCGCGGGCGGCGGTGTCGTTGAACAGGTGAAGGAGTTTCCGGATCGATGGTTCAACACCGCCTTTATCATCGGACCCACGGGAGAGGTCATTCTCAAGTATCACAAGTGGCACATCCCGGCGTTTCTCGGTCTGGGTACGAGCCCGCACGACATTCTGGACGAATATGGCAGGGTGTTCGGCAACGATATCCGCACTTTGTTTCCGGTTGTTGACACAGAAATTGGCAAGCTTGGCACCATGACGTGTCACGACGGCTGCACACCGGAGGTCTCGCGCGCGCTCGGCTATAACGGCTGCGAGGTCATCTGCCATCCGACCGCGCTGCAAGAAGTCGAGGGTGTCGCGCCCCCGAATGACTTCTGGGCATTCACGCGTCGGACGCGTGCTCACGACAACATGTGCTATCTCTTGGGGTCGAACTGGGGCTCGGTGGACTACGCCTACTATCCGAAGGCTTTCTGCCCGGGCTATTCGATCATCATCGACTATACGGGGATGGTTCTGCGCGAGGCACCTTATCCGTGCGAACAGGTGATCTACGCAACGATCGATATCGAGTCGCTGCGCGAGCACCGCTCACGCTGCGCCCATAACTGCTGGATCGATGTCCGGACGGAAGGATTTAAGCAGATCTACGAAAAGCCGATCTACCCGCCAAATCGCTTTCCGTCAGGCAAGCCGCCGCGTACCCTTGCCGATAAGATGGGCCCCGTGAGTGAGGTGTTCCGCGACTTGTATGGGCGCGGCCAGTTTACGCCGCCGGCCGGAATGACCGTAGAGGACATGCCTAAGATCCACGAGGCTCGCATCCGGCGCGCCCAGGACATGGGAGTCTTGAAGCGCAGCTGATTGGGAGTGCGGTGCGTGAAGGTCGTGAGCAAGCTTGCGGACATCGAGTTTCAGGTAGGCACCGTCAAGCGCGAAGGCAATGAGCTCGTGGTCGCGAACCCACCCGGGCATGGCATTGCGACGCAGGTATATGTGCGACCCAGCGACGTGCTCGAGGTGCTGAAGGCTGTGCTCCTGTCGCGTGCCGGGCTGGTATTTGTTCTGGCATTTCCGCTGTTCTGGTGGCGCGCACGCAAGGAGTCGCGTAACTCGACCTCGAACCGCGATGGCCCGGGCGGGAATGCTTCGATCAACAAGCCGTGGTAGCGGGCAAAGCGGATATTCAGCGTCGCATAGCCGATGACCGGATCGTTCCGGTCGTCGTAATTCACGATAGCGCCGACGCGGCAGGGCTTGCTGCTGCGCTTCGCGGTGGCGGCTTGCGCCAGGTGGAGATCACCTATCGAACCGCGGCAGCATCAGCAGTGATTGCGGCGCTGCGACGCATGGCTCCAGAACTTCTGGTGCTGGCGGGCACGGTACTCGAGCAGCATCAGCTTGATGCGGCCATTGCGGCGGGGGCACAGGGAATCGTGAGTCCCGCGTTCAATCTGACGATTATTGACCGCGCTCGTGAGGCGGGTTTGACGATCGTTCCCGGCATTGCGACAGCGACTGAGCTCGATAGGGCGCGCGACATTGGGCTTGAGCTGGTGAAGGTATTCCCGGCTGAACAGTTGGGCGGTGTACAGTTCCTGCAAGCCCTGAACAGCGTCTATCCGCAGATGCGGTTCATGCCAACGGGCGGCATCACGCTCGAGAAGCTGTCCGAGTACGCACCGCTCGGCTGCGTTGCCGCATGCGGCATGAGCTCGCTCGTGCCGCACGAGCTTCTTGCCGCGGCTCGGTTTGATGAGATCGAGCGGCGTATGGCAGAGGCGCGCGCGGCGATGCACCCGGCCAAGATGAGCGCGCGCAAATGAGCCGGATCGTCGCCGTCGGCGAAGTGCTGCTGCGGCTTAAGTCTCCGGGGCCGGAGCGGCTGTTCCAAAGCCCGGCTCTGGAAGCACGCTTCGGAGGTGCGGAACTCAACGCATTGGCGGCATTGTCCGGCTTTGGCCATTCAACGAGCCTTGTGACGACACTGCCGGAGTCCGTCATCGGTGATGCGGCCCTCGGGGAGATCCGCCGTCTGGGGGTCGGTGCCGGTGCAATCTGCCGAGCGCCGGGGCGAATGGGGCTCTATTTCGCAGAAAGCGGGCACGGCGTGCGTTCGGGCTTGGTGCTTTACGACCGCGCCGGCAGTGCGTTTGCCAATTCCATTGGTGCGGGGTTCGACTGGGCCCGGCTTCTGGCCGATGCGGATCTTCTGCATCTCACGGGCGTCACGCCGGCGGTGAGCCCGCGTGGATCGCAAGCGGCGCGGGACGCCGTCGCGAGTGCAGTGGCGCTTGGGAAAGAGGTGAGCTTTGATGTCAATTTCCGGGCCCCGCTTTGGGAGGGTGTTGCACAGCACGCGCAGCTAACCCTGGGATCCTTGATGCGCGGTGCAACGATACTGTTCGCGAGCGCCTATGATCTTGCGACCTTCTTGGCGCTCGAGAGTAAGGTCGGCGGAACGGGTTCCGGCTTCGCCGAGTTCGAGGCGTTGACGGCGGCTGCGTTTGACGCTCTGCCGCGGTTGCAGATGATTTGTACCTATGAACGCACGGGCGATCACGCGACTCACAATACGCTCGTGGCTGCCGGGCGGGATCAGCGCGGCTTCTACGTGACGGCACCACGTGAAGTCGAGGGCATTGTCGATCGCATTGGTGCAGGTGACGCGTTCGCTGCCGGAGTGCTGCATCGGTTACTCGCGCCGAAGCCCTGCCCAGACGCGCTTGAGTTCGGTCTTGCCGCAACTGCACTCAAGCACAGCGTTCCAGGTGATGTGAACCTCGCAAGCGAAGAAGAGATCAGCGCGATTCTTGCCGGCCGGTCGCCCGCCAAAATGCGCCGCTGAATGCTTGGTGCCGGCTCCTGATCAGCTGCGAGGACGTTCGCAGGAGAAATTGCGCGCCGCATCGGTGCTGCCGGCGCCCTTATACCGCGCCACTTGCGGGTACGGGCACAAGAGTCTTGTTCGAACCACCGTGGCGCCTTCGATCCGGCTTCCGATCATCTGTTCGGGCACCTCCTGACGCTCGACCCACGCAATGACAGTGGTGACGGCGTCGAAGCGGTCGACGTTCAAACCGCCTTTGCAGTGGAACATGCCGGGTACCATGAACAGCCGCACGAAATTATCGGCGTTTGCGCCCATGGCCTGCTGAACTTTCTCGTAGTAACGAACGGTCATGACGGGGTTTACCCCGGTGTCGGCCCAGCCGTGGTACAGAATCATTTTCCCGCCGTGCGCCCGGAACGCGCTCAGGTCCGGATCGGTAGCATCCATGACGCGCGACATTTGCTCGGTGCGTGGAAGGTCCTTTCGCGGGTCAAAACGCGTGATGTCCATATCCGGGTCGTCCTGATCAAAGGCAAGATACTTCAACCACCCCTCGACATTGTCGCGCTGCTGCATGCGCCCCTGTGCATCCGGAACGAGTCGGGTCGCCCAACCGGATTCCGCGGGCGCAGGTACGAAGCCCGGGGCCGCGTAGGTCTGCCCGGAAGGCTCGGCGCCGATCGGGACGCCGGGCGCGAGCTGCTTCCCATCCACATACGTGCCGCGATAGATGCGCGCCAGCGCGTTCAGCTCGGCGTCGGTAAAGCCCGGCTCACCCGGTCGCTCCCGTGGCAGATCGCGCATGGGATCAAAATCGATGGCCAGTGGATTTTCGATGACGCCATCCTTGACACCGTCTTGTGCATCGAACAGCTCCATGACGCGCTGCCCGAGAAGAGCCACCTTGTCCCGACTGAGGGGCGTGTCCAGTATCGCCATCTGATTGTTCCAGCCGTACAACTGCAGCTGGACGAAGTCAAGTACCGGCGCGCCGCCGACGATGCCATCGTAGTCCGCGGGAAAGCGCTGAGCGGCCTTAAGAGCTTGGCCGCCCCCGGTCGAACAGCCATCGAAATAGCTGCGCCCGGCGGCCTTGCCGTAGTAGCGCCGTAGGATGTCCTTGGCAGCTGTCGTGGTGACGTGGAGACCCCGCACGCCGTAGTCGAGCTTCTTGGCGTAACTGCCGCGGGCCCAGTCCGTCCCCGGTTCACGTAAGCGGTCATGTCCGAGATTCGTGAACATGACCGCGAACCCGAGGGCCGTAGCGCGCGAACGTTCGGCCGCAGCGTAATCGCCCTCGACAGACTCGCCTGCGTAACCGCCATTGCCGAGAACGTACAACCGTCCGTTCCAGGCGTTCGGCATCTCAAGCAGAAATTGGACTTCGGGAGGCACGACGCCATGCACCCTGCAGAGCGCGCTTGCAGTCCGGGAAGCCTCTACTGGCTCGACGCTTGCGATGGTGAGGCTCGCTGAGCCCATCGACTCGAGGTCATGACAGCGCATCGTGGGCGGTTGAGATGCGTTCGTGATCAGCGTCTTAAGCCGGGTAGCCTCCGTCAGGCTCGACCCGTTCGATTGCGCGACTACACATTCCGACGCGAGCAAGGTTGCGATCCCGACCACGATCGCCGCACGCCGGAGTGTCCGTTGGGGATCGACGTGCATGTCAAGTCGTCAGAGCCGCGCCTGCGACCTCGGCTCAAAAAAAAGCGGGGCGCCGCACCGAAATGCCGGCGCGGCGCCCCGCGACCTGAATGACGTCAGACCTCACTTTGTCTTATAGCTGAACTGGATTCCGTACAGGCGCGGATGCGGCGTGAGCCGGATACCGCCGAGACCAAAGTGATCGTAGGTTCCGTTGTAATAGCTTTTGTTGAACACGTTTTCCGAATACGCCTCAGCGGTAAAGCGGCCGACTGTCGTGCCACCACGCAGATTCCAGACCGTGTACGAGGGCTCTATGTAGGGATAGGTTCCCTGCCCATCGAGCGGCGCGGCGGTGGCATCGATGTTTCCGGCCATGGAACCGCGATATTGGCCTTCGAGGCGCACGAACCCGTCGGCGTTTGTAGTGATCGGCATTGAATACTGCGCGGTGGTGCTGGCTGTAAATCTCGGTGACTTCGGTAACTGCTGGCCGGTTAGGTCGACGGTATAGCCGCCGTGAACGACCGCGTTTGGAAAATCTCCGAAATAGGCATCTAGGTAGCCCACCGACAGCCCAAACTGCAGGCCCTTCACGGGCAGCGCTTGCAACTCAAGTTCCGCACCCTTGCTGGTTGCCCGCGATGCATTGAGCGTCTTTTGGACGCTAGAGCTGATATTGCTGTTTGCCAGATAGTCCGTCTGCACTTGGAGGTCTATCCATTGCAAATAGAACACATCGGCGTTGATGCGCAGATGTCCGTCCGCCAAGGTCGTCTTCGCCCCGAGCTCGTAATCCCGCACCTTCTCCGGCTTGAATGTCGTGGTGATGCCGTTGTTGACATCTACCCCTCCGGCTCTGTAACCCTCCAACACCGTCGCGTACGTCGACAGATTAGGATTGACTGCGTACTTCAGGGAGACGTGTGGAGAGAAGTTGTTGAAACCGAGCGACCCCGAGGCATTGGGAACGGGGGCGCCGAACGCCTGAACGCCATACTGAGCGGTAGTCACCTCGTCGTGCGTGTACCGGCCGCCGGCCGTCAACGCCCACTGGTCCGTCATCTTGAATGTGCCCTCGGCATATCCCGCGATGCTCTTGGTGATCAGCTCCTGATTGTTCAGATTGAGCGGGAACCCGGGGGGTAGGGGGGGCAGGAACTGGTAGTTGATTCCAGTCGTCGGGTCGGTGTAGCCGGTCGCTCCCCCTGTGAAGACGTCGTTGTACTGGAGTTGTTCGTCATAGCCGTAGACGACTCCACCCGTCCAGTCCCAGCGCCCCGACCCGTCCGACTGCGCCCGTATTTCCTGGTTGAAGGAGTTCGTGTGCCATCTGTTGATGCGAATGAAGAGGTTCGCAGCGATCTGATCCTCGTCGAATTGGCGGTTGCTCGTACTGTAGACGTCGCCTGTGATCGATGAGATCTCAAAGCCATCCGCCTTGTAGGTTACGCGGCCGTTCACGTATTCAACCATGTTGTTCGTGTATTCGGGCGTATTCAGATCGACCAAGGTCTGGTTCTGCGGATAGTAGCCAATGCCCTGCGAAAAGGCGCCGAAGTTATTCGGCAGTCCCAATGTCTGTTTTGTGTCGCCGTCGATAACGCCCGAGGCGACGGTATCGTCCAGCTGACTACGATCGGCGGAGAATGAAAGGCCAAGATCGAATGTAAGCCGGTCCGTCGCCAGGAAGCGCACCGCAAGCCGTGCATGCTCGTCGGTGTAGCAGTCGCAGGGCGATCCTAGCGGATTGATGTTGCGTATATCGCCATCGCTCGAGGTATAAGATTCGACGGCTCTGACGAACAGGTGGTCGTTGATCGGTACATTGCCTACCGCGTACGCGTTCCAGGTGTCGAAATTTCCGTAGCCGCCACCGGTTTCTGCATAGAACGTGTCGTCAGGCTTCTTCGTCTGAATGTTGATGGCGCCACCAATGGCATTACGGCCGAAGTACGTTCCTTGCGGGCCACGCAAAACTTCGATGCCCTCGACGTCCGTCAGCTCCGGGTTAATTTGTCCCGTCGCCACCGCGCCTACGTTGAGATCGTCGATGTAGAAGCCGATTGAGGCTGCCTGCGGCGCGTCCGCGATGTTCATGTTGCCGACGCCGCGGATGGAGATCGAGACATTGCGCGCACCAGTCTGTCCGTCCTCCGTAAACACCGCGTTGGGCGCAAATTGCAGGTAGTCCTTCGCCTCGGTCATGTGACCGACTTCTATGGTGCTCGCATCGAATGCGGTGACGCTAAGGGGGACATCCTGCAAGGACTCCACGCGACGCTGGGCCGTGATCAAGACGGTCGTCAGCTGATCGGTATCGGCCGCTGAAACGCTTGGGGTGTCCGCAGCGCGCGCCGAACCCACTGCGGATGACACGATAAAGATAGCTAGCATTGCGCATGCGCGCGCGAAAGGCGTTCCCATTGTCGTCCTCGCTTTACGGTCTAGGTTTATAGAAGCGAACGTATCGGCTCGACTGGCATCGGACAAACAGGCGTATGACTCACCGCGGCGAGAACGATGGAGCGTGGCGCTTGCTTCGTGATCAAGTCCCTCCATCG
>Ga0302324_100006056_pt1 | contig 26249 bp, 17 predicted proteins | sample Palsa_T0_1_FD_201949 | JGI IMG/M metagenome (GOLD analysis project Ga0302324, IMG submission 201949) | Peat permafrost microbial communities from Stordalen Mire near Abisko, Sweden - Palsa_T0_1 | ecosystem: Environmental > Terrestrial > Soil > Palsa > Peat permafrost | place: Sweden: Abisko... | reverse complement strand
TTCCTGCGTCAGGCCGGCAGCCTCCTGAGCATTCGCTGCTACAGTCGTCACGAAGGAGCGACCATCTTGAGACGAGTAATTCAGTTGCAGCCCTTTTGTCGTCATGTCAGACCACTTGAGATTGTTGAGGACGGCGCTCTGGTTCGGACCGATTATGTTCACAGTCGTCTGAATGAATTCGAGGCTATTGGCATACCGTGCCTTAACGGAGAGTGCGACCCCTTCACCGTGATTCTCGATCGCAAACTCCATATGACCCTGCGGCCCGACGATGCGCCTGCGAAAGACCAGAATGGGCCGCAAATGGGCGAGCATCTGGTGCCGTATGAGTTCGCTGTGTAGGCGTTCTGCGTTAGCGCTGTCTTCGGTGGCAATTCGTTGCGCTTCGGATGTAGCGCTCGCAGCCATCGCTGCCTTGACCTGCTCCTCGGCAGCAGTAGCAGCCCTTTCAGCCGCGACCCGCTGCTGTTCGGAGACTTCGGTCTGTTTCCTAGCCGCGTTGGCCTGCTCTTCCGCTGCCCGCGCCTGGCGATCTGCAGCCGTCGCCTGTCTATTAACGGCTCGTAAAGTTCTCCATAGAACGTAAATTGTGAACAGGTTGATTGCGGCAGCGAGGATTATCCCCGAGGCGGTGGCGTTCTGACCGTACGAAAGCCAGTGCCACGGGTGCCTGAGCTGGTAAAGGTGAGGATGCAGCCTATAAAAGTCCATGCCGCCCCCAGCTTACCCGACGGCATACCACCTGAGGCAAGGCGACAAGGCTGCGGGGTGTTGGCGTTCTATGCCCCCCACACTCACGTTATCTGTTCGCCGTCCAGATGAATGCTATCCTCCGAAAGATTTGATGGGGAGGAAGACGTGATCAAAATGCAGCATGGTCTCCTGCACCGGGGTGCTGACAGGAGGCTTTCGAGCAATGATTGATGCAGGTAATTTTGATGATCCGAGTGCAGAACTCCCAGGATCAAGGACCTTTTGGTGTGACGGTCATGAAGCGACCTTAAGAACGTCGACCCGGGGCAGACGGGGTCATCACCTTACGGCGGCTCAACTTCCCCGAGAATAGCGACGGAGACCTACGGCGTGCCATACTTCAGAGCAGATTACCCAAACGACGGGCCCACGGTGTTCCGTTGTTTTGTCCAAGCTGGCCCCGTCGGCTGGGGCGCGTACATAAATGACTTACGTACTCCAGAGCCAACGTTAGCTTTCGGGGAGTTTGTCGATAACCCCGAGACTGGAAAAGCCTTAGTCGAGCGAATGTTGCCAAGATTCCTAGATCGCAATGAGTTGCAGAATCAGTCGCTCATCTGGCGCGAAGTTCAGGTTTAGAAATCAGGCTGAAGGCCGCGACCTAATATGGAAGGAGGACGCCGCGCACAAAACGGCGATAGAGACTGGCAATCGATTGTGAGAAGTGCAAAACCTACTAGATTGAAGCCCACCGTGGCGTTGCTTATCACCGCTACTCGGAGGCTTCAGTCTGCCATCGACGATACGACGCAGCTACAGAGGGCTGCGAAGTGTCTGTTGGATACGGTCGACGGAAAGCAAGTCGCCTGCGACGCACAAACACTGGAACCGATTCAAAGCCATTAGCTCAGGCACCTTATCGGATTGGAGATTGCAGTTGCGAGTCATGGTGAAGCCATCGTTGGGACCACCTGTCCATCTTGGCGAATTTGGCTTTGGCTTCCCAACTGTAACGAACAGGAACTCAAGCGTCGTAAGCGAGTTCACCAATCGGAGAGCATCTGACAGCGTCCAGTCAACAGGCGCTCTGCCATGCAGAATCCAGTGTCGATTGATGAACGTTGGTGGCTGCTGGGTAAAGTCACTGTGAGCGAATACGCGGCTCAAGAACAGAACTCCTGCCCTCCAGAACACCGCGTCGAAGGTGTCATCTTCATGCCACCTCGCCTCCTTGAGCACCTTGAATGGCGAAGTGGCATTAGGAGTCGCGAGAGAAGCCTTCACCAATGCACCGGCGAGATAGCCGTCCATGATGGTCAAGGTTGCCGGTATTGCAACACGATGCCTACCCGCTTCGATACTCGCAATGATGTCGTCTATCAAGAGGTGCCACTGTGAAAGCCCCGGATTCCCTTTGAGGGTGTCGCCGAGTTCTTTTAGGTTCTCAGCACCATTCGCCATGAAGCCTTCCACAAAATAGCGATCAAGCTCCTCCGGTGACTTGAGGTGAAGAGTGCGAAGCTCTCTTAGGTCAATCCAGTCTGGCAGGGTCCAACCGCAATCTGCCATGTGGAGGAATGACTTCTCATGGTCGTTAAGGATGGCGGGCGCGTCCTCGACTAGCTTCTGTAAGAACGGCAGCGTCGCGTCCAGAAATGGCTTGAGCCTTCGATTCAGGTCGTCTATTGCCGCGAATGTCTTCGCAAACTGCGCTTGTATTTCTAGAAACGTCTCGCTGTACGGCTCCAAGAAAGGCACCAAGGCAGCCGCAAGATATTCGTTGAGAGTTCGGGGCTCGGTCTTGGACAGAACGAGGGACGATCTTTTAGCAGTCTTACTCATACACCGCCTGCCGCCATTTTATTCGCCTGGTGTGGCTGACACCACCTGACACCAGCGTGACACCAAAATAAGTCTTTTACAATCAGCGACACCATGTCACGCGAGGGTGAATGGGTATCATGTCGCTGAAGTTACATCCTCAGTTCCCTTCGCTATTTCGCTTGTTTCGCTGCTTCCGCACGCGCCCGTGCATGGACCAGCAAGGCCTCAAACGACGCATCGCCGTGCAACGATTTAAATTGCTTTTCCGTGGCCAGTTCCAAATCTAATTTGGCGGAAAGCCCATGGTCGACAGCACTCGTTAACTGGGCCATGGCTTCCCCTTTCTTGCCCTCTAGCGCATACAACGCTCCCAGGTTGTAGGCTGCTTCCGCGGTTTGAACGTGGTCTCGCCCCAGGATGCGAAGCCTGGTGTCATACGCTTCCCGCAATAGAGGTTCTGCTTCTGCATAGTGTCCCTGGGCGGTCAGCAACTGGCCAAGGCCCTGCACCGTTGCCTGTGTATCGGAATGATCGTTGCCGAGGGTGCGGCGTTCGATGGCGAGGGTCTCCCGGGTCAGCGTTTCGGCCTCGGCCACCTTGCCCTCTTCGCGCAATACATCCGCAAGGTTCCCCGCTGTCACCAGGGTGGAACGATGCTCCGGGCCCAGCTTCTTTTGCTTGATGGCCAAGGTTTCGCGAAACAGTTGCTCTGCTTCGGGTCGCCGTTTCTCCTGCGACAAAACCAAGCCGAGATTTCCCATGGTCAACAGGGTCGTCGGATGGTCCGGTCCCAGCACCCGCCGCTCGCGATCCAGAAGGGCGCGCATTAACTCCTCAGCCTGTGGGTATTTGTCCTCCTCCAGAAGAATCGCGCCCACATTGATTTCAGCTCCTATGGTTTTCGGATCATCCGCTCCAAAGCTGTCTCGATCCATCTGCAGCACCGATCGGAATTGCTCTTCGGCTTGAGCGAACTTTCCTTCGTAAGCCAAACCGATCGCCAAATTCGTAGCTGCGGTCACGGTGATGGGATCGCTCGCTCCAAATTTCCGGCTCGCAATGGCTAACGCTCCGCGTTCCATTTCTTCGGCTTCGGGGTAATGGCCCTCGTCGTTCAGGATCAAGCCCACCTGGCTCATCGATTCAACCGTGCCCCGAGCTTCGGGGCCGAGCGTGCGACGGCGCAGATCGAGAGTTTGACGTGACAGCTTTTCTCCTTCAGCGGTGCGGCTCTCCAGTTGCAGCACGCTGGCCAGGCTGTACATCGATTTCAACGTGTCTTCGTTCTTGTCTCCCAGCAGTTTTGTCCGGCTCGCGAGCGCGCGCCGCAGAAGGGATTCTGCCTGCGGATACAGTCCGAGATTTTCGTAGACGTCACCCATGACCGCCATCAACTGCGCTTGATCGAGCGGATCTTTGTCGAGCCCGCTCAGCACCTGGGAGGAAGCCTTGTCAAGAATCTCGCGGACGCGCACATCATTGCCGCGCGAGTGGCTCGGGTCAGACACCTTAAACATGTTGGTCATGAACTCCGTGATTCTGTCCGCGCGATCTCGTTCCTGCCGGATCCTGCGTAGTTGGATGGTCTGGGCAACGGCCAGGCCAACGAGCAGCAGGATGATGGCCGCAGCCAGTCCCACCCCGAGCGTGTGCCGGCGAACATATTTGCGGGCCCGATAGGGTAGGCTCGGCGGGTGAGCAGTCACCGGCTCACTGCGCAGATAGCGTCCGATATCCGCAGCCAGGTCCGCGGGCGAAGCGTATCGCCGCGTACGATCCTTCTCCAACGCCTTGAGCGCTATGGCATCGGCGTCGCCGCGCAACTGCCGGGTGAGGGCGACCGTGTCCACTCCGCGGTTCTGGGCATTGGTGAGAGACGTTTGTCCAAGGGTTCGCACGCGGGTACTCGGCTTGGGTGCATCGGTCTCCCGCAGGTGACGTAGCATTTCGTCATAGGCAAGTTTGGCAAATTCGATGGGCAGCGCGCCCACCAGCAACTCGTAGAACACGACCCCCAGCGAATACACGTCGCTGCGGGTGTCAAGGTCTTCGCCACCCGAGTCCGCCTGCTCCGGGCTCATGTAGCCCGGGGTGCCGATCATCGCACCGGCACGGGTATACATGGTTCCTGCATTGAGTTGTTGGGAGGTGGCTTTGGCCACGCCAAAGTCGATGATCCGCGGGACCGGCTTGCCGTCGACTTCAGTCACCAAAATGTTCGAAGGCTTTAAGTCGCGGTGGATGATTGCTTTCTGATGGGCGTGTTGTACCCCCTCGCACACCAGGATGAAAAGCTCCATACGTTGCCGCATGGTCAGTCTGTGCCGGTCACAATAGTCGGTGATGGGCTGCCCGGCAACATATTCCATTACGAAATAGGGCCGGCCTTCCGGAGTGGACCCGGCGTCGAATACTTTCGCGATCGCCGGGTGGTCCATGAGGGCGAGCGCCTGACGTTCCGACTCGAAGCGCGCCACCACTTCGCGCGTGTCCATGCCGACCTTAATGAGCTTGACGGCCACACGACGGCGCACAGGCTGTTTCTGCTCCGCCAGCCAAACCTGGCCCATCCCGCCCTCTCCTATTAATTGAAGGAGGTGATAGGGACCAATGATCGTGCTGGTGGAAGATACCTCTGGATCCAGAACGCGCGTAGGAGTGTCTGCCTGGGTTGGTTGGCTGGAAGGTGCTTCGGTCTCATGATCGAACTGGTCAGTTCCCAAGCCGGAAGCACCTCCTTTTACGACGGATAGCGGAGCGTCGGCTGCACTCAAATATACCCGTAGTCATGGTTCGCATCCTTGATGGTTTACGCTTCCATTCGGGTCATTTCCGTCTGGACTGCTTTCCTATGTCCTACTTTCCTACTTTCCCCATTTCCGTCTGTCCTACTTTCCCCGCTTTCCACCCTGAGGGGTCCCTACCACCGAAAATGAGATAATTGTGCAGTATGGACGTGCAACTCCAAATCCCGGACGATGTCGCACGCGTGATCCAGAACCAGCAGCCAGACCTCTCTCGCGCCGCTCTTGAAGCCTTGGCGCTGGAGGAATACCGCAGCGAGCGCTTGTCGGAAGGACAGGTTCGCCGTATGCTGGGTTTCAGAACCAGGATGCAGGTTCACACCTTCCTCAAGGCCCACAACGTCTATCTCAATTACTCCATCCGTGAGCTTGAGAATGATCTAGCCTCGCTCAAGCACTTTGAAGAGACCTTGACAGAATAGGGCAAGCGCTCAGCTGCATGATCGTCGTGTTGCTCGCGAACGATGCCAAGAGACGGAAGTCACTGCCCCCAACGGCGGATTAAACTCTTTGAACTCCCTCGGACGAAACCATGGACGATACCTCTGCTCGCTTTGACACATCCCTTTGACAAAACCCGGGGACATCCCAGCCTCCACACCTGCATCCGCTAACAAAAAGGCGCAAACTCTCCTTATGCAACAGATCACTCTCCAAGTGAACCGCACTGCCCACACCGTGGAAGTCGATCCCGAAACGCCGTTGCTGTTCGTTCTCAACGACGAGCTTGGCTTGCGTGGACCCCGGTTTGGCTGCGGCATGGCGCAGTGCGGGGCCTGCACCGTGATCATGCGCGGGCAGGCCGTGCGCTCCTGTGTGATGCCGGTGCGCGCAGTGGGCCAGGCCGAGATCACCACCCTGGAGGGACTCGGCACCCCCGAGAAGCCGCATCCTATTCAGCAGGCGTTTATCGACGAGGGAGCCGCCCAGTGCGGATTTTGCCTGAGCGGCGTCATCCTGACAGCCAAGGCTTTGCTGGACGCAAACCCGCAGGCCTCTGACCAGGAGATCCGCACCGCGCTTGGAGGAGTGTTGTGCCGCTGCTTTACCCACGTTCGCATGCTGCGCGCCATCCGAACCTATGCTGAGGCCAAAAAGCGTGACTCCGTCGCGTCGTGACTTCCTGAAGGGTTGCGGCGCTCTGATCGTGAGCTTCAGTGCCGCACCGCTTACTCAGTCGTCGGCCAACGCTCAAGGGCAATTCGCAACCCATCCCGGGCACATTGACCCGGACAAGCTTGACTCGTGGCTGGCCATAGGCTCCGACGGAACCATTACCGCCTATACCGGCAAATGCGATTTTGGTCAGGGCATCTTTACTGCGCAAACGCAACTCATTGCCGAGGAACTGTGCGTGCCCATCACGCGGGTAAAGCTGATCGAGTGCGACACAGCCATCACCCCCGATCAGGGGACCACGTCGGGAAGCCAGACCACACCTACCAACTTCAACGACGAGAATCTCGCCCTTGCCGCGGCTACTGCGCGCGAGGCCCTTATGGGCCTAGCTGCCAAACAGCTGGGCGAGCCGGTGGAGCGTCTAAAGCTAGACAACGGCGTCATCACAAGCAGCTCGGGGCGCCAGGTCACGTATGCAGATCTGGTCGGGAGCAAGCACTTCCACCTCCCGCTCAACCCGACGGCCAAGCGGCGGCCTGTAGCCGAGTGGACCGTGCTGGGCAAGCCAGTTCCCTCCCTCGACCGAGTCGCCCTCATGACCGGCCAGTTTGCGTTTCTGCATCACCTTCGTGTGCCCGGCATGCTCCACGGCCGCGTGGTTCGGCCCCCGGAAATGGGAGCCACCGTCGCCCATGTGGACGAGCATTCGGTTCGCGATGTGCCCGGCCTGAAAAAAGTAGTGGTGCGCAAAGACTTTGTCGGCGTGGTCGCGGAGACGCAATACCAGGCTGTGCTGGCGGCCCGACAGTTGGTGGTGGAATGGAACCATCCTGGGAATTCTGGTCCGGCGCTCCCCGCGCAGAACACCTTCTTCGAACACCTCCAGCAACAGCCCTCCCATGATGCTCTCAGCGTCGACTCCCAGGACCTTGACCCGCAACTCGCCGCGGCGGGCAGCGTGCTGCGCGCGAGATACACCTATCCTTACCAGATGCACGGATCGGTGGGGGCCTCGTGCGCCGTGGCGGATGTAAAGCCCGATGGCGCCACGATATGGTCGGCCACCCAATCGGCTTATCCCACACGAAGCATCGTCGCCATGTTACTGGGCCTGCCGCCCGATAGCGTGCGCGTGATTTATACCCGAGGCTCGGGATGCTATGGCCTGAATGGCGCAGATGCGGTTACGTTTGATGCTGCCCTGTTGTCCCAGGCGGCCGGTAGACCGGTCCGTCTGCAGTTTTCGCGCCAGGACGAAATGATGTGGGAGAACTTCGGCTCCGCCATGGTCGTCGAGCATCGCGCCGGCATCACCGGCGATGGACGCATTGTCGCGTGGGATCGCGAGAATTGGGTAGCCGCTTTGGGCAACCGGCCAGGCTATGATCAGCCCGGAAACGTGATCAGCGGCATGTTAGCCGGCTATCCACCGGAACCGCTCGAGCCCGGCCAAGCCAAACCACCCGCCGGCAAACTTCGCAACGGCAGCAACACCGTGCCCTCGTACTTCGCCGGCTGCATCGCGGGCAAATGCGGCGGTGGAGGAACCATCCAAAGCGAACGCGCGCTCACCCATACTGTGTGTTCGCCGTTCTTTACCGGGCCACTGCGCTCTCCCTTGCGCATCCAGAATACCTTTGCCAACGAGTGCTTCATGGATGAGCTCTGCGCCCATGCGAAAGCCGACCCGGTGGCCTTTCGCATGCAGCATCTGCGCGACAGCCGCGTCATAGGCGTTCTCAACGCCGCGGCCAAGGCTGCCGGATGGGCGCCCCGTTCCTTCCCAATCCCCGCGGCCGCGCAAGCCCGCGTGGCAACGGGACGCGGCATTGCCTGTGTAGCCTACGAGGGAGAGAACGGTTATGCCGCACTAGTTGCCGAAGTGAGCGTGGACCTGGAAAGTGGATTAGTACGCCCGGTGCGTTTCGTCGTGGCCTTGGATTGTGGACCTGTCTCGAATCCCGATGGCCTTAGAAACCAGATCGAGGGCGGACTGCTGCAAGGCATGAGCCGTGCCCTGGTGGAAGAAGTTACCTGGGACGACAGGCGCATCACGTCGGTCGACTGGAAGACCTATCACAGCTTGCACCTTGATTACGAGATACCCGCCATCGAGACTGTCTTTGTCACTCCGGCGGGCGTGCCTGCGACGGGTGCGGGAGAGACGGCCATTACCGTCACTCCCGCGGCTATCGGAAACGCCATCTTCGATGCCACGCATGTCCGGCTGCGGCATCTCCCCTTTACTCCTGCGCGCGTTAAGGATGCGCTGGTCAAAGATGCGCGGGACACGGCTGCCCAGCTTCAAGGCGCCCAGCGCAGCGATGGGCTTGGTGCATGAGCGACCGGATGAGGCCAGTCCAGACGAGTGCCCTAAAGCAGACGATTAGGAAAAACGCACGGGTTGGTTGGGCAGCTTGGGACGTTCTCACCAGGGCTAAAGAGAGTGTGCGAGAACCCCATTTTCAGGCGGTAAAGGAGCGCAGGGGCTAAAGCCCAATTCTCTTTCAATCGCTTTACGGCCCGACTAAAGTCGTGCCCTGATACAAAACATGAGTTCTTCCGCAGCCTGTGAAGCCCCTACCCTTCAAGGCTGCGAAAGATGGGCGATCTCGTCTGGACGGCGCGGAAAACGTACCTCGGGGGCTGGAAGAGTCTGCGTGAGAACTCTGCTGTTGGGTAGGTCCGGGCTTCAGCCCGGACATCAACCCGGCGAGTTTGTTTGCCTTTAGGCCCTGAGGTATGGATTTCCTTGAGTTTCTGCGGATGGATGGAGAGAAAAGCGTACCTCAGGGGCCTGAAGGCCGATGGGTCTCGAAGATGGATGTCCGGGCTAAAGAGTCCGCGTGAGAACCCGAAAGGAAGGCGCAGATCTCTCCATTCCGAATTTGGTGGGAGCCCCCTGCTTTAGCAGGGGGAGCTGGACTTCAGTCCAGCGGAAACGCGTTTTATCTCTCAAGAATGGGCTTTAGCCCTGGGTTTTCCAGGCCAGCGCTAAAGCGCATGATAAAGTCGAACTCTTTCCCGCAACGCGGAAGCGTTGCTTCCCTCTGCTAAAGCAGAGGGCTCCCACCAAACTCCGGGGGGAGATCTGCGGCTTTTCGGAGTTCTCACGCAGACTCTAAAGCCCGGACCTACCCAACGTCGAAGTTCTCACGCAGACTCTGAAGCCCCTCCTATGGTGCGGCTCAGTAGGCACGGCTAAAGCCGTGCCATACGTGCAACGAGTTTTTCGCAACCTGTAAAGCTCAGATTGATTGAATTGCGACTCTTTCGGCGACGCTGAAGCGTCGCTCCCCCCTGCTAAAGCAGGGGGCTCCCACCAGACGTCTGCCAGTTCCTCGCGGGGCAGGCTGCATTCCAGAACCGACGTTGCCACACCCGACCAAGGAAAACCAGGGCACGACGATCCTGCGGCGGCGGCCGCCGCGTTCGAGGCCCTGGTGCCGCTCAAGATACTGCAAGCGGAGCCTGATCGAAGATCCCCGCGGCGTGACTAGGGCTGCAAGTAATAACCATCGCGGGTACGGACGGTTAAGCCCGGCTTTGCCACCCGCACCTCGATATGGTGATACTCGTCCCGATGATCGGCGGTAGGGGGCTCGAAAGACAACTCGTAGTATGCCTTGCCGTCAGCCACGCACTGCTGCAAAAAGGAGCCGATATCGTTACTGCCAAAAAGCGCAAGGCCCCCACTTTGAGTCGCGATCACCTGCAGGGAGAGATCGCCGAGTGCGACCTGGCCCGGCTTACTGATTCCCTTCAGGAAATCCTGATAGTAGAAGGTGCGGCCTACTCCCTCCGAGGCGCCGATAGGGTTCACATTGTAAAGAGTCATACCACCCTCTCGCATCTGGGTGGAAAGTTGGACGATGAGCGAGAAAATCTGGTTCTGTTGCTTATTGTCGATGCGGACGCCGGGACCGGAAAGAAGAGGCCAGCCCGGGGAGACCCAGAGAATCATCTTGCGCCCGGGGAGCTTGGATTCGCTGTCGACCAGCGAAATAAGGGCGTTGATGGAAAGCTGAAAGAGGTCGCGGCCCTCCCATTGTGAGGAACGATGGATCTCGCGCAGGCCAACCGCATACTGGTTCAAAGAAGTACTGAGCTCATTGCCGTCGGTCGAAAAGGCCCCCTGGATCTGCATGCCCTTGTCGACAAAGAAGGCCAGTTGGGTAGGGTACGCGAGCTGGCCGCCATTGGCGTGCAGAAACTTGTCAATCTCTCCCCTGGTGTAGGCAACGCTCTGGTAGGGAACATTCACCGCGTCGATAACAATGATGACGTGAATGGGAGCCTGGCTGCCGCCGACAGCGTGGAAAGAGGTAATCTGCCGGGGAGTCTTGTTGTCAAGAACAGTGAAGTCCTGTTGTTGGAGATCGGCAACCGGCGGCCCGGACTTCGGCGTCACCACCACATCGAGATCAATGGTGGACGGAGCGCCTGGAGTGGGCGGCGTCTGCTGCTGGGCGGCGGAGAACGCCGCAAGACACAACATAGGAACAAACACCATGAGACCAAATCGTCTTTCGATGGACATGCTTTCCTCAACCAAGCGAGGCCTAACGGTCCGGTCCCAATGCAGCAACCTCTGCTGGCACTCCCGGAGTGCCGACCCGGTAACTGTTGGTGTCGCCTATTTGCAGACGGATCCGGTGGCGTCCGGGTTTCAAGAATATTGGATGCGATTGGCGGGTAGGCGCTCTTTGAGGAGGGAGACACCCGATTCCAGAACTCATAGGGCGGTTCTCTGCCCGCACCAGCCTCCAGGGTGGAGGCATCGGAAGTTGCGTCTAGCCCCTATTCTTCCTGCATGGCACTGGCTAGAACTGCCGTTCTGTCGGCTTCCGCGTCCTCTATCCCGGTATCGTGAGGCAATTCGAGAGCATCGGGCGCCTCCACATCCCGCAGCGTACGCTGAATGGCCATGGTGCGGGTCTCCGCCCTGTCGATTGAATCTTGTGCCTGGCTTAGCTTCTTCTTGACGATCACTAAGACCTGGGCGTACTTGCTGAATTCGGTCTTTACCGAGCCCAATGTTTCCCACACCTCGCTTGATCTCTTCTGGATGGCCAGTGTACGAAAGCCCATCTGCAAGGCATTCAACAACGCCGCCAACGTGCTCGGTCCCGACAAGACAACCCTATACTCCCGCTGGATCGCGTCGGCAAAGCCGGGCCGGCGCATCGCCTCCGCATAGAGCCCCTCCGTCGAAAGAAACAAAATGCCGAAATCCGTGGTAAAGGGAGGTGCAAGGTACCTTTCGCTAAGGTTCCTTGCGCATAGCCTTAATGTCATTTCCAGTTGGCGTGAGGCCTTCTCCGATGCTTCCCCGTCCCCTCTCTCAGAGGCCTCGATTAGACCCAAATAGTCTTCCATGGGGAACTTGGCGTCGATGGGAAGCCAGACTGGCTCGCTACTGTCGCGGCCGGGCAACTTGACGGCATACTCCACCCGCTCCGCGGTGCCGGAAGTGGCCACATTCCTGGCGAACTGCTCGGGTGCAAGGAGTTGTTCGATGATCGCGCCCAACTGTACCTCTCCCCAAGTTCCGCGGATCTTGACATTGGTCAGAACGCGCTTCAAATCGCCAACTCCGCTGGCCAGCATCCTCATCTCACCGAGTCCCGAATAAACCTGCTCCAGGCGCTCGCTCACCTGCCTGAAGGACTCTCCCAACCTGGCTTCCAACGTGCCCTGCAGCTTTTCTTCCACGGTTTGCCGCATTTGATCCAACTTCTTCTCATTTTCGAATTGAATGATCGATAGCCGGGAATCCACGGTCGCCTTTAGATCCTGCATCTCAGCCTTCTGCAGTTGAGAGATTTCGGTTAGGGTCGATAGCACAGACTGGCCGAGGTTCGCGAGCTTCGCGTCGATGGTATTTTGATGCTGGATCTGCCTCTGTTCCACACTGGACTCCAGAGTCCGAATGGCTCCAGAGATGCTCTCCGTTTGCGCCCACTGAAGCTGATGCGCTTCTCTCACGGTGACTTCGAGCGAATTCCTAAAGTCGCTCAGTCTTGCGGATACCTCGTCCCGGAGCAATGCCGTGGATGCACTCAGAGACTGCGTCAAGTGATCGGTCCTGCGGGCTGATTCGGACGCAAATGAATCCAGTCGTTGTTCCAAACCGGTGCGAAGCAGCTCTGCCCGTTGCTCGTTTGCCTGGCTAAGTCCGCCAACCTTAACCGCGACCGAATCGCCGACGGCAAGCAGAGTAGTCACTACTTCCGAGCGCAAAGCCTTGGATTCGCTGGCCTGTTCGTGGCGAGTGCGCGCATTCTCATCACGCATCCCTCTCTCGAGTAGTCCGCGGTCGCTTTGTACGATATGCAGAGTATCCAGGATGGGACGAAGATCCGTGCTCTTACGGCTCAACTCGGCGAGCTTTATCCACTGCAAGAGCAGAAGGACGAACCCAAGACTGATAAGGACATATAAGATGATCGGATCCATGAAGCCAGAAAGCCTTTCTGCACCGGTCCGACAGCTGCCGGCGCCGGAGAGGTTAGGACCTATACCTCCAGAACAGCCTCAGCAACGCTGTCATAGTTGTTCAGCGCCGGCGAGTGCAGATGACAGACAGGAGGTTCTGCCAGGCCCATCGGAAGATACTCGCAGAGGTACCAGTCCACAAACCTCTGCACGCCTTCCTCGATCGAGAAGCGTGGAAAATATCCTGTGACTTCGGTGAGTTTATCTACGCAAGCCTGGGTTTCGTAGACGTCCCCCGGCTGCATGGGTAACAGGCGAATGTCGGCGGATCGGCCCAGGCAAGTCTCAATGGTTCGAATCAAGTGGAGAAGCTCGACGGGCCGCTGGTTTCCGATGTTGCAGAGGCGCATGGGCGCTAGTGCACTTGTTCCCCCGGGCTTGCCACGTTCCGGGGGTAGGGGCAGAAGGCGAACAATACCCTCCACTACATCGTCGACGAAGGTAAAATCACGCTGCATGCGGCCGAAGTTATAAAGCTCAATGGCGCGGCCGCCCATGACCGCATCAACAAACTTAAAGATCGCCATATCCGGCCGGCCCCATGGACCGTAGACGGTGAAGAATCGCAGTCCCGTCGTCGGGATGTGGAACAGATGGCTGTACGCGTGGGCTAGAACCTCGTTGCTCTTCTTGGTCGCCGCGTAGAGGCTGACGGGAAAGTCCGTGGAGTCCTCTTCGGCGAAAGGGATCTTGTTGTGCAGCCCATAGACGGAGCTGGAAGAAGCAAAGACGAAATGGTGGCAGGCGCAGGCCCGTACGCCCTCGAGTACATTGACAAAGCCAACCAGATTGCTGGCAACATACTCCTCGGGGTTGGTGATCGAGTGCCGTACGCCCGCTTGCGCCGCCAGATGAACTACGGCCTCAAAGTCGCCTTTGGCAAAGAGGCTTTGCACACCTTCTCCATCCGCGAGATCAAGCGGGATAAACCAGAATTGGGGCCCAATGCAGAGTTTTCTAAGCCTCGCATCCTTAAGTCTGGGGTCGTAGTAGTTGTTCAGGTTGTCTACCCCAACCACTTCAAACCCATCGGCAAGAAGCCGGCGGACGAGATGGGCGCCAATAAAACCTGCCGCGCCGGTGACCAGGACTCGTCTGTCTTTTGCTCTCTTCATCATTGCTCTCTTGCCTTTCATTGGTTGAGGTGGAATCAGTACGCGCCCTGGCCGGTTAAGACAACCTTTGCGGTACGCGCGAGGATATGCAGATCGAGCCACGGAGACCAGTTGCGAACGTAATAGCTATCCAGGCGTACACGATCGTGCAAACTGACGGCGTTCCGGCCGGAGACTTGCCATAGACCGGTAAGGCCCGGCGTGACTCTGCAATATAACGAGAAATTCTGCCCGTAAGCTGCGACTTCCTCTTGCACGATCGGGCGAGGGCCGACGAGGCTCATCTCTCCCCGCAGGACGTTCCACAGCTGGGGTAGTTCGTCGAGGCTCATCTTCCTTAAAAATCTGCCCACCCAGGTGATGCGAGGGTCACGCCGGAGCTTTCGGTCGCGAAGCCATTCCTCGCGCAGGGCTCCGTCCTCAGCCAAGGCCTTGCGCAGCAGCTCGTCTGCATTGACCTGCATGGTGCGCAGCTTCCAGGCACAAAATGAGCTGTGATTGCGGCCAACACGACGATGGCCATAAAAGACCGGTCCCGGCGATTCAAGCCTTACCAGGAAGGCCAGCAGAAGAATGGTGAACCCCGCCACGGGCAGGATCAGGCAAACGATCAACAGATCCATAAGCCGCTTGGCAAACCTGGGAAAAGGTAGAAGCAAATCTCTCCTCACCTCCACCGCCAAGGAGCCGCCAATTTGCCCGGCATCGACGGTCAGGCTGTAAAGAGCCGGCGAACTATGCATAATCAGCAAGCGTGGGAAGAGGCTCTCAAAGACCTCCAGGTCTTTGAGCAACTTTCCACAACCCGCGTCGGGCAGGGCTATCAGCGCACAATCCACTCCGCAGGCCCTGACCGCTGCGGCAAATTGCATGTCAATCACCGGCAGCGGATGCCGGGGCCGGACTGCATAAGGCGAGGAAAGAATGACCACCGGCTTCAACCCGATCTCGGGATGTTTTTCCAACTCGCGGATTATTTCGGCGGACTCGTCCCCGGTGTAAAACACTGCGATGGGGATTCCCCACCAGGGCTTGTGGCAAGCTAACTCGCGCACCGCCGATCGCAGCATTGGGGTAACAATCATGGCCGTCAACCACCATAAAAAGAGAACGCGGCGGGGGTAGTCATCGGCATTCCGGATAACAACGATCAGCCCCCCCATCACCACGAAACTCATGGTGAGTCCCGAGCCAAGACGGCGAAGTTCCGTGACCGCATTATGAATGATGCCGGGGTAGAGGCTGGAGGCGGCAAAGACGGCGAAGAAGACTCCTAAAGCCGGCCAGAGAGCGAAATAGCGATGGATGTCGGGGAGTTCCCCGCTGGCGCGCTCGCCCAATAGCACCAGGCTCGCAGTAAGCGTGAGGGCAATCGTATCGCAAGCGAGAACGACCAGCGAACACAGCCACGGGCTACAAGGAATCCTGGGGAGACGAGGCAGAGGGCGGGAAGATTCTGTCGCAACTACGGTTACTGACGCCATCTGCGCCTCCGAAGTCACCGTCTACGGGATCCCAGGTAGAGAGACTGTATTGAGGGAAGCTGAAGACTATATGGGGGAGGAGATTAAAAATGATTCATCGAGATGTGTGAAAGTCAGGTCGGCTGATGCGTCTTTCTGCCCTTTGAGGGGTAGCAGCCTGCTCAACCGACCGTTCCCTTAAACAGCTAGAGCCGCTCGCCATGTCCATTTCTCTCGGCGTGGGCGAAGCCGCGCCCCTTCGCCGCTTTTCGTCTGTCCAATTCGCCGGCTCTCACCGACGCGACAACAAACCCGTTGGCGTAGTCAGGACCCGCGGTTATTTGCCGCTCTGGGAAAGGCGTCGCGCCGATAAACGTGTAGCCGATGCCGCGGTTAGTTTGAATCAATTTCTGCGGGAAATCGCGATCGACCTTGCTGCGTAGAGCGCTGATGTACACATCGACCACGTTGGTCAAACCCTCGAAGGAGGAGTTCCACACATGCTCAAGGATCATGGTGCGCGTCACCGGACGGTTTACGTTTCGTACCAGGTATTCGAGCAACAGAAATTCCTTTGGCCGCAGATCGATGACCTTTCCCAGCCGCACGGCTGTTCGTCGCACCAGATCGAGTTCCAGATCACCGGAGCGCAACACGCTCACCGCTTTGGACGCCACCCCATCGGAGGCAGCCCGACGCAGGCGTATCGAAAGGCCCAAACGCACGGCCAACTCCGAGGCGAAGAACGGCTCACGCACGCAGTCATCTACCCCGGCATCGAAGAGGAGCAAACGTTGCTCCAGATCTAGATAGCGGGCGAAAACGAAGAGCGAGGCAGCGGAATTTTCCTGGCGCAGCAGCCTTACCAGCGCGAGAGCATCGGCAAAGATAAGAGAATCGGAATCGATGAGAACAGCTGCGTATTGCGCGAACTGGGCAAACTCCAGGCACTCCTTCGCGGAGACGACCGTCTCCACGACAAACTGCGCCGCACTGAGGCCCTTTTCAACCCGTCTTTGCAGGTCACACCGGGGGAGGAAGGTGAGCACTTTCATGAGTAGCTCCAAGACTGAGACGATTGAACCGGACCCGTGAGAAACAGCACGCATTCTTCAACGGCAAAGGTGAATTCCTAAAACGCCACGCCAACTATTTGCAGGGATGACCAACGGTATAAGAGCGCCCGGCGAGAGCTTACTACTGCAAGCCGCACATTTCCAGACAGCCGCCATATCCGCTACTTAGCCTGAGGTGAAGCGCGACCAACAGAAACAAGACAGAAAGCAAAGCGCTACATGGTGACTGAGCAATATCAGAACAACCTTCCTCTGTCAATAACTGTGTCTTATTTGTTTCCGAACGGCTTGGCAGTTATCACAGCAAAACGATGGACAAGCGGAAGGCGAGCAGGCCCCTGTTGCCTCTCCCGAATGAGCGAGTGAAAGCGAATACCGCTGCAAATAGGGAGGGGATATATCGAATCATCGCTGCTCCGCGGTGGGGAGCATAAGTAGCCCCGCAGGAGCAATAAATCAGGGCCTTGTAGGGGGATCGAGTGGACAGCAACTGGTGTTGCGTATCAGAAACAGTGATCCAGAGGGAAGCATAGAGTTACTTATATAACAGCCACTTATAGCTAGAGGACGGCGAGGAGGTTCCTATCATCGAATGCCGCACTATGTTACGGATACACAACACCAGAGGCTAATATCTCGGATTATTTGAGTTGGCTCCGTAGTCTCCATGCAGCGCATATATGCGCTCATTGAGGAGACACACCATGTTCAAGCACCTGGCTTGCAAACTCACGATCGGCGCGGCACTTCTGGCGCTGGTTACACCAGCCGCTCTCGCACAAACCGGCGGAGATCCGGAGCCGGGGGTGGTTCAAGTGATCCTTACCTTCCTTGGTCTGGCGTAAAATACCCTCAAGCTGCGCTCTCCCATGACCGCCTTGAAGGGAACTCCAGACGATGCATCTGACGGGGCTAGATTTCTTCTTCTGGGCGGTCACGTTTTTAGAGAATCTCGGGTTGCTCTTCGTTCTTTGGTATCGACGCCTGGGCAAGAGTTTTCCGTTCTTTACGGCACTTGCCATGCTGTGCGTCATGAGAACAATTGTTCTGTATTTCGTGCTGCGCTACGGAACGAGACAAAGCTACTTTTACACCTATTGGTCGCTGGCCATATTCGATACGTTGCTGCAGCTGGGCATCGTCTACGAGATTGCCAGTCGCGTTTTCCGGCCCGTCGGCGTATGGGCGCGGGACGTGCGCGGCAGTTTCATCTGGATGGTAGGCCTGAGCGTAACCGTAGCTTTGGGACTGAGCTGGCTGGCAAGCCCCGCGGCGCGAACGTGGGCGGAATCGTTTGTGACCAAAGGCACCCTGTTTGCAGCGGCGTTGATAAGTGAGCTCTTCGTTCTGATGATGGCTCTTTCCATAAGTGCGAGGCTTCCCTGGGGAACGCACGTGGCTAAGATAGCCCAAGGGCTCGGCGCCTATTCTCTGGTTAGCGTGCTGATCGAGGCCGGACATAGTTACTTCGGCGTCGGTCGGGAAGTACGGGCTTTTGTTTTCCTGTCTCATATTCGCATAACCGCTTACGTTGCCTGTGTTGCTTACTGGGCTGTCATGCTCTGGCGCAAGGAACAGCCTTCTCTGGAAATGACACAGGAAATGCGACAAAAACTGTTTACTATACAGAGGCGCGTGGAATACGATCTTGAAGACTTGCGATCACGGAAGAAATTGTGACGATGCATAATCTTTACTTCTTATCTGCGATCGGTATTTTTATTGCCGCTCTCCTTTCGATTGCGGGATATTACTACGTCCGGGGCCGGCAGTCGCCCCAGATGACCTGGGAGGAACTCATTAAAGAGCTAACCTGGGTCGACCGGAACGCCATCGAGCAAGTTGCCCTCGACCTGGTGGACGAATCCGGCGCGGCCAAGGGAGCCGGTGATGCTGCGAATCTAGAACCAGCGCAGCTCTGGAAGTTGATTGGTGGACTGAAGGGGCTGGAGGTGCTGGAGACGAATAGTGAGGTACTGATCGACCTGGCTTTCTACCTTCAGCAGTGGTATCCAGAGGCCCTGGTCATTGCCGAGCGGCTGCGCCTCGATGCCCGGGAGTTGAAATGGCATGTGGCTCGTCTAAAGGCGGCAGTCCAGACTGGGAACTTGCAGACATCCTTTCCGTTCTATGCGCAGCGTGCGGTGGTTACTTATTACCTCATGACCCGCCGTCTCCTTGACCTCTACCAAGCGGTGGACTTCTCCATGCTGGCAAAGTTACAGGAGGCACTGTAAGCGAGCCCCTGGTTCGAGCCGGGTTGAGCGAGTGCTGGGTCAAAGGAATCTCAGGGAGACAATCGAACCGCCACAAAGGTGACGCGGCCTATATTTTCTATTTCTTTTCGGTACCTCCATCGCCGGCTGGAAGCGGGCGACAGGGGATGGGGAATGAGCGTTAGCCAATCGGAATCCCTATCCAGTTCGCACCAGCCACAGACGTAAGCGTCGCGGGTGGTCAAGAAATAGATGGGGCGCTGAAACTCGTGCTTCCAATCTCTGCGCGACGAGATGGCACGCTTCTGGGTATCGATCTGAACAACCGAACCGGCGGGAATCATAGGGTCCAGGGTGCGATCACGCTTTCCTATGATGCCTCGCCTGTAGGGCGCCAGCGTCGAGCCATTCTCTGCCCCAAGCAAAGTAGTTTCATCCGGCGGCTGATCGAGACTAAGCGTATCCGGAAGCAAATACTTGGCCTGCTCTTCCAGCGGCCCTTCGGTCAACAGCATGGTCGCATTCGGACTGGACAGTGGCCGCAAGGACACAGGTTGGGCATCGCCCGGATATATCGTGCGTAACAGTTGTTCGGTGGGGACATTGTAGATATCGGCGAGAACAATAAGTTTGTTGACGGTAAGTTCGTGTTCTTCCCGTTCCAGACGGTCCAGCCAGCTGGCAGAGACCTGGTAGGACTGGTTGCCCTGCTGTTGGGCAAAGCGGAGACTCCGTTCTTCCACCTCGCGCAAAGAGAGCTGCCACTGCCGGCGAATGGTACGAAGCCGTAACCCGATTCCTGCCATGGAGCAGACCTTTCTTGCAATACTCGCGCTCACAAATCGCCCCAGGCGCGAACCTTACCTCGGACATCGGCTAAGCCGACGGCGCGGCATGGCCTGGGCCATGGGGTCATCATGGTACAGATTAAGAAGCTGCTGCACTTCTATCCTCTCTCCCGGAACCGGCAGTTGCCGACGAGGTGAGGGCGCCAACGCAAGTAAGGGTATACCCTATGCCGCGGTTGGTCTGAATTAACTTCTGAGGAAAACCCCGATCTACCTTACTGCGTAGAGCGCTGATATACACGTCGACTACATTGGTCAGACCTTCGAAGGAGGAGTTCCACACATGCTCAAGGATCATGGTGCGCGTTACCGGACGGTTTACGTTGCGCAACAGGTATTCGAGCAGGAGAAATTCTTTTGGCCGCAGATCGATGGCCTTGCCCAAGCGGGCCGCTCTCCGGCGCAGAAGATCCAGTTCCAGATCACCAGAGCGCAAAACATTCACCGCCTGGGATGCCGCCAGGTCGGAAGCCGCCTGACGGAGCCGTATCGAAAGGCCCAAACGCACGGCCAGCTCGGAAGCAAAGAAGGGCTCATGCATCCAGTCGTCGATCCCAGCTTCGAACAGACGCAAGCGCTGCTCGAGATCGAGATAGCGGGAAAACACGAAAAGCGAGGCGCCGGAATTTTCCTGGCGCAGTAGCTTTACCAGGGCAAGAGCATCGGCAAACATAAGAGAATCGGAATCGACGAGGACCCCTTCGTACTGCGCGAACTGGGCGAACTGCAGGCACTCCTTCGCGGAGAGTACCGTCTCCACGACAAACTGAGCTGAATCGAGCGCCTTGACAACGCGTTTTTGAAGGGCGAACCGGGGGAGGAATGTGAGCACTTTCATGACTGGCTCCAAAATCCAATAAGCGAAAGAGCTTGCTCCGAGTGAACAGCGCAGAAGTATTGCTGGACAGCAAGCATGTACTTCTTAACGAATTAAGACTGCCACCCGGTGGCTGCAAGATGCACTCTGACATCACGTTGCGAGTCCTAAGCAGCGTAGCGAGGGTTGCGAAACTGTAAAGGAAATATAGCGGTGAACTGGGAACACCTACCAACGCAGGTCGCATATATTTACCCGACCGCGTACTCGAACTCAGCGTGCCGTGAGTCGCAGCGTTACAAAACCAGAAGCAATATGCTAGATGGTCACTGAGCAATAGCAGAATCGATTTTGTATTGTCAAGAACTTTTCCTTAATTGTGCCGTAATATCAACATAATTGTTACATAAATGTTGCGGGGGATTTGCTTGCCACGAGGCACCAGAAATCGGGTTATGAGGGTTTTCACCAGGGTGCTCAGGATTAGAAAGAAGCATCCAACGGTGTGCAGCGGGCATGGTGTTTATGATTGGGACAAACCTGTGCCTAAAGTGTGATTGTGAGCTAACACTTTCGGCCGGATGGTAGAGACATGTTTCCTGATGCTCGAACTCGCAGGGGCCGGGGTCAGCCTCCCATAACCACGGTACCGGAGCCAGAGCAAACACATTCCGCACGGCAGCCCAGCGGAGCATCCCCCGGAGCAACCATGCCCCAGTCTATGCATAGCCCTAACCGGATCCTCAAGGGCATCCGTGTGCTCTTTGCCTGCGGCCTCCTCGCCGGCGGTCTTGCCTCCTGTAATAACAGCAACAATAATGAGTCACAGACCACTGCCGCGCCTACGCTCGCGCTCACACCTTCGACGATCAGTCTGACAGCGGGTGCAGCCGGACAGCAGGCTTCCCTGCTGCTGACCGCTCCGGCGGGCAGCGGGGCGGCGACGATTACCGTGTCCGGCCTTCCCACTGGGGTTACGGTGTCCCCGTCGGCATTGTCGGCCACTCCTGGAACGGCGCTGCCGCTGACGTTTTCCGCCGCCTCTTCGGCAACCGCTGCGAGCACCATGGTCACGTTTACTACCACGGTCAATGGGCAGGCAGCCACCACCCAGGCATCGCTTACGGTTAAGGCGGTGACTCTGACGCCGTCGCCCGACTTCACCCTCAGCGCGTCGCCGGCAACAGTAAGTTTGACCGCCAATGGCACGCCAGCGACCATATCTCTCCTGGCGACCCCGCAGAATGGGTTTTCCGCCAACGTACAGGTATCGATCACCGGCTTACCGGCCGGGGTGACGGCAAAGCCGTCGCCCATCACGCTCACCCCAGGCACCGCTGCCACGCTTACGTTCACTGCGCCTCAAGGAACAGCGGCCGGGTCATCGACAGCCACGTTGACCGGGACGTCGGACAGCCTGACGCATACCGCTACGGTAGTCATCACGGTGGTGGCTCCTGCGCCGCCGCCATCGCCGGACTTTTCGCTAGCCGTCACTCCTACGTCCCTCAGCGTCACCGTGAGTGGGGCAGGACAGCCGGTCCAACTCGCGGCGACTGCGCTCAACGGTTTTACCGGAACCGTCAGCGTCGCCTTCAGTGGCTTGCCCGCCGGCGTGACCGCCAACCCGGCATCGCTTTCGCTCACCCCGGGCACCCCGCAAACTGTCACCCTTACGGCGGGTAACAGCGCTCAGCCGGGAAGTGCCAGCGTTGTCTTCACCGGCACTTCAGGCTCGCTCAGCCATGCTGCCACCCTGGCGCTGACGGTGGCTGCTCCCTCGGGAGTGAATGTAACCACCTATCACAACGACAACGCCCGCGACGGATGGAACGCCACGGAGACTACGCTCACCCCGCAAAACGTCAACTTCAATAGTTTTGGCAAGCTTTTCGATTTGCCGGTGGACGGCAACGTGGATGCGGAACCCCTGTACGTGAACAGCCTTTCGATCGCCGGGCAGACCCATAATGTGCTGATCGTAGTTACTGAAAATGCAAGCGCCTACGCTTTTGACGCCGACTCGGGTACGCAGCTTTGGAAAGTTACGGCTCTGGGTGCGAATGAGACTACCAGTGACGACCATGGCTGCGGCCAGATCACCCCGCAGATCGGCATCACCGACACGCCGGTGATCGACAGGGCTAATGGCCCCAACGGCACGGTGTTCTTTGTGGCCATGTCGAAGGACGCGAGCGGTAACTACCACCAGCGGCTGCACGCGTTAGACCTGAGCACGGGCGCGGAGCTCCAGGGTAGCCCGTCTGAGATTCAGGCCAGTTTCCCGGGAAGCGGATACGGTTCCACGAATGGGACGCAGGTCTTCGATCCTGGTCAATATGCGGAGCGGGTGGGGCTACTCCTGATGAACAGCCAGCTCTATCTGGCATGGACCTCGCACTGCGACGATGATCCTTATACCGGGTGGATCATGGCTTACAGTGAAACCACCCTCCAGCAAAGCAGTGTTCTGAACGTGACCCCGAACGGCCCCTCCTCTCCACACTATGGGAATGGCGAGGGGTCGGTGTGGATGAGCGGCGCAGGCCTTGCCGCGGATACGCAAGGGAATATTTATTTTCTGGACGCCAATGGGACCTTCGACTCGACGCTAAACGGCAACGGCTTTCCTGCGATGGGAGACTTTGGCAACTCCTTCATGAAATTATCCACCACCGGAAACTCGCTCGCGGCCGCGGACTATTTCGCCGCCTACAACCTGCAATCCGAGAGCGATGCCGACCAGGATCTGGGCTCCGGCGGCGCCATGTTGCTGCCCGATCAGACGGATGGCAACGGCGTCGTCCACCACCTCGCTGTGGGCGCCGGTAAAGACACGAATATCTATATCGTCGATCGCGACAACATGGGCAAGTTCAATGCCAGCAGTAACAATGCGATCTATCAGGAGATTCCCAATGCCTTGAGCGGGGGCGTGTGGTCGATGGCTGCCTTCTTCAATAACACGGTCTACTACGCGAGCGTCGGCGATCACCTCAAGGCGTTTCCCATCACCAATGCAATGCTGGCCACATCTCCGGCCAGTGAGTCGGCGAATACGTTCGCTTATCCTGGCGCTACTCCGAGTGTGAGCTCCAATGGATCACAGAACGGCATTATCTGGGCTATCGAAAACCAGAGTGGCGCAGGAGTCCTGCACGCCTACAACCCCACCAACATACCCACCGAGCTGTATGACAGCAATCAAGCGGCGAACGGACGGGATAATTTTTCCGACAACAAATTCGTTACACCGATGATCGCTAACGGCAAAGTGTACGTGGGTACGCAGAACAGCGTTGCCGTCTTTGGTCTGTTGCCCTGAGCTTCGGGTGCGTGCCTGCTCCCCCGGATTTCCTGTGCGCCCTATCGGCGCTGGCGAACCTCATGCGGTTTTCCTTAAGACGGGGTTTAGAGTTTGTGTGAGAACTCCGACGTTGGGTAGGTCCGGGCTTTACAGGCTGCCGAAAAACTCATGTTTTGTATCAGGGCACGACTTTAGTCGGGCCGTAAAAAGCCACAGCATGAGGGCTTTAAGCCCCTGAGGTATTGCTTTCCGGCCCGGTGCAGAGTTTCTCCGCAGCCTGTTCAGCCCGGACATCCATCCCCAAGACCCATCGCCTTCAGGCCCTGAGGTACGCCTTCTCTCCATACGTCTCCGGAAATTCAAGGAAATCCATACCTCAGGGCCTAAAGGCCAAGGAAGTTGCCCGGTTGATGTCCGGGCTGAAGCCCGAACCTGACCAACCTCGGGTTTCTCACGCAGACACTAAAAGCCCCTCCAACGCTCCCTCTATGCGGGCAAAAGGACGTGCTCGGGCCAGCATCCTCGTGCTGGAAAATTTGGGCGTCGACCATCCAGGAAAATTGTTTTAGTCTCTCGCAGAGGACGGTTCGACTGGGCTTGGAGGTACGGAAGGATTGAGCAAAGAAGAAATCTTTGACGTCTGCATCGTCGGCTCCGGGGCCGCCGGCGGCGTGATGGCTAAAGAGCTCTGCGAAGGCGGCGCCAAAGTAGTTATGTTGGAAGCAGGACGCCGGGTCTCTCTGTCCGAGTTGCTCTCCCACAAGTGGCCGTACGACTTGCCTTATCGTGGATTGCGGCGCGAGAAGCAAGCGCCCTTCTACCAAGGTGACATCTCAAACTCCATCGCCTACGCCGATTCAGATAACATCACGGTGGATCGAGTGCGCGTGCTGGGCGGCAGAACCCTCCATTGGAACGCCGTCACCCTGCGCTACGCCGATAGAGACTTCAAAGAGTGGTCGTTGCAGGGGATCGAGGAAGACTGGCCGCTGAGTTATGCGGAACTCGAACCCTATTACGATCGCATCGAACAGATCATCGGGGTTTGCGGCAACGACGATCATCTTGAAATCCTGCCGGCGGGAAAGAATTATTTGCCCCCCATCCCCTGGCGCTGCAGCGAGCACATCATGAAGAGGGCCACGGACGCAATGGGCATTCCCCTCATTGCGGTGCGCAAGGCAGTGCTCACGCGACCTTACGACCAGCGGCCGCCTTGCCATTATTGTGGCCACTGCATGGATGGATGCGACGTCGCGTCGATCTTCAGCACTCCCGATTGCATGCTGCCCAAAGCTCAAGCTACCGGCCATTTCACCCTTCGCCAGAATGCCCTCGCACGGGAGATCCTGGTCGACCGCGAGGGCCGGGCGAACGCGGTCTCGTTCATCGACACGGACACTTCCACAGAACAGCAGGTCAAGGCGGCCATTGTTGTGGTCTGTTGCTCCACGGTGGAGTCTGCGCGACTCCTGCTCAATTCACGGTCCCCCAAATACCCGATGGGACTTGCCAATTCCAACGGCGTGGTCGGGCATCACCTCAACGGTCATCTGAATGAGTCGGTGAGCATTTACCTGGAAGAACTCGAAGGGCAGAAGCCTTCCAACCAGGATGGCGCCACCGACCATGTTTACGTGCCCCGTTACAATCATCTTTTCGGCAAGAATGATTACGTGGGGGGTTGGGGGTTTCAAGTCAATTATTCGAGTTACATGTTTCCGCAACAGGCTACCCGCCTGCCAGGCTATGGAACTGCCTTTAAGGAGCGGGTGCGGAAAATGCAGCCTGGATATTTGTCTTTCGGGAGCTGGGCCAAGGTCTCATCCGATTACCGGAATTATGTGACGGTCGATCCGAGCCGCCTGGACGCTCATGGAATTCCAACACCCGTCGTGCATTTTCGCTTCAGTGAGAATGATCATGCTTTATGGAAGGCGTCCACTCAGAGCATTCTGGAAGTTTCATCCCACTTGAAGGGTACGGTATTCCCGAGTTTCGGTACCGGCCCCACCGGCTTTGCCAGTCACGAGGTGGGGACGGTTCGCATGGGAAAAGATGCGCGCACTTCGGTGCTCAACAGCTATTGCCAGGCACGTGAGGTGAAAAACCTTTTCGTCACCGATGGTAGCTGCTTCACCACCTCCAGCGAGAAAAACCCCACGCTTACCATCATGGCCCTGTCGCTGCGCGCAGCCGACTATATAAAGGAGCAAAGAAAAAGAGGCGAACTCTAGGATTCGGGGAAGGTTCGCCCGAAGCGAGGGCGTCCCCACTGGTTAAGGGGCACAGGAGAATATGGAAAGAAGAGCGGTACTCAAAATCGTGGCCCTCACCGCGATATCGCAAAAACTGAACGCACTGCCTTGTGCCGCTATGGGCCAGATGGAGGCTCCCGCGGCGCCCACAGCGACTGCCTATACACTGCAGTTCTTCAGTGAGGACGAAAGCCGCCTTCTCGACCAGCTG
>Ga0302324_100006055_pt1 | contig 26250 bp, 22 predicted proteins | sample Palsa_T0_1_FD_201949 | JGI IMG/M metagenome (GOLD analysis project Ga0302324, IMG submission 201949) | Peat permafrost microbial communities from Stordalen Mire near Abisko, Sweden - Palsa_T0_1 | ecosystem: Environmental > Terrestrial > Soil > Palsa > Peat permafrost | place: Sweden: Abisko... | reverse complement strand
CCTTCGACATGTACCGGTGGTGGCGTCGAGTTCTCATACGAACGTCCGGGGTCAATCATTTGGAGAGATGATGAGCCGATGAACCAGAGTCGACCATCGGGTGACTTTGCAACGTTTGGCTGGATCCGGTCTCCATTCCATCCCGGGTCTGCCCCATCGAGTGTGCCCAAAGTTGTCACGGTCACTTGAGCTTCCGGGTGGGCGGTCCAATTTGCGAGGTCGGCCGCGGGAATCCGCATGTAGCCGCACTTTCCGTCGAGCCACAGTGACCCGGAGAGATCTACGACCGCTGCACCAAACGCGGAGCACGGTAAGCCGTTGCGCGAGTCCATGACACTCAATGTGCCATGGTTCCATCGATATAAGCCGCGGTTGGTTGCGCCCCATACCACTCCTGCTGAGTCGACGAAAAAGCTGAACATCATGACCCGGGTGACGCCGCTACGTCCGTTTGAGACAATGTTGGCTGCGCCATTTTGATAGTGAGCAAGTTTGCCATCCCCCGTGCCGATCCAGATTCCGCCGGCCGGATCCGCGGCGAGAAAATGAGCCAACGGCACCAGGGACCCGATCCGAATGTCCTCCTGTACCCGGCGGTCTCGGATGCGCAGCAGATGGTCGATGCCCCGAGCATCGTCGAATGCGATGGCCCAAATATTCCCGTCAATGTCTTCAGTGAATGAAATGATTTTTCCGATGTGGTCGAGAGGGCGTCCATCCTGCCCCTTGATGTCAGAGAACTTCCCGAGCTGGTACGTCATCACTGTGCGGTTGATCCCCAGCCAATCCTGGCCCAAATGATCCTCGAGCAGCGCATAGACATCTTGAATGGGGTGTCCGTTGGCCGTTGTGGTCAGCGAAACCGAGTCCGAACGAATGAGGGTCAGGGCCCCTCTTTGCCCCACCAAGAGAGAATTATCGGTTCGAGCAATTACCGCACTGAGTTCGCCTCCACTCAGGCCTTCGGTCGAGGAGAAGCTGACGATGGGGATATCTCGAAAGAGATCCACACCCTTGTCAGTCGTGATCCACAAATTCCCCTCTCGATCTTCGTATATAGAATGCACTTCATTACCGCTCAGTCCCTGCGCAGCACCGTAGTGATCCGCATAGCCTTCATGAATATGGTAGAGACCCTGAGACTCTGTTCCGACCCAGAGGGTTTGATGGCGATCCAGAAGTAGAGCTTCCGCTCGAATCGTCGCGCCGTCGAATCCGGGGACCACATAGTTCTTGAAGCTTCCATTAGTGTAGTAGCGCACTCCCAGCTCCGAGCCCACGCCGTCCACGGCCGCCCAGATCGAGCCGGCAGCCCCGGCAGCAAGCGCTACTACACCTTCGCCCGATGGATGATCCATCTGCTCCGGCAGGTAGTGGCTCATCGAACTGCCATTCCAGCGGCACAGCATCTGACATCCGAACCAGATGTCTCCTGAGCTGTCCTCAGCAAGGGCCAAGCCAAATGCGGCGGGGTTACCATCGCTCTTGTCCTTGCCGTAACACTTCACGTCGTCTCCAACGATTCGGCAAAGCGTCCCGTCGGTGGCCGCCTTCCCGCGACTGCGAGTAATCCAGATCGCACCGGCGTGATCCTCGAGAATGCTCTGCACACCGCCGCTTCTGATCGGCAAACTGGAAGCCTCGCCGTCTTTGAGGCGGTTCAAGCCTGAGTAGGTGGCCATCCACAGGCTTCCGTCGCGGCTACCCAAGAGCCAGTTGACACCCGCGTCGGTTGGGAAGGATTTCTGCGACAGCGCTGGGGTCATCGTCACTCCGTCAAACCGAAGCAGACCGCTGGCCGCAATCCAAATGTAGCCGTCGCTGGTCTGAGTGATCTTGTGCGGCTCATGTGGGAAGCCGTCCTGGGTCCTCCAGACTGTGTGCGCATATTGGGAAATCAGTCTGTGGGGATCTAGCGCCGATGCAGTCCCCGTCAGGAACGGCAGCAGAAAGCTGCAGATCGCTAGGGCCTTACAGTGGAGGGGCCAGGCACAAAGCGACGGAGAATTCCGATGCTGTTTCATGCACGCTTGAGAAGTTCGGACACAGAGGATCCCACCGGTTTGATAGCGGCTCGACAGTAATTGCGGCACGCCAGTTCTGCCCCGTGAGGAGGGAGAGCACGCGTCCCATAGTTATCTACAGGTGCTATCCCTGCATCTGCAGCAGGCCGCGGCGAAGCGCGATCGTCACCGCATGCGTTCTATCCTTTGCCTCCAGCTTGGCGACGAGATTTTTGACATGGAAGTTGACTGTCGTCTCGGCAATGGCCAACTGGTCCGCAATCTGCTTATTGCGATGCCCATCGCGAATGAGGCTGAGCACTTCCAATTCGCGCACGGTCAAGTCGTCCTCGCCGAGATGCTCGGCCAAGCGTGCGGCAACTTCCGCGGGCACGTGCCGCCGGCCCGCATGCACCGAACGGATCACTGCCAGCAGGTCGTCTTTGGCCATGCTTTTCAAGAGGTAAGCGGCGGCACCGGCCCGCATGGCTCGCTGAATCTCACCATCTGCGTCCGACGTTGTCAGCATCACGATCCGGGCTCGAGGGAACTCGCCTCGAATGGCGATAAGAACGTCGGTGCCGTTCGAGCCGGGAAGTTGCAGGTCCATCAGAGTCACGTCTGGCTGATAGCGGCGAAACTCAGCCACAGCCTCCACCCCGTTGCCCGCAAACCCTACCAGCTGCATATCCCGCTGCGATGCGATAACGGTGGCCAAACCCTCCCGGAAAACCGGGTGGTCTTCGACGCACAGAATTCTTATTGGCGCAAAGGAGCGCAGGGGAATACCTCTTCGAGTCGATTCTAAATGGCAGCCGGTTCACAGCCTGACGCACCGCTTTGCACGACACCTTACAAGGGGTGTCTGTCCCTATACAAGTCTGTAGGGCAACTACTGCGGCATCTGAGGTGGTGGCAGTTCCCGGTGTGGATGAACCTATTTCATACGCGAAGTCGGCGGTGGCGGTGACCCCAGACGGCTGTAATGACCCCTGCCCGGCCACGCCTGATCCCGACGTAAGTCGGGCCGAGTTCTGTCTCCGCAATTGATGTTCCAAGGTGTTTCAAAAGGGGTTCGCTATGTCTGGCCGAGAACTTTTCAAAGTCTATGTGTTGGGGCGCTTTCGCTTGACAAAGGGGGATATCCCTGTCGCCCTCCCTTCACGCTTACGCAAACCGCAGGAGCTGCTGCAGGCCCTGATTGCGTTTGGTGCAACCGAAGTGAGCGCAGGCGTGCTGATCGATGCGCTGTGGCCGGACTCTGAGGGCGATGCCGCGTACCACGCACTCGAAAGCGCACTTTATAGGCTGCGCCAGCTGCTCGGTGCACGCGACGCGGTGCGCATGGAGGCCGGCAAGGTCAGTCTGAACCGGGATCAGTTCTGGGTCGACATGTGGGAGTTCGAGGCGGAACTGCAGCGTCCTCATGATCCGGAGGCGAATGGCCTCCAAAGGATCGGCCGTCTCCGGCTTCTCTATCGTGGGCATTTTCTCCAGCACGAGACCGAAAAGCCGTGGGTCTTGAAGGCGCGCCATGAGTTGGGTGATCGATTACTGCGCGCCATCCGCGATGCAGCGCGCGAGTGCGAGCACACCCGACGGTGGGAGGACGCTGCGAATTTATATCAATCCGGGATCGAGCTCGACTCGCTCAACGAGGGTCTGTATCGGGGCTTGATGGCCTGCCACGAACAGCTCGGAGATCATAGCGAAGCGCTGCTAGCCTACCGACGCTGCCGCGAGTTGTTGACGCGCTTCCTCGGCATACCGCCCAACGCCAAGACCCAAGCCCTCTATCACAGCGTCCGCGAGCGTGCGACCTACGCCACAATCCAAGGTGCGCTGTGAACTGCCCCCTCCCCCCAAAAGGGGAAGCAATCTTCACCTGCGACTATTGTAGGCTGGCCACAAATAGTGAATCGTAGAGCGTTGCTCCAATGACATCGGTAGCGGCGCAAAAGCGAACCTTCGTCGGCAGCAAAGGAAAGTAAATATGACACGCCGCATTGAGCAACCTAGCAAAAGGACGCATCTGCGCCCGCTAGCACAGTGTCACGACGCACCGTAATCTCTGTCGCGGTCGGACTCGCACTAGCAAGCGGATGGCAGTCGCTCGCCGATATCAATTCTTCATCCACCAACACGCCACGTTTACCCGACAACGGAGACCAGAATATGCAAACCGTGAAAACCACCGATGGGGTCGAAATATTCTATAAGGACTGGGGGCCGAAGCAGGCGCAGCCGATCATGTTTCACCATGGCTGGCCTCTGTCCTCTGACGATTGGGACACGCAGATGCTGTTCTTTCTTTCCAAAGGCTATCGAGTGGTCGCTCATGACAGGCGCGGTCACGGTCGCTCCACGCAAGTAGGAACGGGCCACGACATGGATCATTATGCCGCCGATACCTCCGCTGTCGTGGAGCATCTGAACCTGAAGAACGCAATCCACGTCGGCCACTCAACCGGTGGTGGTCAAGTGGCGCGCTACGTTGCTGAATTCGGGCAGCCACAGGGCCGCGTTGCGAAGGCGGTATTCCTCGCCTCCGTTCCGCCGCTGATGCTCAAGACCGAGAAGAACCCAGGTGGGACGCCGATGGAGGTGTTCGATGGCTTCCGCAAGGCACTGGCGGCGAACCGGGCGCAGTTCTTTCTGGATGTGCCCTCAGGCCCGTTTTACGGCTTCAACAGACCCGGAGCAAAGCCCTCTCAGGGAATCATCCAGAATTGGTGGCGTCAGGGAATGATGGGCAGCGCGCTCGCGCATTACGAGGGCATCAAGGCGTTCTCAGAGACGGACCAAACGGACGATTTAAAGGCGATCACGGTCCCGACCTTTATTATGCAAGGGGACGATGATCAAGTTGTACCCTACAAGGACGCGTCGTTGTTGCAGGCCAAGTTGATTAAGAACAGCACGCTAAAGATTTACCCAGGCTACCCGCACGGCTTGATGACCACCCACGCCGACGTGATCAACGCCGACCTTCTAGCATTCATCAAGTCGTAACGCCCGAGTTTGACAGCGTTTACCAGCAGCGCGACATCGTCTCTTTAGAGCAGGCCCAGAGCGCCGGCCGTCGATACGGCGTGAGCGCGCGTCTGTACGGCGAGCTTGATGAAGATGCCTTTAACGTGGGACTTCACGGTTTCGGGGGCAATTTCCAGCTCTTGAGCGATGCGTTTGTTGGAAAGTCCACAGCCCATCGCGCGCAGGACGCTCTGCTCGCGCGGACTCAAGGACTCCGTGACGCGTGAGGGGCGCATCGGCGATTGGCGTGTGCGCTGCTGAGCGCGGTCTGCGAGAATGCTTCCGATATAGGGTCTGAGCTCCGGAGGCAGGCGGTTGTCTTGCGGCGTGGCGTGGTGAAGAGACAACATCAGCTCGGCCACGTGCGCGCCGGCATCGACGAATGTCTGATACACGCCCGCGCGTGCGCCAACCTGAAGCGCTTGAACGAGCATCGCACGGCCTTCGGCTTGGTCCCCGCATGCGAGCAGAGCGTCGGCCAGCTCAACGGACAATCGCAGCGCCCAGTAGTTGTTTCGCTTGCCGCAGCTCTCCGCTTGAAGCTCGCGGAGGATTGTCGCACCTCGGGACGCGTCCCCGCTCGCGACCAGTATCTGAGCGCGTGCCAAGGCATAGCTGGCATGCAGCATGTCGTCCGACGAGTTGTGCGCGGGTGCCTCCATCCGCTCAACACAGATCGCTGCATCGCGCGTTCGCCCCTCCTTGAGAAGTAGCTGAGTGCGCAACATCAAACTCTCGGCCATCATTCCTTGCCAGTCGCGTACCGCAGCCAGAGCCTCCGCCTCATTCAATATGAGAAAGGCGAACTCCGTGTCTCCCCGACGCGAGGCGAGACGAGCCAGAGCGCGATATCCTCGCGAGGTGCTCTCCTCGTCCCCTGAGGTTCGGATCGCAGTGAGGCTTTCCATGACCAGCGCTTCCAGACCGGCGCAGTGTCCTTCCTCGTAGAGCAACTCTGCAAGCACCACGGCCGCCCGGGCGGTCACCGGCGATCGCTTTCCAAAACGACTAACGGCGCGTTCGTGCGCGCTCCTCGCAAGTCTCGTCGCGACGGCCAGTCGGAGCTGTTCGGCCTCCACGACCGCTTCGAACGTCGGCCCGAGGATTGTCGCAAGCCCGTGCGTACCGCGATGAGTCGGCACCGCGTGATTGAGACGAGGCACCGCGTAGTATCGATCAAAGTCTCTTACCTTCCAGTAGCCGATCCGCATCGCTGCCGCCAGCGCGGGACTCTTCCCACCTGATCGGTGACGGTTTTCGAGCACGGCAAGCGCCGCGCGCACTGTGGCGCCGTCCCGGCTCTTCAGCACGAGCAGCACGGCTCTTAAGACGTCGGCAAACTTCCGCGATCGGGACGCTGCGGGAGCACTGGCACGCGCGATTTCTTCTTCGAACTGCGCGACGGTCGCCAAGGCATCGTCGATACGCAGCTCGATGAGGCTCCGCCAAGCGCGCACGAGCAGAGTGTTCGGAGCAAGTTGGGTGCTTTGCAATTCCCGCGGGCCGACCTGCGAGCGCCCGATGCCGTGTGGACGAGGAAGCGCAATAGGGCCCGGTCGGAAGTCCCGGTTCAGGGCAGCGGATGATTGACGCACAGCTTGAACTAAGCCTCCCGAAGTCATGGATCGTTGGTCAAGCAGGCAGTTGAAGGACACTGCATGGTTGGTCTGGAATGAGGGTAGGACGCGGTGGCTCACGGCACGCTCACGGGATGGGGGCTGGGTGGACTCTGTGGACATGTTCACGGATCAACCTTGCTCCGCGGCGGTTCGTGTTGCACCTATCCAAAGTTAGGGGTTAGATAGGTCCGATCACCACGACGCGCAGAGCAGGCTCCAGCGTATGACCGGCACAAGAAACGAGCGCGCGATTATCCAGGGCAAGCTATTTCCCGCCACCGGCACGAGGAAACCGTTGCCCCGGCCGAGGCTTGATTCGTCCAGCGACGTACTGGACGGCATCTTTCCGGTCGTGGTCGTGGCCGCACCGGCCGGATACGGCAAGTCCACTCTCATGGCTCGCTGGCATGCACGGCTGCGCGAGCGCGGAGTTGCTTGCGCCTGGCTGTCCGTGGATGAAGACGACAACGACGCGGCCCGCTTTCTGCGTCATTTGATCGCGGCCCTGCAGAAGGGCAGCTCGCGCATCGGCAAGGATGTCGCGGAGGATCTCATCGCCGATTTCGCGGGTGGCTCAAGATCCGTACTGGAGGCCATTGCCAGCGACCTCGCGCAGGTCCAAGACCGCATCGTGCTGTTCCTGGATGATCTGCAACTTGTCGAGAAGCCTGAGGTTCGCGGAATACTCGACTGGTTGATCAATTACGCGCCCCGAACCCTACAGCATGTCATCGGCACTCGCAGGGATCCCGGCCTTCGCCTCAGCGGTCTTCGAGTCCGGTGCCAATTGCTCGATCTGGGTGCCGAGCAACTGCAATTCGATGCCGCGGAAACTGCGCTGTTCTATAGAAGCCGGCTCGGGCGAGACCTCCCGGCACCGGAATTGCACAGCTTGCTAACCAAAACCGAAGGCTGGCCTGCGGCGCTCGAGCTCGCGGCGCTGGTGCTCGCCGGATCAAGCGAACCGAATGCGTTCATTCAGCACTTTGCCGGCACAGACACCAGCGTGGTTGACTATCTGTGCGACATGGTCCTGTCACAGATGGACGAGGAAACTCGCGAAGCCGTGTTCCGCATCTCCATGTTCGATCGCGTCTGCGCGCAGCTCGCTCGAGCCGTCACTGATGTCGATGACGCCGAAGAGATGTTGTTGGGCCTGCGGACACGCAACCTCTTTCTGATTCCGCTCGATCGATCCTGGGAGTGGGTGCGCTTTCATCATCTAGTGGGCGAATTTTTCCGCGATACCTATCACCGAACGGCGCCGGAGCAGGCCAGGCAGTGCTTGGTGCGGGGGGCCCAGTGGTTGCACGGCAACGCCCATGTTGAAGAAGCTGTCAATTGCATGATCCGGGCTCAGGAGTGGGAACAGGCGACACGTTGGGTCGCCGACAGTGTGGAGGAACTCGTCTTTCGCCGGGGATATCACCAGACCATCCTGCGCTGGATGAACGCGCTTCCTGAGGATTGCGTCGATCGCTACCCTGTCATCCGTATTCAGTACGCCTTCGCGCTCTCGTTTTACCCCCTGGATCAGGAATACGAGGCGCAGATCTACCGCCTACAGCAGCAGCTGCAGAATCTGGAGGCGCAAGCCCATCACGACGCCCGCAGGGCCGACGAGTTGCGTTGCGCGGTTGAAATGCAGGTCGCCATGTCGGCAGGTTTGCGCGATGAGGGAATGCGAGGCGGTGAACTGGCGGCAGCGTGGCTCGCGCGCTGGCCGGAAGCGTCCTTAAGGCGCAAGGGCGTGATGGGCAACGTCTTAAGTTTTGGACACAAGACGTTGGGTCACATCGATGAAGGACTCAAGATAATCGCTGAGACGCGTCAATGGCTCGAGCGAAGCGAAGGCTACTACGCGTTGAGCTGGACGGCTTACCTCGAGGCCGTGCTGCACCTCAAGCGCGGCAGTTACTTCGACTCACGGCTTGCCTGCACCCGCGGGATCGAACTCGTCGAGCGAAAACTCCATGGTCACATCGGGCAGAGCAGCCTGCTTCACACGCTCCTGGCCGGCATCTCTTACGAGTTCGACGAAATCGAGCAGGCCCTCGCGCATCTCGAACTCACGTCGAGCAGCGTGAATGAATACGCCCATGCCGACGCCGTGATCATCGCCTATTTGACGCAGGCCCGCATCCAGCACCTGCGACACGATGGCAGCGGCGCACTGGCGATGCTACGAGAGGGACAAAGACTTGGTGAGATGCGCGGCTGGCGACGCGTGACGCTGTCATTGGCGGCCGAAGAATGCCGTAGTCTCGCGCGCGCCGGGCACTTTGAGGAGGCCACGCTCGTGGCGACGCGCTTCGATTTTCACGAGTTGCCGGCCGGCAAGGGCGCTGCGGCGCTGAATTCCGACAAGGCATTGCGCGCCGCCTCGCGTTATTTGCTCAAGCAATCGCCGAGAGTCGTTATCGATGCGCTGGATACAGCGATTGAAAAAAGCCAGCAGCGCGAACTCGCTCACCGCTCCGTGGAATTGCTGGTCCTGCGTGCCATCGCCGAAAAGGAGGCCGGGGACTGGGCGAACGCCTTGGCGGACGTGCGTCGCGCGCTCACCATCGCTGCCCCGAGGAATTATGTCCGCGTGTTCCTTGATGAACGTCGCGAATTGGGCGCGCTGTTCGAGCGACTCGACATGGAGCAACTGCGCGGCTCCGAGGCTGCGCCACTGGCTCGACGCCTGCAGCGCGATATGTGCACGCCTGACGCTCAGCGTGGCACCCCGATCGGCATGGGCGAAGAGCTGACGAAGCGCGAGCTAACAATCCTGAAGCGCCTGGAGACAGGTCTGAGCAACAAGGAGATCGCCGAAGCGATTTTCGTCTCCGAAGGCACGCTCAAGTGGCATCTCCACAATGTCTACGGCAAGCTGAACGTCAAGAACCGTAGCGGTGCAATGACGCGAGCGCGCGCGCTCGGCATTCTTTGACTTGACACTTCAAAGATCCTCGGCATAGGCAATGCCCGAGAGATTTCCTTGAGCGATTGCGATGGGGCGTTTTTCGGATCCGTCCAGTCGTGCGCAGTAGATCGAACCGCCGAGATCCGTGAGGAACATGCGATCGTCTTGTACATCTAGCGCAATGCCGATACCTTCCATCAGGTGACCCAGCACGATTTGCTGGTTGAGATACCCGTCGATCGGCGTGCGACTCACGGTGTTGCCGCGGGGCGGATCGCCCCGGTCTGTCCAATAGAGCACTCGATGCTCGAGATCGAGCTCCAAATCGATCGGCTCGGGCAGCCCTCCAAACAGTAGCTCTATGTCGAGCCGATTCGCCGGGGTTTGGCCGCGGGGCACATTGATGCCCGCGCGAAAGATGCGCCCGTGTCCGGAGTCATCCGCGCCCTTCTGAGTCCAATATATCTGGCCACCGATCGGATCGACAGTGATCCCGACACACCAGTTCGATGGATCGTGCCGATCGGCATCGCCTTCCCCCGTCCGGATGAGTGTCTCGACCTGCGAGCCGTCGAGGTTGGCCCGCATCACGCGCATGCCTTCGCGGTCCGACCAATAGAGCCTGCCACTCTTCTTCTCGAGATGCAGTTGCTTCGGCGTGAACGTGCCGCCTTCGGGAACGATGAACCGGCGATTGCCGCCGTCCAGGTCAGCGCGTTCGATCGAACCGTCGTTGCTGTGCGGAACGCCCATGTTGGTCCAGTAGATGTAGCCCGCCGCCGAATCGATCGCTAGGCCATCGGGAAGCCGGCATCCGGTAACCAGTGTTTTTGAATCGGAGCCATCGGGGTTGAGCGAAAAGACGCGTCCGCCGCTCAGCTCGAGCACGAACAGGCGTCCGCTTGGAAGACGGGAGTCGGTCATGTTTCCTCACCCGCCATGGTGCCGTCGTCGACGATCTGCGCTCTAGATCGAAGTTCAGACGATTGGTGCGCAGTTGATCTTTATTTTATTGCGCGGTCTCGCGGCGCATTTTGGCGATCTCGGCGGCACTTAAGCTCGAGGCACTCGACCCGAAGCGCGTCGTAACATAGTTAGTCACGGCTGCGATGTCCGAATCCGAATACGCAGCGCCGAAGCCGGGCATTTCGGTGATTCCTGCAGGACTTGAGCGCTTCATGCCGGCGAGCACGATTTGCGCCACGTTGGTGCCATGCGGATCGTTGACCGCGCGAGCGCCAGTCAGAGTGGCGTAGTCGCTCATGCCGCTGACGCCGCTCCAACCACGTTCAAGCCTGGTCAACACTGTGGTGTATGTCTGCAATACCAGGGTAAATCATCCGACGCAGCGGCTGTATGCAGCATCTACGCCGGCCATTCGGTTCCATCCCGCGGCTGGTGCAGGGCATTCGCGCAGCGTGCTTGAAGGGCTGGTTGATGGGAAGACTTCCGCATCAGTCGCTCCGCCCTTACACTGCACGCGAGCGTACTGATGAACCGCAATTACGATGCCATTGTTATCGGCGCCGGCCAGGCCGGACCTTCCTTGACGGCGCGCTTTGCCGGCGCCGGCAAGTCAGTCGCGATCGTAGAACGCAACCTCTTTGGGGGCACATGCGTCAACGCCGGCTGCACTCCGACGAAGACACTGATCGCGAGCGCGCGCATCGCCTACGATGCGCGCCGCGCGCAGTGCTATGGAGTCGAACTCCCTACGGCCAGTGTCGCGGTCAACATGCGCGCGGTTCAGGCTCGCAAGAAGCGAATAGTCGATGCGGCCAAGAGCGGCTTGGAGAATTGGATTCGCGGCATGCCGAACTGTACGGTCTACAAAGGTCACGCAAGATTCGAATCGGCCCGATCGGTGAGTGTCGACGGGCAGGTACTGACATCTGAGCAGATCTTCATCAACGTAGGCGGTCGACCGCGAACTCCCAGTTTCCCCGGCATTGAGCGTGTCGCGTTCTTGACGAGCACATCGCTTCTCGAACTCGAGGAGCTGCCGGCGCATCTGCTTATCATCGGCGGAAGTTACGTCGGCCTTGAATTCGCGCAAATGTATCGACGATTTGGCAGCGATGTCACCGTGATAGAGAAAGAGCCGCGTCTTTTGTCCTATGAGGACCCGGAAGTGGCCGCTGCGATCCAAGCCGCACTCGAAGCAGAGGGTATTCAGATACGACTTGAGGCCGAATGTATTCAACTCGCTGCCGATGCCGATTCGGTGACTGCAAACGTGCATTGTTCGGTAGGTTCCCCGCAAATCACCGGCTCCCATGTACTCGTTGCGGTGGGGAGAATGCCCAACACCGACGACTTGGGCCTTGGAAAGGCTGGCGTGGAGACAGATCACGCCGGATTTATCAAGGTCGACGATGAGCTACGCACCAATGTCTCCGGCATCTGGGCTTTGGGCGACTGCAACGGCAAGGGTGCGTTCACCCATACCGCCTATAATGACTACGAAATTGTGGCTGCCAACCTAATCGACCGAAACCAAAGGCGGCGCTTGAGTGATCGAATCCCCTGCTATGCCCTGTTTGTGGATCCGCCGCTAGGCCGGGTCGGATTGACCGAACGCGGCGCGCTCGCGCAAGGCCACGCGATTCGCATCGGCAGTCGACCGATGACACGGGTCGCGAGGGCTGTCGAAAAAGGCGAGAGCCGCGGTTTGATGAAAATTGTGGTCGACGCGCAATCCAACCTGATTCTGGGCGCCTCGATCTTAGGTGTCGGCGCCGATGAGGCCATACACTCGATCATCGACGTCATGGCCGCGAGAGTGCCGTATACGACCCTACAAAACACAGTACATATCCATCCCACCGTCTCGGAATTGATACCCACAGTCCTCGGCGAACTGGGACCAACCACATCATGAACATGCGGCTCCGATATATCCTGACCCTCGGATTAGCCATTGCATCGATGGCTGCAGCGCTCGAACAAGCGACAGCTGATCCGAATGCGACGCCAGTGACCGACGTGGCCTCAATCAAAGTAGCCGCGGCCCGCGAGGAGGTCATCAAGGCCGTGATCTATAGCCTGCCGCTGGTGCTGATGGACATTACGATGCAGCGAGCAATCGGCCTGCCGCGCAATGGTGTGGCGACGCCGATCAACCAATTTGGCCATATGAGGGCATTTCCGACCGCAGCGTTCAAGGAAGTCGTTCGAGCCAACGTCGATACCTTGTACTCATCTGCATTTCTGGATCTGTCGTCGGGACCTCTGGTGCTGTCCGTCCCGGATACCCAAGATCGTTACTACCTAATGCCGCTGATGGATGCGTGGACCAATGTGTTCGCTACTCCCGGTAAGCGGACCACCGGAACGCGGGCAGGCAACTTCTTAATCACGGGACCTGACTGGATCGGTTCGATTCCGGCGGGTATGCAGCAGTTCAAGTCGCCCACCAACATGGTATGGATACTGGGTCGAACGCAGACCAACGGGATCGAGGACTACGCCGCTGTGCATGCCATCCAAGATGGCTACAAGCTGACGCCGCTTGCATCGTGGGGGCAGGCTTACGTGCTGCCGCGCGGGTCTGCCGATCCCACCCTCGACCGAAACATCCCACCCGTAGAACAGCTAAAGAAAATGAGCGCCATCGACTACTTTAACCGGCTGTCGCGGCTGCTCAAGTCGAATCCGCCGCCCGCCTCCGAAGCGCCCATTTTGGCCAAACTGGCAAGCATCGGCATCAAGCCTGGCGAGCGCTTCGATACCGCCACACTCGATCCGGAAATCGCCAAGGGCCTCGACGGCTCCGTGGCCACGGCGATCGAGAAACTTGAGCAAGGAGCCAAACAAACCGGCCAAGCCGTGAACGGTTGGCGCGTGCCCGCCATGATCCTCGGAAACTACGGTAACAACTACGCGGCGCGCGCCATGATCGCCCTCATTGCATTCGGTGCCAATCTCCCGGCGGACGCGGTGTATCCCACCACATTCGTCGATGCCGACGGCAATCCCCTGGATGGCGCTCATCGCTATATCCTGCATTTCGAATCAGGGCAGACGCCGCCAGTGAACGCCTTTTGGTCGATCACCATGTACGACCCGCAATCGTTCTTCGTCGACAATCTGCTCGGACGCTACGCCATCAGCAGTTGGATGCCGCTGACGCGAAATACGGACGGGTCCATCGACATTCATATACAACACGATTCAACCGGCAAGGAACAGGTGGCAAACTGGCTGCCGGCACCCTCAGGCGGATTCAACGTGACGTTGCGGATGTATTGGCCGAAGAGCGAGGACCCGTCCATTCTGGATGGCAGCTGGAAGCCACCGGGAGTTATTCGTCAGCCGTAGTTCGCGGGCGCGGCTGATTTGAAGCGGTGGGATGACTGCGCTGCAGCGACTCGCGAGTCTTGGCCACCTCTGCGGCCGAGACCGGCGCAGCGCTATTGCCCCAACTTGTACGAATGAAATTCACGACATCCGCCACGTCTTTGTCGGAGAGCCGCCAGGCAAAGCGGGGCATCGTGAATTGCGCCGGAGTGCGCGCCGTGCGCGGCGTCTGCGACCCGTCCAGCACGATGGAAATAAGCGACTGCGGGTTTCCGGCCTGTACGACCGGATTGCCGGCGAGGCTTGGGAATACCTGTTCGTATCCAACGCCGTCCGGACGGTGGCACGCGGCACAATTGTTCAGATAAATCAGCGCCCCTGATTTGCTGGCATCACCGTTTTTGAGGGCAAGATGTTCTGTCGCGTCATACCTGAAGCGTGTCGCGGATTGCTCGTCTGGGTTTTTCAGAGACCTAAGATACTTCGCGGTCGCCAGCGCATCCGCAGGCGTCATGTATTGGGTGCTGTGGATGATGACATCGCTCATCGAGCCGAAGGCGATGCCTTGAGCGTTCGCACCTGTCTCGAGAAACTGCGCCAGTTCTTCCTCACTCCAAGCACCGAGAGTTCCGGGGCCGCCGTTGCGCAGACTGGGCGCGAAGTAATTCTCAATGACTGCTCCCGAAAGGAAGGCGGCTCCTCCGGCGGGCGTCGTCGCTTTTACCTGCATCGTGACTGCGCGCGGCGTGTGACATTCGCCGCAGTGACCCAACCCCTCGACAAAATAGGCTCCTTGCGCCAGTTGCAGGTCCGTTCCGGGAGACGCTGCGAACGGCCTAGGGCTGGGCGCGAAGAACCAGCGCCAGAAGGTCAGCGGCCAACGCACCGACAAGGGAAACATGATGGCGTTCGGCCGATTCGGAACAGCCGCCGCCGGCACCCCGTACTTGAAGTAGGTGTACAACGCGGCAACATCGTCCGGACGCGTGTTGTAGTATGAGGTGAATGGCATCGCCGGGTAGAGACTGTGACCCTCCGCGACACCGAAGCGCAGCGCACGGTCGAAATCACCCAGAGACATGCTCCCGATACCGTTCTTGGAATCCGGGGTGATGTTGCTCGTATAGATGGCGCCAATCGGAATAGCCATGCGCAAGCCGCCCGAGTAGGCCGGCTTGTCGGGAATACTGTGGCACGCCGCGCAATCGCCGAGCCTGGCAAGATAAGCGCCTCGAGCAATGAGGGCTGGAGTTGCAGTCGGAGCGACAAGATCCTTCTCGCCCGCGCTGCTATCCGCGACGTGGGCGATGCCCATCGCGAGCAGCAGCCCCGCCAAGCCAATCCCGACCACCGTCAGAACTGCCTTCAACTTCATGCCTGTACCAAGGGACCCGGCGACTTCAGATAGGTGTCGCGCAGCTTGGCTGCCGAGAAATAGGCGAGTCCCGCGAGAAGACCGGTGGGGTTATAGCCGATATTCTGTGGGAAGGCAGATGCGCCGTACACAAAAAGATTTGAGACGTCCCAGCTCTGCGAATAGCGGTTGATCACGCTGTTGGACGGATTCGATCCCATGATCGCGCCGCCGGTCGTATGGGTACTCTGATAGAAGCGCACGTCGTAGTGATTGCCTGGGCGCATGACTATCGTCGCCTGCTTCTCCGGCTTCATGGCTCGCACGATCTCCTCCATTTTGGAGACGCTGTAGGCAGCCATCTTGTATTCATTGTCATGCCAGTCGAAGGTCAAACGCAGGAGCGGCAGGCCATGAGAGTCCGTGTAAGTGGGATCGAGCGATAGATACCGATCTCGATACGACATTACGCTGCCCTGCGTTCCCAGTGGTGCCGAATGGCGGTAATGCTTGCGTATTGCGGCTTTCCACCCGTCGCCCCAGGCCGGTGTTCCCGGCGGAACCATCATCTGGTCGATGGGTCGCCCGCCCGTCGCGCCGGCATAGATGAGCGATCCACCAATGAATCCCACCTGTGAATGATCGAAATGATCTGAATTGAACTCATCGATGACTCGCTGCCCCGCCGCGCCCGCTCCGATGAATGGATTGATTTCGACATCCTCGCTGAAATAGGCGGCGGTTTCGGCGCACATCTGGTAGGCGTAGTTCTTGCCCACGACGCCTTTCCCGGTGGCCGGATCGTAGGGGCTGCCGATCTTCGAGAGCAACAGCAGCCGCACGTTATGCATCTGGAATGCGGAAAGAATGACGAGCCCGGCCGGCTGTTCGACTTCACGTCCGCTCTCATCGATGTAGAGAACGCCCGTCGCGATCTTGCCCGTGTTATCAAGCAAAATTTTGGTGACGTAGGAGTTCGTACGTACCTCCAGATTGGAGCGACCCTCCAGAATCGGCAAGATCGTTGTCTGCGGCGATGCCTTGGAGTAGAGGAAACAGCCGAAGCGCTCGCAGAAACCGCAGAGATTGCACGGCCCCAGCCGCACGCCGTAGGGATTCGTGTATGCAATGGAGCTGTTCGCCGCCGGAGTGGGAAAGGATTTGTATCCCAGCTCAGCGGCTGCTTTCTCGAAAAGCTGCGCTGCATAAATTGCCGGCAGCGGAGGCGTCGGGAACTCATCGCTCCGGGGTCCCTCGAACGGATTACCGCCAGGATTGATCTGGCCGCGTAAGTTGCCGGCGACACCGGACACTCCACAGACCTTTTCAAAGTGATCGAAGTGCGGCTCCAATTCGGCGAACGTCACCGGATAGTCCTGGATGGTCATGTCCGGCGGAATGAATTTTTTTCCGTAGCGTCCTTCGATGCGGCTACGCAGGTTCAGGTCTTCGGGCGATGCACGCCAGAGCTGTCCATTCCAGTGCACGCCGGCCCCGCCCACTCCGTTGCCGAGGACGAAGGAACCGTACTTCCGATAAGGGGCAGCGACGTCGCTCGGGCTGTGACGGACCGTGACAGTCTCGTTGGCCAGAGGTTGCCAGAGATCACCTCTGACGCCGTACTTGAGCTCATCCACGATCCTGGGGAACTCAAAATCGGGCGACGTATCACGGGCCGGACCGCGCTCGAGGGCCACGACGGATAAGCCGGCATCCGTGAGAGTCTTCGCCAGAATAGCCCCGGTCCATCCATAGCCGATGATGACCGCGTCCACGCTTTTTTTCCGTTCAGCCATCGGTTGCACCGCTGATTGAGACCGCGCCATATGGGTAGCGACGGCCTGCCTGATCGATCCAGTCGGTAAAATCAGCCCGGGCGCCGGGAAAGCCGATCCAATTCCACGCGACCATTCCCCGATTGCCACCGTAGAGCGGGTCGGCGAAATAACCTTCTTTGGTATTCGTCAGAAGCTGCGCGAATAAGACCGCCGCCGGCACTGTCGCGAAGGTGGTTTCGCCCTTCTCCATGGCAACGAGAAAGCGATCCTGGTCGGCCACAGAAAGCAGAGGAAAATTTTTACTTTGCAATTTCTGCGTCGCCGAGTTTGCAGCGGCTATACCAAGTCGGTAGATCTCACGTGGCGTGTAGCGCAGCTGGTAACCCAGTGTCGGCGGAGCATCGTCCAGGAAGGGCCCCTTCATATAAAAATATGCGCCGTGACCGTATGGCAGCTCCATTTGGCGGTCGATGAATTCCGGCACGCCGGCATCCACTCCACCCGGGCCGGTGCCTTCCGCGGGAATCAGGCGCGCGACAGCCGCGTTGATGAACGCCCACTCAGCGCTGTTGAAGTACGTCGGCGCGTAGCTGGATGAGGTGGGCGTTCCTGCGTTGTTCGAGCACGCGGCAACACCTAGTGTGCCTAACGTTGCCGCCGGCACGACCCCGAGAAGAAATTGACGTCTATCAAGCAGCGAAGAGTTGCCCATTCGATCTTTCCTACCGTTCGGCCACCGTGCAGCCCTCGACGAATGCTGCCGCCAAAGGGCCGGCGTCCGTATCCCCCCGATGGGGGGGGACTGTTCGCTCTGGAAGGGGGCGGTCTCTTGATCGCGTAGAATCCCGTTGCTTCTGCACAAGGCTCGCGGCTCTGCGCCTGCCCCTCCCTCACCCTCGGAGCTCCATGATCATGATCGAACTCGATCCCAGAATTTCTGCCCTCGTCCTAATCGACCTACAAAACGGCATTCTCGGCAACGCGCTCGCGCCCGTTACGAGTCAAGAGTTGCTTGTGCGCGGTAAGGCATTGGCCGAGCGCTTTCGCAACGCAAAGGCAACCGTCGTTCTGGTCAACGTCGCCTTCTCGCCGGGCGGTGCTGACATGTTGCGCCAACCGGTGGACCAGGCACGGCCGATACCGGCGGGTGGCTTGCCGGCCGGCTGGAACGAATTCCCACCCGGCCTGATGCAAGCGGGTGACCTGCAAATAACGAAACGACAATGGGGCGCGTTCTATGGCACTGAGTTGGACCTCCAGCTGCGGCGACGAGGCATTCGCACGATCGTACTGGGCGGGGTTGCGACTCAGATTGGCGTGGAATCGACGGCCCGTCAGGCCTACGAGCACGGTTACGAGCTGCTAATCGTCAAGGACGCGACAACCAGTTCTGACGCCGAGGGCCATGAAATGTCGATGAAGCACATTATGCCCCGGCTCGGTCGTATCGTTCAAAGCAGTGACATCACGCTGACTCGCATCTAACGCATGATGTATGAGTCCCACAACCGAACAGGGTTTTCTTTGCGCGACACCGCGGCTCCGCTGAAGTGGACTATCCTGCTCCTGGTATCGCTCGCCTTCATCGTTCCGCTCGAGCTGATCCACCTTCCCGCGGCCCTGCTTCTGGGCGCGATGGCAGCAGCGATCGTAGTCGCGGTGTTGGACGGCCGGCTCGCGGTACCCCACTGGCCCTACGTCCTTGCACAAGGTCTGATCGGCTGTCTCGTGGCACGCAGTATCGGTCCCGCGATCCTCGTGACGATGGTCCAGCAATGGCCGCTGTTTCTCGCCGGTGTTTGCTCGGTGCTGCTTATCAGTACCTCACTTGGCGCCCTGCTCGCGCGCTGGAAGGTACTGCCGGGAACGACGGCGGTCTGGGGCTCGACACCCGGCGCGGCCACGGTCATGGTGTTGATGTCCGAAGGCTTCGGCGGCGACCCGCGGCTCGTCGCGTACATGCAGTTTCTGCGCGTGATGCTCGTGGCCCTCGTGGCCTCAGTCGTTGCACGTCTGTGGGTCGCGCCCGGCGGCCTCGCGAGAGCCGCGATCGTTTGGTTTCCGGCTGTCGCTGCAGGGCCCTTGTGGGAAACGATGGCGCTCGCCGTGTTCGGCGCGATCGCCGGCGCGAAATCCAGGATCCCTGCCGGCGCCCTGCTCGTTCCCCTCTTCGCCGGCATTGCGCTCTCCTGCATCCACCTTATGACGATCACCTTGCCGCCCTGGCTGATGGCCGGCTGTTACGCTCTCGTCGGCTGGTCCATCGGCCTGCGATTCTCGCGCGAGATCGTGATCTACGCTGCGCGCGTCTTTCCCAAGATCGCCGCCTCGACCTTGACGCTGATCGCGCTGTGTGGCGGTTTGGCGGTCCTGCTGCACCTCTTCGTCGGCACCGACCCTCTGACTGCCTACCTTGCCACGAGTCCAGGCGGCGCTGATTCAGTCGCGATCATTGCTGCTTCCTCCTCCCATGTTGATGTGCCATTCGTGATGGCCATGCAGATGGCGCGGTTCATTCTCGTGTTGCTCGCCGGACCCGCATTGGCGAGAGCAGTGGCGCGATGGACGAAGAGTTGATCACCACTTATGCGACAGTGATTCGCGAGAGTTCAGTACACCTGTCGGCTCCAAGTAGAATACATACTGAGCCCGACAGGAGCGCAGGAAACTTTGTCCGCTGTGCCCGGCGCTGCGCAATACGGAGCGGTGCGTCGACCACACCACCGCCGCCGTAATTGCGAAGAAGATCCGATGAGCGTGGCGCGTTAAGACCTGCCACCGAGCGGCACGCCCGGCTCGCAGTGTGAAGAGCAACTGCGACTCGAATCCGACATGGGCGAGCTCGTCGGAAACGATATTTCTGCAAAGAACTCGCAAGCGCTCGCAGTCCGTCACTGATTCGAGTGCGCGATAATATACGTTTCCTATCAGCTCAGCGCAGATGAGCACGCTTACGTAGAGCTGTAGTCCGGCGAGTCGCCGTATGCGACGAAAAATCCGATCCGTCCAGTCGGTCCTCTTCAGCGGCACCTGATGACCCTGCATGAAGGCCCGCAAGAGCGCTGCATGGCGCTGCTCCTCCCGGATGAGCAATTCGATTATCCTAAGCAAGTGAGGTACCTGCTTCTCCCGCGCGAAACGTTCTGCCGCTCGCAGGAGTGTCCGCCCCTCGGATTGTTCACCGAGCTGAAACGTTGCGATGGAGCTTGCAATGAGTTCCCGTTCATCGGACCTCAAAACATCGGAGAGGCCGCGCGGAACACATCGCGGATGCCGGGCGTGTTGTTCGAAATGATTCAACCAGATCTCGAGATCTCCAGCACCCATGCCGCTACCACCCTCCTGTTTACACAACACCGAGTGTGTGAGCTCAATCCGGCAGTTGAGTGGAGGAATTCGGGCGGATTGTGGCGGCGACTACGGAGCCCGGCGACTGTCGAATCCAGGTGCGGCTATTTCGTTGTAGCCTAGGCGGGTCGCCCTCAAACCAAGAACGGAGACTGACGATGGCCAAAAACGTAATTTGTCTTTGGTATGACGGCACAGCACAGGATGCCGCCAGGTTCTACGCTCAGATCTTTCCAGACAGTGCCGTGACTGCGGTTCACCACGCGCCGGGGGACTACCCGGACGGCAAACAGGGGCAGGTGCTCACGGTCGAGTTTACGGTGCTGGGAGTGCCCTGCCTCGGCCTCAATGGCGGGCCAATGTTCAAGCACTCTGAAGCCTTTTCATTTCAGATCGTCACCGACAACCAGGGCGAGACGGATCGCTACTGGAACGCAATTGTCAGCAACGGTGGCACCGAGAGCGCGTGCGGCTGGTGCAAAGACAGATGGGGCTTATCCTGGCAGATCACCCCGCGGGCGCTCCTGGACGCAACCACCGATCCCGACCGTGCGGCCGCGAAGCGCGCCTTCGAGGCGATGATGAAAATGGAAAAGATCGACATCGCCGCCATTGAAGCGGCACGGCGCGGAACTGCTCGCGCTTAGAGGAAAACGCTGGATAGAACTGCCGGGCCGATTCGTGTTAGCCGAGCGACGCTACATATTCCGCCATGCGCGCGCGCTCTTTGGCATCAGGCAGTCGTCCGCGGCCCGCGGCAAGATTGTCGATCATATGCTCGGCCTTGTCGGTGCCCGGTATTACAGCAGTCACGGCGGGGTGGGAGAGGATGAATTTGAGAAAGAACTGGCCCCAGCTTGTGCACTCGAAATCGGCCGCCCAACCGGGCAGCTTACTGCCCAAGGCCTTGCGAAACAGCTTCCCGCGTCCGAAGGGTAGTGCCACCAGCACCGCTGCGCCCACATCCGCTGCTGCGGGCAGCAGCCGCTCCTCGGCGTCGCGGTTGTCGATCGCGTAGTCGATCTCCAAGAAATCCGGCTTGCCCCGTTTGAGGATAGCTTCGGCGGCGGCATAGGCACCTTTGAAAGTAGTCGTAATGCCCGTATATCGACACAGGCCCTCGGCTTTTAGCGCGTTCAGGCCGGCCATGTCCTGGCCTGGGTCGCGCACGTTGTGAAGCTGCAGCGCATCCACCTTGTTGGTCTTGAGCCGCAGCAGAGACTCCCGTGCTTCCGCAGCCTCCCCGCCGGCCCGGTATTCTTCAAGTTTAGTAGCTATGAATACACGCGGACGCAACCCCGTGTCGGTCATGATGCCGCCGATCACGTTTTCGGCGTTGCCGTAAGAAGGTGCGGTATCTACAACGGTTCCGCCTCCAGCCACCAGCGCACGCATGACCTCGGTCGGGCCGGCCCGCTCTTGCGGACTCGCTCCCACATTGAATACGCCGGACGTGCCGACGCCGATCACTGGCAAGGTTTCGCCGTGGCCGTGGGGAATCGGACGAACCAGTATAGGTTTCTGCGCGTCGGCCACGGCCAAGGCCGGCATCAATAGGCTCGCGCTCAATCCGCCGCACATGATCACTGCGTCACGACGCGAAAGAAGCTGATCTCCGCCCTTCATACGCACCTCCCGCTGCGCCACGCCATCGCAGCATACCAAGCCACCCTTCGGCCGGCCATCACAGACGCGAATCATCAAGCTCGGCGTTGTTGCTTCATCCGATGAGGCGGTTTGGTCGAAAGAAATCTATAGGTTTGTCGGTTACTCGCGTCATCGCGAGGTCCGCGAGAATCTCTCCGAAAACACTCGCGAATTTGAACCCATGACCCGAACACGGCGAGGCAAGAACGATCTGGGAAGCACTTGGGTGCAAACCCAGCACAAAATGCTCGTCGGTACTGCGCGTGTAAATGCACACATGTGTCTGCCGAACACGCCCTGCAGCGGCCGGGATGAACCGACCCATCATGCGCGTGAGGTGCGCCTCCTCTTCGTCGGATACCTCGGCCCGGATCTCATCCGCAGTCGTCAGTTCGCCGCCCGATAAGTGCGATGCGGCCTTGACGCCGCTGCCTCGAAAGTCAGGAAAGCCGTAGATCAGATCGTCCGGGGTGTCGAGGAAGAACACGGGCATGGACGGAGGCCGCACGAATTGCGGCATCAGGGGTTCGAACCACATCAACGGTTGACGGGTCAGTCTCATCTTGTTTCCAAGCTCGGGAACGAGTTCCTGAATCCACGGACCGACCGCGAGCACCGCGGAACCCGCTTCAATTATCTCTCCGGACTCGAGGTGAACTTCAACGTGCTCACCGACCGGGACCACGCCCGCAACTCGCGTGCGCAATGCTACGGTCGCACCGAGTTCGCTCGCCGACTTTACGAATAAATTGATGGCCTTCTCGGGCTGTAAAATGCCGGCGTCCGGCTGGAAGACACAGTGCCAATCGGGCGGGATCGAAAATGCCGGGAAGCGTTTGTTTACCTCTCCGGGGAGAAGCCTCTCATGCGGAATATCGTGCTGTAGCGCCGAGCGCAGCGATCCCTCTACAAGCGCTGAGCCTTCGATCCCGGCCTCAAGTATCCCGGTGATCGTCAGAATATACTCGCCGGTGTGGCGCTCCAACCGCTCCCAGGCCTCGTAGGCCAATCGCAATAAAGGCACATAGACCGGGTCTTCGTAGTAAGCCATGCGTATTATTCGGCTCTCGCCATACGAAGACCCGAGATGATGTCCCGGTTCAAATCGGTCGATCCCGATAACCCGATGGCCACGCTGCGCGAGCGCATACAACGCTGCGCTGCCCATTGCGCCCAAGCCGACAACCGCAACGTCATAGTTGCGCATCAGAGAGTGGCACGAGTGTTTAAGATCATTGCGTAAATTACACCAACCCTCTTATACGAAGTTCCTATCGTCGGACGCAGCTAATGCGTATTGGCGAACGATTCGCCCGACACGTACGCTGACTAACGCAAGCGTTACGAATAGTAACCAGCGACGGGGGAGACATGAAGTCAATATATGGGTTGGTGGCAACAATTGCTCTTTTTTCTTGGGCTGGAGAATCTGCCGCTGCAGCTGATACCGCTACGGCGTCTAGTGAGGATCAAGTCACGCTCACGGAGATTGTGGTTATCGCTCAGAAGCGCACCGAGAACTTACAGAACGTGCCTATCGCGATTTCCACCGTCTCGGGCAATGCATGCATTCAGTTGAAGGGCGCAATTTACAAGGAACTGACGGACATCAGCGCTTACTCGGCTTTGTACCTCGCGCGCCGTCAAGACGATCCAAATACGCACTTGCGTGCGCTCTGCGATCGGCTGACGAGGGACTTGCCGCCACAGCGACCGAGAAAGATGCGGCCTCGAAAATAGTCCTCGACCGCGGCTTTGTGAGCGAATTGGCAGTCAGTAGTCTGCGATGCTTTTATGCATCCCTTGGTTGTCGTAAAAAGCCACGCCGGTTTCAGCGGCTTTTTTCACGATTTCAGCGACGAAGGCCCGACCGATGTCGCGCTGTTCGATACTCCCCCACGAACCCGGCACCAGCTTGCCTAGCCAGCCTATCCAACGCGGCGTATGGGCGTTACCGACGATGATGCCTGGGCGGAAAATCGCTAAGCGCGGAAAATTCACCGCTTGGATCGCCGCTTCTTTTAGGCCCATCATGCGGGCATATTTAATCCGGCTGCCGGGGTTAGCACCGGTTGCCGATAGCAAGCAGAATTGCGCCACACCCGCTTGGCGCACACCGCGAGCAAAAGCGCCGACCAGGCCTATTTCAAGCTGTTTGAGCTGTTCTTCGGTCCATTGCGAGGATCCGCTGCCCACACCGACGCAGCTGACGGCAGACACGCGCTTGCCCCCGGCGACGACATCTCTCGCCAGATCGACAACACGCATTTCGAAATCAGACGCACCCGTATCCATCACCACGTTCCGTAGGCGCGCAGGATCAGCGATCACCACTGGTTTCCGGCTCACCATGACCACCTCATGGCACATAGATTCAGCAAGCAACGCTTGCACCACTACGCTGCCGACTTGCCCCGTACCACCGATGACGATCACGCGAAACTGACCATTCATAAGCTTCCCCACTCATTGATATCAGGATCTCGAGCAGTCCTAGCAAGTGCGGGCTTTGACCGAAGGCCTCCCCCACCTCTCTGACACACTTAACACAAACACGGGCCGAGCCCTAAGGGGCTCCTCCGGTAGCCGGCCCTACGGTGAAGAACCCGTTTCCGGCGCGTCATGGCATCATAGCGACTCCCGACGATCGTCATTGGTCGCTACCCACGAGACGAACAAATGAAATCCTCGCCCAGAAACCCTCCGGATCGAGTCAAAGGCAGAGCGGATCCACTGGTGAGCAAAGTCCACAGCAAGGAAAACCGCTGGAGCGCTGAATTTGCCGCACTCCGCCAACTTTGCCTTGCCTCCGGCCTCAACGAAAAACTGAAATGGGGCCAAGCCTGCTACGATTTGAACGGCGGCAACATCGTGTTGATTCACGGTTTCAAGGATTATTGCGCTCTGCTGTTCATGAAAGGCGCTTTGCTCAAAGACTCTAAGGGCATTCTCGTTCAGCAAACCAAGAATGTGCAGTCCGCGAGGCAACTGAGATTCACATCGCTTGCCGAGATCAAACGCCAAGCGACCGCAATAGCAGCCTACATCAAGGAGGCTGTAACCCTTGAGAAATCCGGCGCCAGGGTGCAAAAAAAAGATGTGACAGACTATGAGATGCCGGCGGAGTTCTTAACGCGGTTAGATGATGATCCGGAACTTGCCGAAGCCTTTTCTGCGCTCACTCCGGGAAGGCAGAAAGGCTATTTGCTACATTTTTCGGCGGCGAAACAATCAGCGACTCGCTCCGCTCGCGTTGCGAAACATGCGCCGAGAATCTTGAGAGGGCTGGGACTTGATGACTAAGGCCGGCCGTGGCTGAATGATTCAGAAAGCTGCTGCACGCGCGTCCGCTGCTTATCGTACCGACCCTTTGCTGCTCACCAACAGCTTCTGGCCGATCGTCCGGTCGTCTCGGGCCGCATCTAGCATGACGCGCGCCACATCGGCGCGCGAGACCTTCGGCATACCGGCTACCTTGTGCACCTGAGTCATCGAGCGTACCTCGACAGCATCCGCTGGCGGTCCATCGGTCAGGATCACCGGATAGACACTGGTCCATTTCAGTCCAGAGCCCAACAGCAGTGCTTCTGAGCGCTCCTTGTCGCGATATATAGCGCCGACCACCGTCTTGTAGATGACACGCGCAATCAACCCTGCCGTGCGCGCCGTGTCGCCCACGCCATAGGCTGACTCCAGCACCAGCCGCGGGACATTGGCCTCCTTCATAGCCTTGATGATCGACGGCACGCTTTTTTGCATCAGATCGACGATTTTCTTCATCCTCTTACCTTTGGTGCCGAGGCAAACAAGGACTGCGTCTGCCCCGTTGATGGCGGCCTTTAGGGCGAGCATATCGTCTAATTGACCCACTGCGATCTCCAAGGCAGGACTCGCGGCGATCCCTTGGGGATTGCGCACATAGGCGACAACCTCGTGGCCTCGCGTCAATGCTTGCTCAACGACCAGACGACCCGTGCGGCCGGTGGCGCCCAATACGACAATCTTCATCTCTTTTTTCTCCTGATGCATGAAGCGCGAGCAGTCGGGATTTCTAGCTGGCGTACTCTTTAAATGTCTCTCAAGGCGAGGCGATGAATCGCACGATCGCGAGATTGCGTTTAGGCGGCCGCGATCCGACCATTGAATACCGACGAGCGAATGGGCTTGGGCACCAGAAATATGGCGAGCGCGGCGATTAGACACGCTGCTCCCGCCGCGTACACGGCCGGACTGTAAGTTAGCAGGAGAGTGCGCGTAA
>Ga0302324_100006054_pt1 | contig 26253 bp, 20 predicted proteins | sample Palsa_T0_1_FD_201949 | JGI IMG/M metagenome (GOLD analysis project Ga0302324, IMG submission 201949) | Peat permafrost microbial communities from Stordalen Mire near Abisko, Sweden - Palsa_T0_1 | ecosystem: Environmental > Terrestrial > Soil > Palsa > Peat permafrost | place: Sweden: Abisko... | reverse complement strand
CGCAAGCGGCGAAACCGCTCGTCCGCAGCGTTACGGGCCATACGGTTGAAATCGCGAACGTGAGAGTGGAAAAAGGAAGAGCCATCCTGTTGGACGCGAGTGCCAACGTGATTCAGGCGCAACCTTCGAAGGGAGTAATTCTGCCGGAGGCTCGAGACCTGAAACCCGAGGCCCGGATACCCACGATGATCACGGCGCAAGAATTCATGATTAACGGGTTCCCGATTTTTATCGACCCGGCGCTCGCGGTCATCGACGTGGAGCAGGGCGAGGCCGCAGGCAGCAATCCGATCGGCAGCGGCGTGCTGGAGGCGCAGTTGGCAGCGGGGGGATCGCTGGTTTACTACGCAACCATTGTGAACGACGTCTATGCCTACTTTAAAACTGGAGTGAAGGACGGAGCAATCAGCGCGACCCAGTTCCCGACGACGGCAAGCGATCTGAGCGTCATCACGACGTTTGCTTCGGCGCACGGGGAGACGTTTCCCGATCCCAACGCGCTGGCGATCGAAGTAAAATCGGCATGGGTAGTGGCTGCCGGGCTCCCTAATAATGCGAGCAGTTACATCACCATGGAAGCCACGATCCCGGTTTATAGTCCCACTCCGCCCCCACCCTCCGGTACCACAACGATGACGGCGACCGGAGCGCAGCAAACGGTAAAGTTGGCTTTGGTTGGCATGCATGTCGTAGGGAGCGTGGCGGGGCACCCGGAGATGATCTGGTCAACCTTTGAGCACGTGGCCAACGCCCCCGCGGCTACCTATTCCTATGTCAATGCGAGCAACGCCACGGCGACGGTAACGCAGAACGTGGCAAACGTGCCGGTAATCGGAGGCACGAGCGTACCCTGGGTATTTTGTGCCACCAATGCCACCTCATTCAACAACCCGAACATGTCATTCAATTCGCCGCCAAACATCAGCGGCAACCCCACGATCGGCCCTAGCAATACGATCCGATGGAAAGCTTTTGGGGCAGCGACCGACGTGAATCCAAACCCGTTGGACCCGACGCCGGCCGCGTCGAACACGGAGATCATTTCCATCAACAACAGCATTACCGGGGTGTCAGCTTTTAGCGGCGACGTGCGCAACAACTACGTAATGACGGGGGCCACCTGGACTGTTAACGGCGGCGCTCCCACCGGCCAGGGTGACGGTATTCCGGCTTGCGGAGTGTCTACGGGTTGTCCGGTGGGCACCAGCGCATTGTCCAATACCACGATGGAGACTTACCAGCAGGGGAAGGACAACACCCTGGCCAATGGGGGTTCCAATTGCTTCACTTGCCACGTCACCAATACGACCGGCGTAAGCCACGTCTTCGGAGCGATCAAGCCGCTGTTCTAGGCAACTGGCGCTCGACTTCGGATCGACAGCAGATCACGAGGATCGAGCGCCGTTGTTCGGTTTTCTCAACCGGGGGACAAGTGAATCTCTGGCCTGTTCAGCGCGCGGAAAAACGAGCCGCAATTCGCACTTGGCAGGCCGAACAGGCCTCGTGTTACGCCTTTAGCAGCATCTGCTGAGACGGGTTGGTTGAACGGTCGTAGTAGGTTCAGCGCCACCCGCGACATTGTCCAGTTCCAGGTCATCCAGATCGCGTAGAGTAATTTTCTTGATTTTGAGCTTCTGGCTTTTCTGCACTTCTTCGATTGCGAGCTTCGCCTGCTTCTTCACTTTTATGCTCCTTAGCGAATGGTTGGGAGACTTCGCTCCTCGAACCGCTTCATCGCAGAGTGTAACAGGTGCCAGGCGAGAAAGACCGCAATATATCGTCAGCACATAACATGTCCGGTTAAGATAGCAAGGCAGGAGAACATGCGGAGTATATTCACTTACACGGCGGGCGCGACGGAGCGCACGATGAAAGTACAGGAAGTTACTTTGTGGGCGGGGGCTCAGGTTTGGAGACCAACGCAATTCAGGGCGTCGCCAATCATTCTGAACGGGAACAGCCTGTGACTGCCAGGCCGGGCCCCGCTCTACTTCGCGCCTGTCGGCTGTGTGGCCGCGGTTTGGCGTAACGGAACTCCGAGCGTCCCGGCGTCATTCGAGCCCATGTCGTAGATGCCCGTGCGCAAGTAGACGTCCTGCTTCGGCACATCGATTTCTTTGTGGATCTGAAGTCCCACCCTGAGTAACTCGGCGTAGACCTTAGGTTGCAGCGCTAACTCTCCCCTAGTCACCACGGAGTTTAGCGGTTTGCCATCGCGATCATAAGCGACGAGCATCACTTCAATATTGCCGCGCCGCCCGCCATCGGGAGTCGGATCGAGCCTCAGGTCCTGCACTGAGACGGCGAAATCCACGCCGTAGCGTGTGACCGGCCCTTTCAGATCGGGGTTACCGCCGGCCCGAGCCGCATCGGGAGCGGGTTGCGGGTTCGACGGAAACACCCGGATTTTGTAGACGATCTGGGCAAGGTCAGGCAGGTTGCGTCCCATAAGAGGGAGCAGTGGATCGAAGTCGGCTTTTTGCCCAGCCGCTTGCGCCGCGCCCAAATCTTCCGCGTAGTAGCCGCGGCGGTAGGCGAGCTTGTTCTTATTATTGTTATTCGGAAGATCGACTCGGATGCGGCGGAACTTCCCATCCATGGCTTTGTCGGCAGGCGAGTAAGTAAGCGTGTAGTAACGCGTGCCGTTATTAATCACGCGGGCGAGGGCATCGTTTAGTCCGTTGGTGTTGTAGAAAGCCTGACCGCCGGTGTCCTTGGCCAGCTCCTCCATGGCATTGTGGTTCGAATCGCGATCCATGGCTCCGGCCCGCATCCGCTTCATACTGTCCCGCTGTTCCGCTGACGGTCTCTTCTGCCCGATCTCTGCGCCGTTGACTTGATAGATGGCATCCCCCGCGAGGCCTTCCGCCGCGATCGGGTAGATGGCGATCTGGCTGGAGGCGAGCATGTCGGTGGCCCTCCGAATCTCCGGTTCGAAGGCTCTCACCGCGGAAGACGGATCGGGCAAGTCCGGGTCGGGAAGAATACCAGTGGGAAAGGAACCAGAAAACCAGACCACGTTCTTGCGGCCGGGGACATCGGCGAGACAGCGCGCCAACTGCTGCAGGGCCTCCAGCGTAATCCTGATGCGCGACTCGGTCTGGAAGGCGGCGGTGTCGGCCAGGAACTGCTGCATGGAATTGACGGGATCAATCGCCGCTTGCACCGAGGTCTGAGGAGCCGCGTCAGTAGGCGTAGGCGAACCATCCTCGGTCCTCATGAAGTCGATGTGATGCCGATTGGCTTCGTTTTCCGCATCCGAAGCGAGCAGCGCCGATTGATGGGGACCAGTAGCTCCTTTCTTGTCTCTGAGCGCGGCCAGCAACTCCGCGGAATCGGTTGTCACTCCCTGGACCATGCGCAGTCTTGACGCCAGCGTGAAAACGGCAACGCGGGTGCCCGGCGGAATCTTCTGGAGATACTTGATCATCTCCACCCGCACATAGGACTGGTCCTGTAAGGGCGTGTTCAGGGCATCCAGCAGCAGCACGTTCACGGAATCGGCCGACTGGGTGAGCGGGAAGTTGGTATAAACCCCGGGAGGCATTGGGGGCAACTTCATCTGCGTGAGGGCTGCGCCCTTGTGCTCCTCAAAAGTCGCGACGGTCTGCGGCTTGCCCTCTTCGAAGATCTCGAAATCTCCTTTGTGCAGGCCGGTGACGGGCTCTCCCTTGCCGTCCGTCACCACGACGTCCACCACCACCAACCGGACTTTGGCTTGAATAACGGGAGTGGTCGCGGCATGGCCCGAGTCAGGAACCGCAGTCTGGGAGTGAAGCGGAACTACGACGAAGGAAAGCAGAGCAAGAGCATAGCGGCACGAATGCATTTCAGTTACCTCAGGCGAAACGGCCCCTCGCAAAAGCAAGGCAGCGAGTGCTGCTCGGGATCAGGGTATCCCAAAGCCGCGTGTTCCGCTAATGCCTGGCGCTGTGCCAGGGCTGGCCACTCGAGCGACTTCACCATCCAATTCATGGGCGCGGCCGCAGCAGCGACTTCCGGGCACGCTCAAGCAAAGCCTTCCACTCTGGCTGCTCGTCAACGAACTTGTTCCGGTCGCGCAGCGTTAGGGCTAGGCGGGAACGGTCGATAGTTTTCATGAGATCAGCCGGCATCGGCGGGAAGTAGCCTTGCCTTGGAGGCTAGGCGCCGAGCGTCCTTCGTGACACGACCGACAGATTTCCCAGGGATTGGACAAACCAACGCATGGGCCGCGTCACCCTGAACCGGGTCTCGCGTGACGACGTTCGCACATTCCCGCGCCTGACCTGCGGTGAATTGCGCGATTCTAAACCCGGGGAATTTTCCCTTTAAATCCTCGAGGTCCATCTCGGCAGCGATCCAGCAGGACACCTCATTGTCAGCGCTCTTGAATGCCCACGACTCCGGTCTTTCGGTGCCTTCGTCGCCGGAACAAACGTGCGAGGATGGGACTGCTCTCCACAGGACAGCATCGTCGTTGATTTGCGGATCATCTTCCCTGGGAGACATGGAAGTATGAGGTCGTCACCTCATCGGGCCCCGACCATCCATAGCAAGAGCTTTAGGCCAGCCGTCTCCTGATCTCGCCTGAGCGCTCCCTCTTCTAGATTCTCCTCGCGGTCTAGGTCGGCCCCCAAAACCTTAAGGAACCCGACCGTGCCATCGGGATGAAAAGTGAACTCAAGCTCCCTATCGCCACAGCGCCAATGGAGTCCGACGCTTCCCCCAAGCACCGGAACGATGTGGGGAAAAGGAAGGCTGTCGAACGCAACACTCGCGACGAGACGTCTGGCGGCCGAAATTGCACTCGCATTGATCCGAGGACTCCCGTATCCATCCCAATTGACCGGGAGGTTCGCCAAGTGGTCTATCCTGTACAAAGCGTCAAGGACCCAAGGAGCCGCGAACACCAACGGCGTCACCTTGCTCCACTGGCTCTGCGCCGGCCCCTCAAGCGTCCACGTCGGCCTGTCCCAGACTGATGCGGAACTCATATTTTTCTCCCCCATATCCTATGCATTTTCGGAGAAGTGAAATCCGTGAACCCCAAAACTACCCGTGCTCGTGCTTCGTCGAGACACCGATAGATCTCTTCGTTCGAAGATGACGAGGGCTTACACCGTGCGGTCACAGTCAATTGGATTGTTTCCTTGGCGTCAGTCTGCCGAACCGCCGGTTGGGCGGTTATTTGTAAACGTCCCTCAACGCCCTTCAGAGCGTACGTTGCGTTTACGCCCACGAGTTCCGGGGAGGGTAGGTAGTTCCCGGACGTTTTGGGGGACCAGTTGGGAAACACCTCCGACAGCTCTCCAAAGGTCTCCCATCCACTTCCACGATCGATGTGGTTCACGTATGTAACTTCGCATAGCCGCACGACAGGCGCACCAAGCCCTTCATCCTCCAAGAAACCGCGAAACCGTTGCCACTCCCTCTCGAAGAGCGGGCGGAGGCTGTCATAGTGCAGGTACTTGCCCGTGCGTTCGACTTTTCGCCAATTATGAAGAAACATGTTGTTCTGTACCTGGATCAGACGCGTCTCGTCCTGGTTGAAGAACCAGCAACGCATGGGCAACTCGAACCCTGATTGAAGCTGCACAACCGCGATTTCCGGTGTAGGCGCAGTGACTACCGGAGGCTGTATCTCAACTCTGGGATAGTCCGTCTTGATACGTGACCAAAACAATCCGAAATGAGGCCCCTGCCACTTCTGAATCGGGGCAAAGTGTACTCCCATCAATGTTTCAACTGCAGGAGGGTTCTCAAAGTCAGGCAGCGTTCGGGCAGCCGTCTCGGTTTTCTGTAGCATCTAGGCCCCTTTCTGCCGTACAGCCTCGGTGGACCTCTTCGTACCGTTCACCAGATGATCGACCTCAACGCCGTGATCCTTTAGTTTTCCGCTACTGCTCCATGTCCATTCCCGGAGTATGAAGGAAGCGACCTCAGCCTTGTTTCTTCCATACAATCCCCTCTCCGCTAAGTCCTCAAGGAGTTGCTCCATCGCAGGACTGATGCGGAGCAACAGCGTTCGCGATTCAACTCGGTTCTCTCTTGCCATTCTAATTAGATACTAATTGCTATCCATTTAGAATGCCAGTCTTTTCCAGTTCATAGAATGTATCTCGACAAATCCTGATCCTTGACAATGTCCGTCAACATCTTGCGCACATAATCCGCGTCGATGTTCACGTGCTCGCCTTTTCTCTCCGGAGCATCGAAACTGAGCTCATCGAGCACGCGCTCCATGATGGTATGCAGGCGCCGCGCCCCAATGTTTTCTGTGCTCTCGTTCACGCGGAACGCGAAGTGCGCGATTTCCTGCAGCGCCTCCGGAGTGAACTCCAGCTTCACGCCTTCCGTTTCGAGCAAAGCCGTGTACTGCTTCACCAGCGAAGATTTCGGCTCGGTCAGAATGCGGACGAAATCGTCCATGGTCAGGGACTGCAGTTCCACACGAATCGGAAACCGCCCCTGCAACTCCGGGATCAGATCGCTCGGCTTCGAAACGTGAAACGCCCCCGCCGCGATAAATAAAATGTGATCCGTTCGCACCATGCCATAGCGCGTATTCACGGTCGTTCCTTCTACGATGGGGAGAATGTCGCGCTGCACGCCTTCGCGCGAAACGTCCGGCCCATGCCCACCCTCGCGCCCCGCGATCTTGTCGATCTCATCGAGAAACACGATGCCGGAATTCTCCACGCGATCGATCGCCATGCGCGTGACCTGATCCATGTCGATCAGCCGCTGCTCTTCTTCCTGAATCAGATACTCGAACGCTTCGTTGACCTTCATCTTCCGCTTCTTGGTGCGCTGGCCGAAGATGTTGGGCAGCATGTCTTTGATATTGATATCCATCTCTTCCGCGCCCTGATTGGTCAGGATTTCGAAAGATGGAAAATTGCGCTCGCGCACGTCTATCTCAACCTGGCGCTCGTCGAGTTTGCCCTCGCGCAGTTGCTGCCGCAGTTTTTCGCGCGTGCGCGAAGAAGATTCGGCCAAGGCCGTGTTGCCATCGATCACCACTCCGCCCGCCGTCATCGGTTCGCTGGGACGGCTCGGCGGCGATGGCGGCAGCAGAATATCCAGCAGCCGCTCCTCGGCGTTGAGTTCGGCCTTGTCCGACACATCTTCCAGCTTCTCCTCGCGCACGTTGTCGATCGCGATCTCCACCAGATCGCGCACCATCGACTCCACATCGCGCCCCACATACCCAACCTCGGTAAACTTCGAAGCCTCCACTTTCAAGAACGGAGAATTCGCCAGCTTCGCCAGCCGCCGCGCAATCTCCGTCTTCCCCACCCCCGTTGGACCTATCATGATTATGTTTTTGGGAATGATTTCTTCGGCTAATTCGGGGGTTAGTTTTTGGCGGCGGGTGCGGTTGCGAAGGGCGATGGCGACGGCGCGCTTGGCGTCCTTCTGGCCGATGACGTGTTTGTCGAGCTCGACGACGATCTCGCGGGGAGTGAGTTCGTCGAGGGCGAGCTGCTCTTCTTCGGCGCTGCTGGGTAAATAGATGGCCATAAGTCAGTCGTTTGCCGCTGGTCGTTAGTCGTTGGCCGCGTCGGTTTGGGCCAACGACCAACAACTATCGGCCCGCGGCGCGCTACAGTTCTTCGATGGTTACCATGTCATTCGTATAGATGCACATTTTGCCGGCGATCTTCATGGACTCTTCGGCGATTTGGCGGGCGGTGAGCTGCGTGTGCCGGGAAAGCGCTTCGGCGGCGGCTTGGGCGTAGGGGCCTCCGCTGCCGATGGCCGCCACGCCGCCGTCGGGCTCGATCACGTCGCCTTGTCCGCTGAGCAGGAACGTCTGCTCTTTGTCGCAGACCAGCAGCAAGGCTTCGAGGTGGCGCAGGAATTTATCGGTGCGCCAATCTTTTGCCAGTTCGACGGCGCCGCGTCCCAGGTTGCCGTGGTACTGCTCGAGCTTCGATTCGAAGCGGCTGAAAAGGGTGAAGGCATCGGCGGTGGAACCGGCGAACCCGGCGAGAATTTTGTCGTTGTAGAGGCGGCGGATCTTCTTCGCCGTGTGTTTGATGACGGACTCGCCGAGCGTGACCTGTCCGTCGCCGGCGAGAACCACGCTGCCGTTGCGGCGGATGGATAAAACTGTTGTGGAGCGGATCAGTCGTTTCGTGGACATGAGCGCAATCCTCGATTATAGCAGCGGCGGAGTCAGAAACCCTCTCACCACGGAGACACAGAGGACGGAGAAAAACGAAGGAACAAATAACGCCCCGCTTTGGGGGTCCGTGGTGGTCACGGGATAGACCTGAAGCTGGGCTAAACCAAGTTTATGTTCGCTCTTTACAGTGTACGGCAATTTGCCGTACACTATTCTTCAGGGGAGAACGGACATGCCTCAAGCGGCATATGCGGCAAAACGCAACGCGCGGCTCGACGCCCGGGTCAGTCAGAAAGAGAAAGACCTTATTGAGGCGGCGGCAAGTCTTCGTGGGATCTCGGTTACGGACTTTCTGAGGACAACGGTGACTGATGCTGCGCAACGGATCATCCGCGAGAGCGAGGTGCTGATTCTTGCCGAGCGCTCGCGAAGGATTTTTGTCGAGGCTCTCTTAAACGCTCCAAAGCCGAATGATGCGGCTCTCGCTGCCGCAAGACGATTCAGACGAGAGGTTGGCTGATTGCCGGAGGAGTCTCCAGCCCGGTTTGTAGTTGAGCCGTTCGACAGGAAGAGACATGATCGAACGGCTTTTTCGTGCGAGCACGGAGCCCTTAACGCTTACATCAAGCAGCAGGCCAGCCAGGATGTCAAGAAGCACGTCGCCGCCGTGTTCGTTCTTACGCCGGACGGCAGGATCATCGCTGGCTACTACACGCTCTCGCAATACGCGGTTGATTCCGGCGGCGTACCCGATGAAACGATGCGCAGGCTCGGTCTTCCGAAGTACAAAGAACTACCAGCAACGCTGCTCGGGCGTCTGGCACGGAGTTTGGATTTTAAGGGACAACGCATCGGAGAACTTCTTCTCATGAGCGCCCTAAGGCAAGCTCTCGATCACAGCAAGAGAATTGCTTCCATGGCAGTGGTCGTGGATGCGAAGGATGAGGCGGCGAGTTCCTTCTACAGGAGGTATGGATTCCTGGAGCTTCCGGATCATCCGAGCCGTCTTTTCCTGCCGATGAAAACGGTGGAGCGGATGTTTGGCTGAGGGGACTACGCTCCCGATGCGCTGGCCCTCGAGTTATTTTGAGGTCCGTGGCGGTATAAGTGTGAGGGGTATCGGGAGGGGTGGAAGTTGATGTTGCCTGGTGGAGGAGTCTGAGTCGGGCAGCGGAATCGAGACGCCTTACACCACAGAGACACAGAGTCACAGAGAAAACCATAAGGGGCAAACGAGGCGTAGCTTTATGGGTCCGCGGTGCCCACCCTTCGAAAACCGCGAAGGGTGGGGCATCCTTGGGTGATGGGTGCCAGGAAAAAGCTAAAGCTGGGCCAGCCCCCCACAGCCCTCCCTGTCCGTCATTATTTCTTGCCGATTTTCGTTGCGGTTGGCCTGCGGGGGAAATCGCAGGAAATCTAAGATGTGCGCTTCAGCGTGAGCGTGAGCGGCGTTCCGCCTTGCTTCCAGGTGCCCGCGATTTCCGTATCTTCTTTGTTCAGGGTGCCGTCAAACGAACTCAGATTCGGGGTGCTTTCGAAGTGCAGGATGTGCGCCTTATAGGTTATGGCGGTGATCTGAATTCCGGAGACCTCCTGGTCGGGGTAGTCGATGGTGCCACCGAGGGTGCCGTCCTGGTCCGCGGAAATGTGCACCACGACGTGCTTCTTGGGCTGGGCTCCCGGGTCGAGAACTCCTTCCCAGGTTCCGACAATTCTGGGCGGATCGGCGGCCATGGTGAGAGTGGGCGCGAGCGCTAATACGAAGATTAGCGCTAATGCCAAACCAAGCTGGAGCCGCAGCGCGTGATGGTTTTTCATGGGCAATCTCCGTGGCTTCAGAATATCTTACGCAGGCAAAGGTTGCAGGCGAAAAATTGTCTGTCGGGAGAAGGCCACGCCCGTTGTGAATTGGACAAGGCTCTTCGGCGGGAGTCGCTCGCGTTGCGCGCGATTCCGCTTCCTAGGATGACAGCGAGATGCGGAGCCGCCAGGGTTTCGCCTGAAAACCGAGCGGGCGAGTCGCCCGCTGCCACACAGGTCTCCTGCTCCCACACAGGTCTCCTGTTACAAGTCTCCTGTACAAGGTCTCCCACACGAGGCGGGCGAAAAGTTGTCAAGAGGCAAAATCGACGCGATTGGGCTAAGTTGCTGATAGGGTTGGGCAAATATTTATCGGAATCGTGTCCCAATCGCCCAGTGCAACTTGATATACTGGAAGTATAGAGTAAAAATTTAGGAAACGAAGGCGCGGCCCATGGGCTGCGCCTTTTCTTTTGGCGGAGAAGGAGCGCGGGGATGGCTAAGTGCAATGGATTCAGGACTTTCAAGGAGCGGGGCGAGTGGGTGGAGTTGCAGTTTATGGCGCGGGCGGTGCGGAAGGGGTTTAAGGTGTCGAAGCCGTGGGGAGATTCGTCGGCTTACGATGTGGGGATCGAATCGGGTAACAGGATTCTGCGGGTGCAGGTGAAATCGACGGACTGCCGGACGCAGTACGGATATTTGTGCCAGTTCAAGCCGAACGCGCACAGCAAGCCGTACACGTTGAAGCAGGTCGACTTTTTTGCGGCTTATGTGATTCCCGAGGACGTGTGGTATTTGATTCCGGCGGCGGTGCTGTTGCTGGGGAAGCAGAAGAAAGCGGTGACGCTGTTGCCGGCGAAGCCGCGGCATCCGGAGCGGTATAAGTGTGAGGGGTACCGGGAAGCGTGGGGGCTGTTGCTGCCGGATGGGAACAAGGACAAGCGGAAAAGCGGGCGGCCGGTCCCGGTAGTGGCTCAGTATGACAAGGAAGCGAGCCAAACGCGCGATTAGAGGGTCGCAAAGAGCGCGACCCTTCGCGCGGCTCGCCCAGATCCTTCGCTGCGCAAAGAACGCTGGCTCAGGATGACAATCAAACTGAGCCACTACTCCAATCCGGCGCGACTTGCAAGTGGAAGCTAGAAGCTGGAAACTACTTCCATGTCCGTGTCTCTTTCTCTCTCCGGTAAAGTTGCTTTGATCACGGGTGGTTCGCGCGGCATTGGCGCGGCGACGGTGCGATTGTTTGCGGCGGCGGGCGCGAAGGTTGTGTTCAGCTATCAGAGGGCGCGAGCGCAGGCGGAGGCGTTGGCGAAGGAATGCGGCGAAGAAAATTGCCGGGCGGTTGGCGGTACGCTGAACGGCGCGGATTCTGCCCGCGTGCTGGTGGGCGAAGCGGTCAAGACTTTCGGGCGGCTCGATATTCTCGTCGCTAATCACGGAGTATGGCCGGCGGAAGATGTGCCGATCGAGAGGATGACGGAGGAGCAATGGCGCTCGACTCTTTCCATCAATCTGGATGCGGTGTTTGGGTTGGTCAAATACACGGTGGCGCAGATGAAAGCGCAGTCGCGAAGCGGCTCCGCTGCTGCCGGGCATATCGTGCTGATCAGCTCCACCAGCGGCCAGCGCGGGGAAGCGTTTCATTGCGATTACTCCGCCAGCAAGGGCGCGCTGATCAGCATGACGAAAGGACTTTCCACGGAACTGGCGGCGGCGGGAATCTATGTGAACTCGGTCGCGCCCGGCTGGGTGGATACGGACATGTCGAGACCTGCGCTGGATGACCCGAGAAGCGGGGAAGAGATTCGGCGGACGATTCCGCTGGGGCGGGTGGGCACGCCGGAGGAGATCGCGGCCCCGGTTCTGTTTCTATGCACGGAATACGCCAGCTTCATCACGGGGGAAGTCTTCAATGTGAATGGCGGCGCGGTGCTGGCGGGATGAGCCTGTGGCGAAATTCCGCCTGCCACGCGCGACGCCGCCGGTTTTTTCTGCATCCAACCATCGAGAAACCGGTGCGAAACGCTTCGCTGTGAGCCGCAATCCGCAATACCGCCGCAAACGGCTACAATTTCCTGTTCGGGCACCACACTGACCGGCCGCATGAAACATCCGATTCTCATCGTTGTGCTGGCGCTTGCGCTGGCGACGGCTGCCTGGGGCGTGCCGGCGGCCTCAGCCCAGGCGGGCGCGCAGGTTCCTGCGGAAGGCGCTGCGCCGCACTCGTCGACTCCCGGGGACCATGAAAACCTTCGTGGAAACGATCAGGAAAACGCACGCCAGGCGCGGGAATTGCTCAATCAAGCGATTCAGGCGCTGGGCGGGCAGGCATATCTCACCACTCACAACATGCAGGAGCAGGGCCGCACCTACAGCTTTTATCACGGACGCCCTACCAGCAACGGCGTTTTCTTCTGGAGATTCGTAGAGTATCCCGACAAGGAGCGCATCGAGCTCACGCCACAGCGCGACGTGGCTTACATTTATGCCGGCGACAAAGGCTACGAAGTGACCTACAAAGGCCCTCGGGCCGTGGAAAAGAAGGATCTTGAGGATTATCTGCGGCGCCACAGATTCTCTTTGGAGACGGTGTTGCGGACCTGGCTCAGCGATCCCGGGGTTGCATTATTCTATGACGGCAATGCCCTCGCCGGCAGTTTTCCGGCGCAGCAGGTCACGCTGATCAACGCAAAGAACGAGGCTGTGACGCTCGACTTCGACCTGGACACGCACCTGCCGATCAAGAAGACGATCAAGTGGCGCGATCCGGTCGATAAAGAACGCAACGTCGAAGAAGAAACCTACGACAATTACCGGCCCGTGCAAGGCGTGATGACGCCCTACGGCTTCACCCGTTACTTCAACGGGGATATGCAAACCGAGCGCTTCATAAACTCCATCAGCTACGATAAGGAGCTGAACCAAGGGATGTTCGACCCCAATTCGGGCTACAGTCCAAATAAAGTTGCGGGCAAACATTAGGATCAATCGTGGTAAAGGTGCTTCCAACATAACTCACTGAAACATCTCTGTTTAGCGGCTGGGTAGCGCCTTGATCAACCTGGTTCGCTGGTGACATCGGGCCATGCACTGTGGCATTTTTACCACAGTCAAAATTCGCTCCTAAGCTGTAATCTATTCATTCATCTAGACATACCCTCGCACCTTTGATTCAGGAGCAGACAATCCGCACAGCCGTGGAATGCAGTGGCGTGGGACTGCACAGCGGCGCGCCAGTCTCCATGCGGATTGTGCCCGCTCCACCCGGAACGGGAATCGTGTTTCGCCGCACCGACCTCGATGGTTTTGAGATCGAGGCCATCAGCCGCAACGTAGCCCGCGTCAGCTATGCCACCAGCCTGATGAAAAAGGGCGTTCTCATCTCCACCACTGAGCACTTGCTCTCGGCGTTCATTGGCGTGGGCATCGACAACGCCATTGTGGAGCTGGACAATCTCGAGCTCCCGATTCTGGACGGCAGCGCGCTTCCATTTGTCGATCTGCTGCAGAAAGCCGGTATCCGCAAGCAGCGCAGGCCGCGCAAGTATCTGAAGATTCTTCAAGAAGTAGAGATGCGCGAAGGCAACAAGTTTATCTCCGTGCAGCCCGCGGAAAGTTACTCCGTCTCTTATGCGATCAATTTTCCCCACCCGCTGATCGGCAAGGAGACTTTTCAGGTTGAGCTTTCCAACGGCAGCTATCTGCGCAATATCGCGGCAGCGCGCACCTTCGGTTCGCGCGCGGACGAGAAAGCCATGCGCAACATGGGGCTGATCCGCGGCGCTTCCCGCGAGAACTGCATCGTGCTCACTCGCGACGGAGTCGAAAACGGCCCGCTGCGCTTTCCCGACGAGTTCGTGCGGCACAAAGTTCTGGATCTGGTCGGCGACCTTGCCCTGCTGGGCAAGCCGCTGCTGGGCCGCATTGTCGCCGATCGCGCCGGTCACGCCATGCACACGGCGCTTGTTTCCCGCATCCTGCGCGACAAGACGTTGTGGGAGGAAGTCACCCTGCCCGAGGAAAACCACGCCGCCGCAAGTTCCTACAGCTCCCAGGCCGCCGCCGGTTCTTTACTTTGACTGTTCTCAATCAAGAACCCAAACAGAAGCTCCGTCATGCCGGGCATGGGCCGCAGCGCAAGGCTAAGGCGTGATCTCGAAGACGGCCCCACCCCCATACTCGCCGCCAAATTCGGTCGTTCCATAGAGGTTGCCGGCCGTATCGAAGATCAAGCCTGACAGCGGCTTGGAACCGTTCCCTTCGCCATAGAAATTAGACAGCGCGGTCTCCGTCCATGCCGAGCCTGTGGGCGTCAGTTTGAACACCGTGCCGTAAACCCCGGTGCCGCCTAAATAGGTTGTGCCGTAGAGATTGCCGGAGGCGTCGAAGATCAGCCCGCCATAGGGAAAAGCGCCATCGCTGCCGCTGTTGTTGAAATCGCTGAGTATCGTCTCAGTCCATCCCCCGCCCGCTTTGGGCTTCAACTCGAAGGCCGTACCGCCGCCGTAAGTGCCACCGCTTGCAGTTGTGCCGTAGAGGTTGCCTGCGCGGTCGAGGATCAAAGCGGCGTAGGGGCCCTGGGCGTCCGTGCTGCTGTTTCCGAATTCATGCACTGCGGCTTCTGTCCAGGCTCCGCCTGCTTTGGGGGTCAACTCGAAGGCCGTACCGTGGCTATAGTTGCCGCCACCTGCGGTGGTGCCGTAGAGATTTCCGGCCGTATCGAAGACCAAGCCCGCGGCGGGATTCTGGCCGTCCTTGTTATTGCCGAAGTTGTGCAGCAGCTTCTCCGACCATTTTCCGCCCGTCTGCGGGGTCAACTTGAACGCTGTGCCATAGGTGTAAGCGCCACCGGCCCAAGTGTTGCCGTAGAGATTGCCAGCCGCATCGAAGATCAAGGTGGACTGGGGGGCCTTCCCGTCGTTGCCGTTGCCGAACTCGTGGAGCGTGCTTTCCGTCCAGGTTCCGTCGGACTGAGGTGAAAGCTCGAATACAGTTCCGTAGCCATAAGCGCCGCCGCCGGCCGCCGTGCCGTAAAGATTCCCGGCGGCATCGACGATCACGCCGCCGTAGGGATTCGATCCTCCCTTGTTGTGGGGGTTGAAGTTGTACAGCGTCTTCTCCGTCCATCCCCCGCCCGCTGCGGGCGACAACTCAAACACCGTCCCGCCGCTGGAGTAGGCGCCGGCCCACTCGGTCGTGCCGTAAAGATTGCCGGCGTGATCGAAGGTCAGCCCCGCGTAAGGGTAGTTCCCGTCTCCGCTGTTCGCTCCGAAGCTATACAGCACGTTTTCTGTCTGGGCGGCGGCGGGCGTGCCAGTAATGAAGATGAACAGGTTCGCGGCGAACATCGCCAACACCGCAGTCAGTCCGACGGAAAGTTTCTTGTTTTGCGTGAGCGATCCCCCTTCAAGTGTTGTTCCCTTCGTTCTGCAAAAGCGCCTTAGATGCCAGGGCTGCGCGCCATAGCCCGATGCTGCACCTACGGTGTGATCTCGAATACCGTACCGGAGTTATTGCCGCCGCCATAGCGAGTTGTGCCGTAGAGATTGCCGGAGCCATCGAAGATCAGCCCGGAGCAGGATCCAGTCCCATCCGCGCCATGGAATGCATGTAGAACCGTCTCCGTCCAATTCCCTCCCGCCACCGGCGACAACTCGTACACAATTCCGTCGCCGTGAACGCCGCCCGACGATGTGGTGCCGTAGAGATTGCCGGAAGTGTCGAAAATCACGCCGCCTTCCGGATAGGTGCCGTCTACGCCGCCCGCGTCAAAGTCATGCAGGGCTGTCTCCGTCCATCCTCCTGCAATGGGCGACAGCTGGAAGACTCTTCCCTGGTAATTATCGCCGCCCCGATTGGTGACGCCGTAGAGATTACCGGCGGCATCGAAGATCAGGCTGCCGACCGGGGCGTACCCGTCCGTGCCGCCTTCGAAATCGTGCAGCACCGACTCCGTCCACGGTCCGCTGGTTGTCGGAGTCAACTCGAACACGATCCCCGTTTTGTGGGCGCCGCCGAAAGCCGTTACACCATAGAGATTGCCGGCCGCGTCGAAAATCAGATCGCCGACGGGTTGGGATCCATCATTGTCGTGGCCAAAACTGTACAGCACCTTCTCGGTCCAGCTGCCGCCCGCGTTCGGCGTCAATTCAAAGACGGTCCCAAAGCTGTAAACACCGCCCTCGTTCGTCATGCCGTAAAGGTTGCCGGCGGAATCGAAGATCAGGCCAGCCATGGGATATCTGCCGTCCCCAAAGCCATCGCCGAAACTATGCAACCCCTTTTCCGTCCAACCGCCGCCCGCCCTGGGCGTCAACTCATAGACCATTCCGTAGCCGTAAGCGCCGAGCGTGGAGGCTGTTCCGTAGAGATTGCCGGCGGAATCGACGATCACGTTGCCATAAGGAAAGATCCCGTCATTACCGTTGCCGAAGCTATGCAGCCCCTTCTCCGTCCAGCCGCCGCCCGCATTTGGGGAAAACTCGTACACCGTGCCGTCGGCGCGGGCAGCGGCGCCACCAGTCACCGTTGTCCCGTAGAGATTGCCGGCGGAATCGAAGATCAGACTGCCGCAGGGATTGTTTCCGTCCTTGCTCGCGCTGTCAAAGCTATGTAACACAGTTTCTGTTTGAGCGGCCGCCTGCGTGGCCGTCACGAACAGTGCCGCAAAGGTTGCCAACACCGCTGTCAATCCGATGGAAAGTTTCTTGCTGCGCATGAGCGATCCTTTTCGCACGGGGAATCCTCCCAGGGCCAGTGCTCTTGCGAGTGGTTCGGTCCCGCTGGGGCCCGACTTCCTGAACAGCGCAGATCGGCGCAAGAGTTACAAAGTGAGAATAGACCTCACTCGGGGAGGAGGAAGAAATATAGTCCGGCAGGGTTATGAAAGTCAATGACTGAGGATCGGCGGTAGTGGCTCAGTATGATTCAGGACGCTTGTGTGCGCACGCGAGATCCCTCGTCCCGCTGGTGAAAACGCGGGGCTTCGGGATGACTCCGGAGGGGGCGCAATGGTGAAGAATTCAAATTGAGCCGCTACCGGATCGGCTTATGCCATGAGGCAATAAGTCAACTTACACCCTCTCCACTCTTACAAAATCGAATTTACGTTACCCATTCGCCGCGAAGGACACTAAAGGTTCGCCACGCTAGAGCTTCACTTATGCCGGCACGACCCGCAAGCTCATATCCACGGCTTGCGGCGAGTGGGTCAGCAAGCCGACTGAAATGAAATCGACGCCCGTTTCCGCGTAGGCGCGGACATTTTCGAGCCGGATTCCGCCGGAGCACTCGAGCGGAATACGCCGCTCAAGCCGCGAGCAACGATCGACCGCGTGGCGCACTTCGTCGGGAGACATGTTATCGAGCAAGATGGCTTCCGCGCCATGGGCCAGCGCGTCGTCCAGTTCCTGGGGAGTGCGCACTTCTATCTCGATGGGCTGCGAGCCGCGCCGGTTGCGCACCGCGCGCTCCAGAACCGGCACGACTCCGCCCGCCAGGGCGATGTGGTTGTTCTTGATCAAGACTCCGTCGGAGAGATCGAGGCGGTGATTCTGCCCGCCGCCGCAGCGCACCGCGTATTTGTCGATCACGCGCAGACCGGGAGCGGTCTTGCGCGTATCGAGAATACGCGCCTTGGTACCGGAGACGGCGTCCACAAACCTTCGCGTCAGCGTGGCGATTCCGCTCATGCGCTGCAGAAAGTTCAGAATCACGCGCTCACACGACAGAATTACACGCGCATTGTGCCGAATCACCGCAACCGACTGGCCTTTGTGCAGGCGCACACCGTCGAAAATCTCCGGATGCGTGGTGACTTCGTAGTGCGAAGTCACGGCGCCATCGAGCGCCGCATAGACATCGAGGATGCGGCCCACGCAGCCAATCCCGGCGAGAATGCAATCCTGTTTGGCCAGGATGGTGGCTGACGCGCGCTGGTTGGGATCGATGCAGGCATAACTGGTCGCATCACGCGTCGCCCGGTCTTCGAGCAGCGCATTCTCAAGTATCGCGGTGATGCGTCGGCTATTGAAGTCCATAGCGGTTGCCGGTCACCCGTTGCGAGTTGCCAGTTTTAGACATTGGTTTCCGTGCCGTTCAGCCCATCCAACTGACTGTTTATTTTTTCGCGCAGTCCAGCCAGTTCCTGGGCGCGCTTTCGCAGCCCTTCGACCACTTTCTCCGGGGCCTTCGCCAGAAACTGCTCGTTGCTCAACTGCCGCTGATTGTTCGCGAACTCTTTTTCAATCTTGTCTAGTTCTTTCTTCAAGCGTTCCCGTTCGGCAGCAACGTCGATCTTTCTTTCGTAGACGACATGAACATCGAAGCGCGCAGTGCTGCGAGCACCGGCCTGTTTGGAGAGCGAACCATCCACAAACGTGATCTTCTCCACATTCGCCAGCCGCTCGACCGCGCCGCGATTCTGCTCGATCATTGCGCGAATCCCGGAATCATGCACAAACACTTCGATTGGAACCTTCACCTTGGGCTCGATTTTCAACTCTGCACGCACGTTTCTCACGTTCACGATCAGATCCTGCAGGATCGCCATTTCGGTCTCGGCGGTTAGATCGAACTGCTTCTCGTCGGGAAGCGGATATCCTGCGAGGGCAATCGACTTCAGCGGCGGATGGCCTTCGTAAATCGCTTGCCAAATTTCTTCCGTAATAAACGGCATCACGGGATGCAACAGGCGCAACGACGCGTCGAACAGATTGACCAGATTCGCGCACGCAGTGCGGGACTGTGTTCTGTCCTCGCCTTCTTCAACCAGCAGTCCCGGTTTGATCAGTTCGATGTACCAATCACAAAACTCACCCCAAAAAAAGTCGTAGATCCTATTCGCAGCTTCATGAAAGCGGTAGGTCGCGAGCGCGTCGTTTACCTCAGCGGTCACGCGATTGAAGCGGGAGAGAATCCAGCGGTCTTCTAAAGCGGACGCCTCGAACCCAGTAACACCCGTGTGGGGAAAGCCGCCGTCGGCTGCCCGGGGACGAAGTCCAGGTTCGACCCGGTCCACATTCATGAACATGAACCGAGCGGCGTTCCAGATCTTGTTGGCGAAGGCGCGATAGCCATCGGTGCGGCTTTCGCTGAAAGCGATGTCCGTGCCGGGCGCGGCCATCGCCGCCAAGGTGAAGCGGGTCGCATCCGTGCCGAAGCGCTCGATGATCTCCAGCGGATCGATCACGTTGCCCTTGGTCTTCGACATCTTCTGCCGGTCGGCATCGCGCACCAGCGCGTGTATATAAACCTGACGGAAGGGCACGCTGTCGTCTTTCTTGTGTGCCCAGCCGCTGGCTTTCTTGATCGCTGGATCTTGCTTGTGATCCTTCATGAAGTAGCAGCCCGTCATGATCATTCGCGAGACCCACAAAAACAGGATTTCATAGGCTGTGACCAGCAGCGTCGTGGGATAGAAAACTTCCTGATCGCGGGTCTTCTCCGGCCAGCCCAGCGCGGTAAACGGCAAAAATCCGGAGGAGAACCAGGTATCCAGCACATCCGGATCCTGTTCCAGCTTGCCGCCGCAACTGCACTGCGACGGCTCTTCCCGAGCAACGATGAATTCTCCGCAATCCTGGCAATGCCACGCGGGAATGCGGTGTCCCCACCACAACTGGCGCGAGATGCACCAGTCGTGGATGTTGTACATCCAGTTCAGATACATCTGCTTGAAGTTTTCCGGAGCGATGGAGATCTCGCCATTCTCCACCACCTTGATGGCGTGGTCCGCCAGCGGCTTGATCTTCACGAACCATTGCGCGGAAAGCCGCGGCTCGACGACTGTTCCACAGCGTTCGCACTTGCCCAAGCCGAGCGTGTAATCTTTCTCGCCGACCAGGAATCCTTGCTCCTGCAAATTCGCCAGAACACGCTTGCGCGCTTCGTAGCGGTCAAGACCCGTGTACGCGCCCGCGTTCTGATTCATGTGCGCGTGCTCGTCCATCACGTCAATCTGCGGCAGGTTGTGCCGCTTGCCGGCTTCGAAGTCGTTGGGATCGTGTGCCGGCGTCACCTTCACCGCGCCCGTGCCGAACTCCGGCTGCGCCAGTTCGTCGGTGATGATGGGGATCTCGCGATTCATCAGCGGCAGCAGAACATACCTGCCGTGCAGGTGGGTGTAGCGTTCGTCCTTTTCGTTTACTGCGACTGCTGCATCGCCCAGCATCGTCTCCGGCCGCGTAGTCGCGACGGTGATGAATTCGTCCGTGCCCACTACCGGATAGCGAATCTCCCACAGTTTTCCTGCGACATCTTCGTGCTTCACTTCGAGATCGGAGATCGCCGTGCCGCATCGCGGGCACCAGTTCACGATGTACTTCCCGCGATAAATCAACCCATCTTCATACAGCCGTACGAACACCTCGCGCACCGCGCGCGAAAGATTTTCGTCCATCGTGAAGTATTCGCGGTCCCAGTCGACCGACGCGCCCAGGCGCTTCATCTGGTCGAGAATCGCACCGCCGTAGAGCTTCTTCCACTCCCACACCCGCTCGATGAATTTCTCGCGTCCCAGGTCGCGGCGCTTCTTGCCTTCGCTGGCCAGCTGGCGTTCGACCATCATCTGCGTGGCGATCGAAGCATGGTCCGTGCCCGGCAGCCACAGCGTGATGAAGCCGCGCATGCGATGCCAGCGCGCAATAATGTCCATCTGCGTCTGATTGAGCATGTGGCCCATGTGCAGCCGGCCGGTGACGTTCGGCGGCGGCAGCAGCATGGCAAACACGGGACGATTTTCGCCTTTGGGCGGGGTCGGCACGGAGAAGAGTTTTTCTTTGATCCAGTACTCGGCCCAGCGCGTTTCGATAGCGCCCGGCTCGTAGGATTTTGGCAGTTCGTGGGGCATGGGCAGGGTCGGCAGTCGGCAATCAGCCAGTCAGGCCAAACCATTTGGTCATAGTTGGAAGCTTTTGATAGAAAGGCCTCGCCGCTGAATACTGGGTGCTATTTCGATATTACAGGCGAAAGAAAAGAAGGGTCAATCGGAGGGGGGATCAGCGGAAGGGTCTTCTCCCATCTGGATTCTGCGCGTCGTACCACCTTGGTAAGTCCAAAGGAGCGGCGCGCTTTGGGGTCGTATTTTCGCGGTTGTATTGATATCATTAGCAAGAGGATCTAATTAGAATGTCTCCCAAGAAACCTTCTCTGTTGTCAGAGCAGATAGTTAATCTGAGGGCTCAGGACCAAATGTCAGACTTGGGCAAAGCTATTAATGTTTTCACGCCCAAGAATATCGAAAACCCTTTCTTGAAGCCGCTGGAGCAGGGTCAGACCCCGCAGGCTCAAGTTCAAGTCACCCAACCTGCCGAACCAAAGAAGTGAAGTAGCGGATGCAATTCGACATCACCGGGTTTGCGATTTTCCTGGCCTTCATCCTGCCCGGTTTCCTTGCGCAGAAATCTAGCGACTCTCTTGTTCCTCGATCTCTCAAGCCCCTTTCACCCGCGTCTGAGATTGGGGAATTCGTTCTTTCCGGCATTTGGGTTCATGCTCTGCTGCTGGTTGTAATCCGCCTGTTCTTTGCCGTATTTGAGACGGAATATTTTCGGCTTTTGACAAATGAGTTTACGTATGGCGGTCTCACCCGTTTCCTGTGGCACTATCGGTTCTTTTCCTTCAACTACTTCATTTGTTCTCTGGTCGTCGGATACGCCTTAGGATTTCTCCGGGGAGCGTTGATTTTGAAGCAGCCTATTCGCAGGTGGGCTGCTGCCAATTCGCTTGCAAAATCCGCTCTGCGGGGACTCGGAATATCGGGGTTTCTGGAGGACCAGCCCGTTTGGTATTTCGTTCTCAAGCAAACTCGCGGCCTGCAAGCGATCTTTGTCGACATAGAAATGAAAAACGGAGCCGGTTTCTATACGGGCCAGGTGATCAGCTATGGGATTCTTGACGATTCAGTCAAGAGTAAGGATTTCTATTTGGAGAAAGTTCACTTCAAACAGAATCGCGCCGACCAGTATGTAGCTCTGAACTGTGATGGGCTTCTCCTGAACTTTGAAGACGTAGTCAGTGTTCAGGTTAAGAAAATAAGGGACAGTGACATTCTGGGAAGCTAGAGCCTGTGGTGGCCGGTTGAGCCGAGCAAGCGGGAAGTGGGACTTCGGAGGCTGGAGTCTTCGCTGCCCTACTTTTTCTCCGACATTTTCCGGGAGATCTCCGCCATGAGCTTGGGGCGAAGGTCGGCCAGCACGCTGTCCACGATGCTCGCGAGGTCGGCAGGATTTTCGCTCGGCGCGGCGGCCGACACTTCCCGCGCAATCTGCTCAGCGCCGGCCGCGACCGCCATGGCGGAAGCTTCCGCCGGAGCGGACTGGGGCACTTCGAATTCCTGGGGCCGGGCGTGTGCGGCCTCGCCGCGTTTGCTGTCACCGCTGTCCCGAATCTGGCGCCAACTTGCCCAGGCAGCCGCTGTGTTCTTCACCACTTCGGATTCCGGTTTGTCTTCCGGCTCGCGGTCACCTTCACGGACACTCGGAGCATCGGCGTCGGTCGACGCCATTGTCGCCTGAGCCACCGGAGGTTCAGGTTCCGGCGCAGACTGTATTTCATGCTCTCCCGGAGTGGCAACTTCTTCCGCCACGGCAGAGACAGCAAACTCGGCAACCGGCGCTGGATCTCGGGTTAGCTCCGCGGACCCGGCGATCAGCGTGGTATCGGATTCAGCTTCTATCGGCGAAGGCTCCGCTGTGGCGGGTGCTAAACCTGCGTCCTCTAACTGCTCGGTTGATGCAATGGCGCATTCGGGAAGACTCGCGGGCTCCGCCGCCGCTAAATCGGAAGGCTGGTCTCCCGCCTCGAATTGCGCGGTTGCAACCGGTCCGGCTAACGCCGGAGCAGACACGATGGCGTGCTCAAGGGCAGGAACCGAAATCGCCGTAACCTGCACCTCCGCGACCGGTTGCGATAACGAAGAAGAATGTTCGGCCGGCGCAGGCTCCGGTTGCGGCACGGTCACTCCAACTGCCGGACCCATCTCCGCGGCTGCAAACGCAGCCTGAGCTTTCTGCATTTCCTCTTCCAGAGAGATTGCACCGTCTTCGCCACCCAGAGCCACCGACACCGCCGTCCAGTGCGAGCGTTCCACGCGAGCTGCAACCACCGACTCCGCCGTCGCCGCCATCGTCACTGGCAAATCGTCCTGTGGCTCTGCGCATACCGCCGTTGCCGTCTCTGCGGCAGCAGCCTCGCTTATGCCCTCGACCATGGTCTGGCCCAAGGCCGCCGTCTTTGCTTCCTCTTGCACCTGCGGCTCGGAGCCGCCCTGCACGGGCGTTCCGGACTGAGAGTTCTCTTCGCCGTTGTCTGAAGCAGGTCTTAAAGCCGCCGCGCCCTCTGTTTCGGACGATTGCGCCTCAGAAGCCTGATTTCCGCCATTCTTGCCGCTCACCATCTGCAACTGCGCCGCCGCGTTCGCAATCGCGGCAACCTCTTCCGGAGTGACATCTTTCGGCATACCAGCAGACACCACCGCCGCCACATCCACACTTGTTTCCGGATTTTTTTCGGCCGCTGGCTGCGTCGCTTCGTTCGAGGGCGCCGGTTTTTCCACGACCGTCCGCAGATCCCGGTTCATGGGGTTATAAATCGAAGCGTCGTCCGCGACTTTCTCCTCGGGCTCCGCTTTCTGGGGCGGGAATCCAATCCGGCTCTTCCAGCCATTGTCGCCGCTCGCCGCTTCGCTCCAGCCGCCACGACCTGATTCCTCGGCCGCCGCAATCGCCCGCGCAAAGCGTCCTGGCTTGGAGGGTTCGGACCGAGGCACCACTTTATCTTCGAGCTTCGACAAGGCGCTCAGCAACTCGCTCGCCTCAAACGGCTTGACGATAAATCCTTCCGCGCGCACGCGCTGCGCTTCTTCCGGTTTGAACGGCTCGAGCTTGCCGACCGTCAGCAAAACCGGAATCCGGGCGGTTTCCTGCGATTCCTTCAGCCGCTGGCACACCTCCAGCCCGCTATAACCGGGCATATAAACATCCAGGATGACCAGGTCGGGTTTCAGTTCGGCGATCTTCTTCAAGGCGGCGGAGCCGTTATTAACGGCAATCACCTCATACCCCGCGTCCGCGAGGATCTTCCGTCCCATGTTTTGGGCGGTCACGCTGTCGTCGGCGAGCAATATCTTCCGGGCCAAGGAAATTCCTCTGATGAGGGGGAGATATCGCGAAGGTAACCTTCTCTTCGATGTAAGTCAATGACCGGACGGGAGGTTACTTGGTTACCGGGGGTCAGCACCTAGTGCGCGCCTGAATCGCTGCGCACGCTGACGACGAATTGCCGTTGGGCTCGTCAATTGGCTGCCCCGCATGGCCGGCTGAGCTAGAACGTAAGGATCTTCTTCAATCCCTTCTTTTTCTTTTTCTTGCTGCTCGAAACATCCTTGTCGCTGGCCAGACTGGAGCTGGAAGGCGAACCCGCGGTGGCCGAAGCGCCGCCGCCGGATGACGCTTGACCTTGCTGAATTTCGTTGATCTGCACTGGCGGTGGCAAGGGTTGATTGCTTGCGCTTTGGCTGTCCCCAGCCGGCGTCAGTTCGTTCGGATCCGGCGGTCCGCTGGGCTTGAGCTCGCTCGCATCCGGCGCTGGTTTCAGCTCGTTCGGATCCGCCGCGTTTGCCGGGTTCGGCCGCGCAAAAGGATCTCCGTTCGCCGGAGCAACAGCCGCATCGGACCGCGGAGCCGGATCATTCGCCGCTGCACCGCCACCCTTCACGATCTCCGCGCTCACTCCACGTTCGCCCGCCGGAAGTCCCATCGCCTGGCGCATGACTTCAGTCGCTGCCTGGTTGGCCGCCACCGGCGTCGGATCCACCAACGGCGGATCGCCCACTTTCGCGGCTTGCGCCACGTCCGGCCCCTTTTTCACCACGCTCATCAAGCGGTCATACGTGCTGGCCTCGCGCCGGCTCTCGTCCTCGGCCCGATTCTGCGCCACCGCGGCCTTGGTGGGCCGCGGAATCGGCTGATGCAACGCCGCCAGGCGCTTCTTCGCGTCGTCTCCGCGATCCATCACCGGATATCGCGTAATGATCTGCGAATACGCCGCGCTCGCATTCTTGGTCAGCACCGCGATCGTGTTGCCCTTGATCGTTTCTCCTACGCAGCCCGGCGGCTGGTTAACGGCCTTGCAAGTCGGACGGGCCCGCAGTTGCGCGATCTGTCCTTCATAGTCCTGGCCCAGCAGATACAACGCCTCATCGGCCCGGCTGTACAGCGGATACTTCTCCACCAGCGACCGCAACCGCGCGATCGACGCCGGATACGACAGACGATAGAAGTAGAACTTTCCGATTCCGAACTCCCGGTCGGCCAGCACTTCCTGCACTTCCAGCAGCCGCTGCTTTCCTTCTTTTACCAGCTTGGGATTATCCGGGTACTGCATGATCAGGTTCCGGTACTCGTCTTCGGCGCGCTTGGCGTGGGTATAGTCGCGGTCCGATTTTTCCATTTGCTGATACTGGATGTTGGCGATCTTCAACTGCGCTTCGGCCGCTTCCGGCATGTTGGGAAAGAAGGTCTCGAAGTCGCGATATTCCTGCTCGGCCTGCGCCAGGGATGCGGTCCCGCCTTCCGCGTACCACGAATCGCCCACCGCCAGCTTGGCTCGCGCGATGAACTCCGAATCCGGATAGGTATTGATCAGCGTTTGCAGCGTCATGCGCGCCACATCGAAGCGGTTGTGCTTCATCGCGTCCATGGCCTTGTCGAACAGCACCTTATCCGGCTGCTTCGACCCCACGTTCGCCAACGGATTGACGGATTTCTTGTTGCTGCAAGCCGCCGTGATCAGCAGCAGCATGCCTACCAGAGCGGTGATTAAAACTCGACGTGACATTAGAACCTCGAAATGTTTCGTGTGGGGACAGCCGCCCTCGGCTGTCCGCCGAGCGAAGCTTGTTTTCTGCCTATCGCTTGAAGCCGCCAACGGGACGCATGACCGTGCACGCCTCGCGACCGGATCAAATATCCGCTCTTACACTTTCGCCAGCGCCGCTTCCGTTGCCGCCTTCAGCAGCGTCTCTGCATTCCTTCTTGGATCGCCATTCCCGAACACGGCGTTGCCCGCCACTAGAATTTCCGCCCCGGCCCGCACCACGTCGCCCACGGTATCGAGCGCCACGCCGCCATCCACTTCGATGCGGTAAGCCAGACCGCGCTGCCTGCGAATCTCCGCTAATCGCCGCATTTTGTGCAGCGTAGCCGGAATAAACTTCTGCGCCCCAAACCCCGGATTCACCGACATCACCAACACATAATCCACAATCTCGAGCACTTCCTCCAGCGCGTTCACGGGCGTCGCCGGATTAATCACCACTCCAGCCAGGCAATCGTGGCTCT